>OGNV01001956.1_pt1 | contig 11160 bp, 8 predicted proteins | sample 1573561 | NCBI WGS metagenome assembly OGNV01 (sample SAMEA2581892, study PRJEB24529) | metagenome | biome: Human gut stool | place: China | collected 2011
TACTTCGCCAGAACCATCGAAAGCCAACCTGCTGGTGTTTCGTGCGTTGACAAAACGCACACGAATTCCATTGCGGTGGGCCTGATGCATGACGATTTTCTGAATGTCGCGATTTCTCCACATGTGGAGCCGCTGCTTTTTGTGCTTGGGTTTTTGCCCGATGAAGTCAAGATGTTCCATAACAATGATGTCGGCCCCAACAGAAACGGCATACCGAACGATTGCCGGAGCGATTTTCTTGGACAAGTCCTCGTTGATGCGAACAGCCTTCTTCATGTGGCGGTTGCCGCCTCGATGACCATTCTCTCGCTGACCTCTGCGTGCGCGGCCCAATTGCGTATTCAGCCGGTCTTTTTCACTCGGGAAGTCGATGAACTTCCGTGCGAGGACAGTTCCGTCTGGACGCATAACGCTGCACACAGCGTCGGTGTTAATGCCAAGGTCAACAGCAAGAATGGTCTGGTCTGTGAGTGGTTTCGTGCCGTAAGCAACCGTTTCTTCAAAGGCAAAGCATAAGGCATAACGGCGGTTCCGTTTCACGAGTTTAGGCGCGGAAGCATCGGCCTTATCCCAATGTTCCCGGATATAGTCAGTGTCCTGCTTGCGAAGCCGGACCTTTACCCACACCCAGTCGTTCTTGTGATAAAGTTTCAGACGGGCAGTCCCATCACCGTTGTCTTCGTACATATTGTCTTTGTAGAAAGTCGGCATAGCTGAACGAGAGGTCTGGAGTTTAGGTTCTTTCCCTTTTCTGCCTGCACTCTCCCAATGAGAAACAGCAGCACGGTACGAAGATACGGCGCCAAGCGCCTCGGAAATCGTGGACCGCCGCAGGTAACTGGGGTACTTATAGAACTGTTTGTCGAATTCAGGATACTTGGCAACACTCGTACGGCTTGCATGAACAAGCAGTTCAACTGTCCTCTGTGCTTTGAGCGTGGACTTCGCATAGAGCTCTCCAAGACCGGTATCCCATTCAGACTCTACGATGCGGATAAGAAGAGAAAGCGCATCGCGATAAACCCGAATGGTATCTTTGAAGATTCTGTTTTCGCCAATGACCTTCGTGCAATAGCTTGAAACTATCTTTGCCATACGCTTTCACCTCCTGTTGCTAAATGCCTTTGATTATGGTATTATTATACCATAACAAGAATTGGTTGTAAAGCGACATGCGGAGGGCGTAAACATGAGCTATCGAACGAATAGACACAGTTGTTATGACCTGGAATATCATTTGGTTGTAGTAACAAAATACAGGCATCCGGTCATAGACGGAGCCTTTAAGGACCGGCTCACAGAACTGACGTATCGTATCTTTGATGAGAACTTCCAGTGCTACGTGAATGAGGTAAACACCGATAAGGACCACATCCATATTCTCTTCGAGGCACCGCCTCAAGTGGCTTTGTCCTCCCTGGTCTGTTCCTACAAGACGGTAACGGCAAGACTACTCAGAAAAGAATTCGCCGAATACCTTGCTCCGTTCTATTGGAAACCCTATCTCTGGAATCGTTCTTATTTTGTTTGCACTGTGAGTGAACGCAGCCACGAACTTATTACCGAGTATATACGAAACCAGGGGAATAAGGAAAAAGGCTAACCCCTCCCAAACTGCTTTGGAAGAGGTGTGCGCCTTTTGTTAATCAAAAAATGTTGCCTTCACGTTTGCAATCAACCCTTGGTTTACGGACAGTATGCGCTGTGAGGTGTCCCATAAACAGGACACTGGCTTGCGCCGCCGTGGGAAGAAGTCCGCGAACCGCGGAGCGGAAACAATGTTGTGACGGATATCCGGAGTTTACGGCCAATGTTTCTGTTAATCTGACCCTAGGCGGCGATGAGGATAAGATTCGCAGGCTGCAATGCAAACTAAATGAGTTGAAAATTGGCGGGCATTTAACAGAGGACGGCATCTACGGAAAGAAAACGGATACTGTTCGTTCTGCTCTTTTGGACGAGTTGGCGCGAGGAACGATCCCGGCACTTAGATGGATCGACCCATTACAGAGTAATTCAACAGGGATTCGCACAGTTACCAAAACAGTCAGAGATGGCAGAACATTTTCCAGACTGGTAAGAGACGGAAGTAATACTCCTTTGTTTCGGGCAGACTTACACCCGTACAAAGGGAACTCCAATTAGTGGACGCTGTGCGTGAAATAAACGGCTGGAGCGCGAAAGACAGACGGATAGTTGTAGGCGCTCAATAAGCATTCGATCAAAAAGATGCCCGAGGGTCTCGTGTTAACAGAGATCCTCGGGTGAAAATTTTTTGTAGGAAGGGGGGAGGACTGATCGTCTCTCTTCCTTTCCGTCGACGCTATTTTTGCTCGCCCCCGCGTGGAGGGCGACGCAAACGGTGAGCTTCTTGCAGTGCAGCTACCACTGATTTCTACTCACGCCCCCGCATGGGGGCGACAACAGCTGGAAGCTGTCCTTGGTGGCCTGATTGTTATTTCTACTCACGCCCCCACGTGGGGGGGCGACGGCCAACCTGACCGGCTTTTTCCTGCCGGGGGAAATTTCTACTCACGCCCCCGCGTGGGGGCGACGCCACCAGGGCGAGAGGCCTGCCGGTCTACTGCCGATTTCTACTCACGCCCCCGCGAGGGGGGCGACACCGTGACGGACGTGGATCGCTATGTCGCGGAGCTATTTCTACTCACGCCCCCGCGTGGGGGGCGACGCCTTCCTCAAGCAAAACGGCCTCGTTGATCCTATTTCTACTCACGCCCCCGCGTGGGGGGCGACCGCTGCGGGCAGGAAACAGCGAAGCGGTCCTCTATATTTCTACTCACGCCCCAGAATAGGGGGCGCACACACCGGCGCGGCACGCCGCAGGCAGAAACCGGCGTGTGACAGCCGTGAAAGGGGGATCGGCTCCCAGTCATCCACGGCAGAACCAGTCCTCTCCGTCGGGAAGTGCGTCCCAGACGATCGGGGAGAAGGGATCCGGCTTAAAGCCGATCTGCACGCCGCTGGGCACCTTGTCCAGTTTCACCACGGCGTCGTAATCCCGATAGCTGCGGGGATACGCCACCGCGGCCTTTTTTGCGACCTTGACCAAATCGAACAGCTTATGAGCCGGCGCGCAGCCCAGCTTCGCCTGCCGCACTCTCTGCTCGGCGTCGCTGTCCGTGCCAACGTGCTTGAAAATGATCAGCGGAGAAACCACCGCCATCTCGCCCTTGCTGGCAGAGCGGTCATGCTCGTACATATTCAAAATAGATTCAAAGAGGACATTCAGATCTTCTTCGTCAAAGCCCGTTTCCTCTGCCAGATTCGCGCTGACAAAGCCGCGGACCTCATACAGGCCGAAGGGGATGATCTGCTTGCGGCCCATGGTGCGGAGTTTGTCCTCCGGCTGGGCTTCCTCCCAAGCCAGGTAATCCTCCACAACCGCGTCATCCTTCACCTTGTCCGCCACCGCCATACGGGTAATGGAAATATCCAGCGGCAGCACCGGGTCCAGGCTCTTGCCGAATGTGATCTGTACCGGCCCGCGCACCTGACCGGCATTGGGGCCTGTGGACATGACCGCGCCAAACGCGCGCACATCGTAGAAAAGCTCGCAGGCCTTTTTTCTGCCGGCATAAACAGCCTCCTTGGCTTTCGCGCAGTCCTCCACACCGGCGGCTCGCTTGGCTTCGGCAATGTGGCGGTTGATATTCGTTGCCTGCTGAATGATAATGCCCATTCCGGGCTTGTCCCGGTAGGCCAGCTCTACATAATTGCGGATGCGGCGCTTGGTAGCGCCGTCAGTGATATAGCCCTGCATCGTCTGCGGGTCAATGCGGGGCATATTTCCCATATCCGGATCGCCGTTCGGGTTGCAGTTGGAGCACGCCACATAGTAGATGAATTCATATCGATTCTGAATAGCCATGGTAAAGCCTCCCCTTTATTCTTCGGCTGCCGCTTTTTCACCGGCAGCGGAACGTTCTTTTTTCTCCTGACTGAGTTTTGCTCCCATCTGGTAGTAACCCAGCGCGAAATAGGACTGCTGCTCCAGGTTCAGTGTGGCGGGAATGGACGTCCCCAGCGCGACGGATACCTGCCGCAGCTTTTCCTGATATTGATTGGCAAGCCATTTGTTCTCCATTTTTTCCAGATGGTGGTTGGAACGGCTGCTGAGCTGGCCGATGACCAGCGCGGGCATCTGAATGGCGGAGGCATAGTAGCGCTCTACAATGCCGGTATTGACATCAGGCATCGCCGCCTTTTGAATTGCCGCGTAAACGGCCATCAAACCGCCGCAGTGATAGGCGGTGCTGGGAAGGCTGAAATTATATTCTTCCAAAATCGGTACCTCCTGATGATTCATTCGATTTTTTCGCAGAAGCCAGACCTTGAGCCATTGGCAGGCCAGACTGTTGGGCAGAGGACTTTGCGCGCTTTGTTTGTCACTGTCGTCACTGCTCAGCAGTTCTGAGCGGATATAGGCCAGCGCCTTTGCCGCGACGGCGTCCGGCAGAGCTCCGTTGGAAAGAACGGCCTGAATCACCGCCGGGGTCAATCCGGCCAGTTCCTTGGACAGTCTGTCCAGCGGGCGGGTGTCGCCCTTCTGAAATTTCAGCAGGCGCAGCAGGCGCGCGGTCAGCTTCACCGGTTTGATGTTCCCTGTGCCGGATTGATTGGTCAATGCCAGATCGTCATACCATTGACGTAGATTCTGACGCAGGTCGGCATAGCTGCCCCGCTCAAATCTGCGGATCATAACGCGGCTGTTTACGCCGGAAAGAAGCAAGATGTAATAGGATGTGCCGTCCAGATCCGGAGCCGCCTGACCGGAATAGACGCTTTCGGGGACCTGGTCTGCCATGTTCCGCTTAGTGGCCGGATTGACGGGAACCGTTTCCGGCGCCTGCTCTGGCCTGTCAAAGCCAAAGTCAAGGGTACAGAACGGGTCCTCCTCCTGGGCGATCTCCCGGTCGAACCAGTGCACAAACTTCATGCCCGCAAGGATCGGCGCATCCTTCAGCAGATCGTCCAGCGCCGACTTCACCACGCCGAACGCCTCCTCGGAAACGGGCGCGTTGACCGCTTTTTTCTGATTGTAGGAGCAAAATGCCGCTTTATCAAAGCAGATCAGCGCGTCTCCGCTGGCATGTCCTCCTACGACACGCAGGCCCTGAATGGGGGTGGTCGTCATCATGGGAACAGTGGGCTCACCGGTGATCAGGCACAGCTCTGTCGAGGATGCATCCCCCTTGGCAAACCGCTTTCGGTACTCCTGCCACCAACGGCGGATCTTTTCGGACTCTACCATGGAGTTTCCGTTGACCCGAAATGAGACCCTGTCACCCGGCTTTATCTTCATGCGGTCCAGCTCTGCCCGGATGGCCTCCGCAATTTCGGGGGTTTCCAACGCGCGGACGCAGGTCTTCAGCAGCGGCTCCTCCTCCGACGCGTCGCGGAGCGTTTAAAGAAAGCACTCTTGGCGGCGGGTTTGGCCCCATCCGCCGGTGCGTCAGGAATCACAATGGACCGTTTTTCCACCAGAACGTTGCATTTGTCCTTACCCTGCGCGAGGCTTCCCATGTCCGGGCAGGGCACCTGTTCATCATCGCCCAGATAAATGCTGACACGGTCATCGCCCTCTGAAAGGGAGATATATGCCTTGACGGTTTTCTCAATGAAACCGGGGGGCAGCGTCAACTGTCGGCGGAGCCCATAATCATACAGCGCCTTCAGCATGGATCGCCTCTCCTTTCAAAACCTCCTGGCTCTCATAAGGCGGAACGGAAATAACGCCGTTTTCCATCACCGCATGGAACAGAGACATCTGAATTTTTGTTTTTTTGGTGACCTCCACATCTTCCGGCGTAAACAGATCATAGACCATCAGCCCGGCGTCCAGAGATTCCTGAATGGGAGGCCGAGTGCCGTCGCTCTCCTCAAAGTAGCAAGTAAATTCCCGCAAGCCCAAGGACGGCTGAAAATAGCATTTTCCGCCGCGAATACGCCGCAGGGCCTGTTCGTACAGCTGCGTTTCACGCCCCACAAAGGCCGGGCGCGGTATGATCGACGCGGCGATGCGATAGCGCACGTTCTGGAGGGCGGTCGTCTGCCGCTGAGTCCGTTCCTCCTCCGCGGAGACCGGCGTTGAACTGACGGTGCATTTGATCTCATTGCGCTTGAAGCTTATATAACGAATCGGCTTCAACACCTCGATGCGATGGACTCTCCACAGGAATTCCTTCGGCTTCATGTAGATCGCGGAAAGAATGCCTCTGGCAGCCGATGGGGGAGGGAAGGGGTAAGTCAGCCGTTCCACCTTCGCCTGCGGCATGGTGAAGCAGGCAAAGTCTCCCCAAACCTCGATAACAACTTCCTTCAAATAAAATTCACCTCCATAATTTGCGCGCCCCGTCCCGTTTTCCAGGCAGGGCGGTCAAATCATACTCTATATATTTCTACTCATCAGCTATTTTAGCTGTCATATATAGTATATAAAAATGTACAAGAAAGTCAATGAATTATTTCCTCTTTTATGTGTATAAATCATAATAGCACGCCATGAGTCCCATAAAAAGGACACATGGCGTGCTGTGGTTCAAATTTTTAAAATATTGACTCGAAATTGTCTTCCTGCGGCAGATGCAAGCCAAGCTCGTCGGAATACAGATCGGTATACTGCGGGCAAAGCAGAAAGACGCCGCTGCCCGCGGTCTGCGTTCTTCCGTGACCGGCAAAGGGGATCTCCTCCGCGTAAGCTTCCAAATTTTTCGCGAAGCAGGTCACTGTAATGGGTGCCGCTTCCTTTAATAACGCGTGGGTAACGCCCTCATCCCGCATCCGCTTGGCAATGCTTGTATAAGACACATCGGCACCGCTGTAAGGGACGATCACTTGAGCACCGGCGTTGTCGATCAGCCTGTATTCCGCGGCGGTTTGCGCAAAGGAACGGCTGTCAATGGCAGCCCGCAGCTTCTGCTTGTCTTTTTTGCCGTGGAACAGCCGCCGGTAGTATTCCCGGACATTCTCCGGGTCATGGATGGAAAACGGCGGCCCCATCTCCCGCACCGTGACGGCGGCATTGCTGTACCATTGATCCGGATAGGGCATTCGCGGGTCAGCCGGGCAGAAAACCGTCACGCGGCCCATCGCCCCGCCGTTTCGGTTGCACCGTCCGGCAGCCTGAATGATGGCGTCCAGCGGAGCCAAGGCCCGGTACATCGTCCGAAAATCCAGGTCTACACCGGCTTCGATGCATTGGGTCGCCACCACCCGGCACGGAAGACTGTTTTTCAGCCGCTCCCGGATGCGCTTGATCTGCTTGCTCCGATGAGCGGGGCACAGATCCGTGGTAAGGTAAAAGACGGTATCCTTGGGGCAGAGTTCAGAAAGCCTGCCGACGATCTGCCGCGCGTGGCGGCGCAGATTGACAATGGCGCAGACGCTGTCCTGTCCGGACATCTCCTCCGCAATGGTTTCCAGCGGTGTGTCTTCTCCAAGCCGCCACTCCACCTTCACCCGCTGCAGGGCGCGGAACATCTCCCCGGACTCCGGCAGAATTTCTCTCGGCTTCCAGGTCAGGTCTTTTCGTGCGGAGAAATCCGGCTGCGTTGCCGTAGAAAATACCATTGTCGTGTGGTATCGGCTGCACAATTCATTTACCGCCTGCAGTGTAACCGAGGTCAAATCGGCAGGCAGGCTTTGCGCTTCATCGAACAGCACAACGCTGTTTGCGATATTGTGGAGCTTGCGGCAGGCAGCGGGCCGGTCTGAAAACAGCGATTCAAAAAAGCGGACGGACGTCGTGATGATGATCGGCGCGCTCCATCTGGCAGCCAGCTCCCATGCGTCCTCCGGCAGATCGCTCTGGCTGTGGTCGATCAGAACATCGGGGATGATTTTTGAATAGACCTCCGCGCTTTGCTCCGCCAAGGTCAAAAAGGGAAGGACCATGATGATGCGCTGTTTTCCGTGCTTCAGACAATGCCGCAGGGCAAAATGCAGAAGAGCAAGCGTTTTTCCGGTTCCGGTAGGCGCTGTCAATGTGTAAAGCCCTTCCGGCTCATCGCCCATTTTCCCGCACTGCTCAAATACCCGGTCCCGATATGTATTCAGGATCCTGTCCGCCGTGGATGACTGCCGGATGCCGTCCCGGTATTCAGTCAGCTTTTTCAAAAGCGCCTGCGGATCAAAGCTGTTGTTTTCCGCACGATCCAAATAGGTACTGTCATCATTCAAGGCAGAGGCCGTATAGTCCGCGTCCACCAGACAGGAAAACAGCATTCGGGTATACAGCATGGACTCCAATTCAGCAATGGGCGGAGCGGAAAGCATCGGTGGTTTGAAGGAAGGAAAGTCTTTCCTGAATGCGGCGTTTGCCGCTTGCAGCTGCTCTTTATCTTCGATGGCAGGCGTCTTTCCACCATTCCCGCAGGGCCTTTTACGCGGATCGGCAACGGCGTGCAGTTCGCTTCGGATTTCGTCGTAAGCCACAAGACCGTTATGATGGCCGTTGACCGCCTCAATTACCGGGCGGGCGCCAACGCTGCCCCTGTAAACGGCCTCCAAATAGCACGCGCCGCCCATGGCGTGGTCCACCCCCCCTGTCCGGATACCTCTGAGCACCTCCTGAAACGCCTGAGAGTACTTTCCGAAATCATGCGTCTGTCCCGCCAGCTCCGCGGCCGTGTCCAGACCAATGGGTGTCCCAAACTTCTGGGCACGCTCCGCGACTACCAGTAAGTGCTCTTTTACCGTCTGCTGATACCCCTGGGAATTTGGAGATTTCGCGTAATAGATCATATCATCATCCATGATAGCTCCTGTTCCATTCGGCGTCGACCCTCAGGGCAAACAGTTCTTCAAACCTAAGATGGCTATAAGCAGCCGGATTGCTCAGTTGGTGCTCAAATCAAGGGTTCCTCCGAAAATTGTTCAAGGAACTCCAATGCTTCGGCCGCCTCCGGGTCCAGTTCAATGTCGATTTGTACAGGCGCGGTTTCCTGCGGGGTTTTGTCCGGCTGCATGGTAATGAGCTGCAAGGCGGCTTTCTGGCTGGCGTTAAAACCGATGGCGTCCCCGACTGCGGCACCAAAAGACATAGCGTTCCAAAAGTCCATAATACCTCTCCTTTTTTACAGTATAGCGATTAAAAGGCAAGAAAACAAGGCCATTTCAATTGAAATGACTGTGTGGAGGCTATTCAGCTCCGGCTTGATGGGAATGGTCTGGTGACGGCTCTCAGCGTATGACCTTCCGCGACAGCAGTACCAAGAAGTAACTTGTGGAAGTGACGCCGAGGAAAGCCTCTGTCAGAGACACCATTTTTGTAATGGTATTCAGCGGAAATAAATCGCCGTAGCCAACAGCGAAAAAGGTTATCCCGCTTGCGTAGATATGCTCAAGCCACGTGCTTGCGCCATGGAAGGACAGGAAGGGTGCGCAATAATATAGCGTACCAAACAGCACGATCACCGCAAGGATCACCAACAGCATTCTGAATGGTTTGGCCCCATAGCCGCTTATGCCATCGAGCATATATCGCCCTGCCTTTTTCAGACGATTCCGCTCACATTTCGTTTTAGATCTCTGAAAATAGAGATGGCAGATGTCCTCATTCTCATACTCGCCGGTTTGCCTGAAATTCTCTTTTAACATGAGCAGCTGCGCGGGATCGCTGGAGGATGCGGCGGTAAGCGGTGGAATTGCGGATACAAAATCCGTGAAGCAGATCCTTCCCGTATTGATCGTCCCGGAAAGGGTGAGGGTTTGGGCTTGCGGCACAGAGAGCTTCCATACAGCCGCGTTTATGCAGTCATCTATATGGAGCTCCTGTATATGGCCGCCGATCTCAGCATACTCGAGAAATTTACACCGCTGAAACGTTAAGGAATCAATATGTGCCTCTCTGATATCCACGGTGTCGATTTCCGCATTTGTTATCGTGACGGTATTTGCCGCAGCTTTCACAAAGCAGATCTCTTTAAATGTAGTGGGAAGAGGATCTAATGAAATAGTCGTGTTGCTGGTTTTGGCGCATAAGAAATCCAGGGAAAGGCTTTGCGACATCAGCATCGTATCTATTTCTACGGTATCCGCTTTTATATAGCGAAAAGAAATTTCCGGAGAAAAGTACGGATTTCCTCCGCACGCGATCATTCCAACAGAAATATTGGAATGATCAAAGCGCGCAAAATCGAATACAAGATTTCCCTGTTCAACGCTTAAATTGCAAAGATCCAGATTGAGGTTGAAAAAGCCCGAATAGGAAAAATCCATATCACCCTTTTTCAGTTTTGACTGCATGATGTGGAAGTGAGCCGGTTCCCCATGGTTATTCAGCAGGGCGCACCGCGCGGAAAAGCCTTCACGTTCCGTATAGGGAAGTGATTCCACCTCATAAGGCAGTTCATCCCCAAGCCATGCGAAGTCATCGATATATGTATAATTTAAATTGATCTCTTTTCCGGCAGAATAGTACTCGACCAGCTTTTCGTAATCAGGGAGCTGTAGCTGCGCGATTTGAGTAACATGACCAGCCTCATCCTTTTGGTAAATCGCTGCACTGATGCCGGAGCCGACATTTGAAATCGCTGACGGGTAGATGCCTTCCGTCTGTCTGTTTGTGATTTCCTTCTTCCAGATCCAAAACTCCTGGTTTGGGTTTTCAATTTTTTCAACAAAAATTTGCATGATACACTCCTTGCGGCCTTTGTAAAAATGATTTGCCGAATGGGCGGAAAGACGGCCAATATGACGGTAACGGAACGCGTGCGCGTTCCGTTACCGTTGGGTTCTATGCGGTTTTGCGCGGCGCGGACGGTGCGGGGCAGGGGAGGGGATCAGCCGTCCAGACCGGCTTTCAGGGCCTCCACCGTTCGCCGCAGTTCCTCCAGATTGGCAAGGCAGGTGTCCAGCTTCTTCCGGGCGGTGGTGCGGTCCACGTCGGCTGAGAGATCCAGCGCCTTCAGCTGGGCGGTAGAACGCCGGACGGCCCGGCCAAAGGAATCCACCGTCCGCAGGGGATTGGCGGCCGGGGCGGGCTTGGGCGGAGGCGGGGGCAGCTCGGCGGCCTTCGCCCAGGCGATTGCCCGGTGGACAAGGCCGGGGAAGTCCCCGTTGGCGTTGTTGTGAGCGACATATTCCTCCACGGCGGCTTGGAGGTGGACGTTCTTCCGGCGGGCCATCTCATAGGCGTCC
>OGNV01001963.1_pt1 | contig 11118 bp, 9 predicted proteins | sample 1573561 | NCBI WGS metagenome assembly OGNV01 (sample SAMEA2581892, study PRJEB24529) | metagenome | biome: Human gut stool | place: China | collected 2011
GTACTTTCTTTTTCTGCTTTGATTCCGTCGATCATCTGCTGGATGACGGTCACGACTTCACGGATCGCAGCGGTGACATTGTCGATTAGTTCTGTGATCTGTACCGTAGCGTCTTTGGTACGGGTTGCCATACCGGTGATTTCACTGGCAACAACCGAGAATCCTTTTCCGGCATCCCCGGCACGGGCAGCTTCGATGCTTGCGTTTAGTGCGAGAAGGCTTGTCTGGGAAGTAATATCTCCGATCAGTTCTACGATCGAGTTCATTTTTTCCATGTACTGGTTCAAGGTGTTTAGTTTTCCGGCGGCATCTTCGCTGTTGGCAACAGATATGTCAACCAGTTGTACCAGGGATTCCATGGAAGAATTTCCCTCGCTTACCATTTCAATGGTACGCTGCATATTCTGGCTGATCTCCTGGGAAGCAGCATTGACCTGATCTACTTTTTCCTGAATTGCCTGTGTCTGAAGGCTCTGATTCTGCACGGCGTTTGCTGTCTCAGATGCACCGGAGGAAACTTCCTGCATTGCAGTCTGTGTTTTCTTGGCAGCTTCATTTAATTGGTCAATGGAACCGTAGATCTGGTTGATTTCCTCATTTACGTGGGAAGAAAGATCTGACAGTTTCTGAACCAGCTTTTCGGATTCCTCACGGGATTCGTTGGCACGCTGCAGACGGGACTGCATATTGCGGTTTAATGTGCGGGAAGTATAGTAAGAATCAATGGCGATGATAAGCATGACAATGATCTGGATAATGCCTGTGTACATATTTTCATAGCCATAGCGTCCGGTGGTATTTCCGATGATGACCAGCAGGATGGTTTCCAGTACAGTTCCGGTGTTGATCATGATGCAGTAACGGGCATCCCCATATACTGAAATGATTAAGAGCATCGGAAGGACAAATAAAAGAACCTGATGGTTGGTTGCAGTGAATAATGTGAAGGTGTAGTAGACTGCAAAACCGATCGCACACAGATGCTTGATCGCTTTGGTTTCGTGTGTCTTCTGGAAAAAATAATATTCCGCGATGACAGGTGCGTAGCCTAAGAGAAGTGCGATCAGGACAAATGCCCACGGCTGTACTTTAGAGAGTGCCTGTAGAATCCAAAAGACCGACATGACAGTGACATCGCTGAAATGTGCGATCATGGCTGTCCGGTTGTTACGTTCGGTACTGGTTTCCTTTCTGTTTTTCATATCTATTCCCCCATTTCTTTTGTGCGTGTCATATATGCTTTTGCCTGGATATATGATACGGTTTTCATATGATGATATTGTACAATAAGTTGCATAAAAATTCAATTATTGAAGGAAAAAATGGAATCTGCAAAAAGCCGGAAGGCGGAACCGTTACCATCCGTACGGAGCGTAGAGGACAGGATATTATTCTTACGGTGCAGGATACAGGGGAGCGTGTTATTATAATGTCAAGTTAGTAAGAACCCAATAAAATCAAGGGTTCCCGCTGATTTAGTCCTACGAAAAAATGCCGGATCAATGGTTATTTTGAGTTGGAATGAGCTCATTTTGTAATTCAGAAAACAGAACTTGCATTAATTTAACACGCAGTATTTTTGATTTTGGCAATGATAAAGCGAGAGCTAATTGAGTTCCTGATTCATGAAAGGAGATTAGGTGGTAAAAAGCAGTGTTTTTTACAGAATAAGTGGAGGTCGTAAAAGCGTGAGAATCGCCTCTGGTGATTCTTCATGGTGGCTATGCTTTTTAGCATAGCCACTTTTAATATTAAAGAGTTTTATGAAACAGGAAAGATTAAATTTGTATCGGATAGATATGAAGTATATTAGAAATTTGCATAATATTGATGATAGAGTTTCTTCGGTATCACCACAAAAGGAAAATTCTCACTTGACGTATTTTAAGAGATTTAATAACTGTTATATCGTCCTACCCTTGTTTACGAACCCTCATACGAACAGTATTGATGTGACCACATTCAAGAATTTTATATTACGTATGTATAATTTAAAGATGACAATGCGACACATATTATAACATGACTTAGAAGCAGTTAGAACAATCGCCGTTGCTTTGGTGTTATTCCTTTCCATTTTTTGTATGCATGAATAAAATGACTACCATCAAAGAAACCTGTTTCCGTGGCAATATATGAAATATCATAGTTAGTGTGCATCAGTAACTCATCCGCTTTATTTAGACGAATGTAAGTAATGTATTCTTTACAGGATTGGCCAAAGTGTTCACGGAATAGCTTCGCAAAATGAGAATAGCTCAGGTTACACATGTTTGCTAATTTCTGAACCTCAAGTGGTTCTGAAGAGTGCAAATCAATATATTCCAAAATGTGATGGAATGACAGAGTGGTGTCCGTATGTTCTTTCTCTTTTACTTCAATTTCTTTGTTAGATGATCTTACAATTGCTATTAAGATACTAAACAAATTTGCTTGAATTTGTAATGTAGACAATTCTGAAGGATTATCTATTTCTGCTACAGTACGATAAATCAATGCAGGAAGTTCAGGGTGTAGTAATTTTATATTCTTTATAAGAATGCAATCATCATTGCATGAAGTCTTCTGAACAAAATAAGCATAGATTCTCCACAAGAATGCTTCAGGTATGTGTACAGTATGAATATCAAATTTAATGACTGCGTGTTCTGCATCATCACTAATAAGCTGTATTTCATGTAGTTGAAGTGGATAAATATAACAAAGATCGTGTTCTTCCAAGATATAGCTACGTTCATTACATATGAGTCGCAGGCGTCCCTTGCGAATGTATAAAATTTCACTGTAATAATGCCAATGCATAGGCGCATAGTTGGATTTTGTAATAAATATGTCATAAGGTTTATCTAACAAATCAATGTATTCAAATAAATTCATATCATTTCTCCATAATAGGTTTTTACAATTATATAACATGTTTTTCATTGCAAGTCAATTACACATTATCTATAATACATGTATCAGATTTGTTTTTGGTTATCTGGAAAATGCATAAATTGAGGGAAGAATATATGGAAAACGTTGATGTTATAGCTTTGGGTGAATTATTAATAGATTTTACCAATAATGGAACTAGTAATCAGGGAAATCCAATATTTGAAGCAAACCCGGGTGGGGCACCGTGTAATGTATTATCAATGCTTGCAAAATTAGGCAAAAAAACGGCATTTATTGGTAAGGTAGGTAGTGATCAATTTGGGAAACTACTCAGACAGACGATAGCGGAGGCTGGTATCTTAAATGATTATCTTTTGGAAGATGAAAATGTTCCGACTACTCTTGCATTTGTTCATACTACGATGGAAGGAGATAGAAACTTCTCTTTTTATAGAAACCCAGGTGCAGATATGATGTTAACTGCAGATGAAATATCAGATGATATGGTTAAGCATGCTAAGGTATTTCATTTTGGTACATTATCCATGACACACGAGAGCGTCAGACAGGCAACGATGGAAGCGGTTAAACTGGCAAAAGATAACCGGATTTTACGGAAAATCAGCTAAGAGAAATGCTTCTTTTTGCCAATGCTGCAGCATGTTTGATAACAATGAAAAAGGGTGCAATTAAGTCAATGCCTAACAGGGAATGCGTAGAGAAATTAATAACTTCCGGAAATGATTATGTATAATACTAAAATAATATAACAAGGAGAACTGGTATGGAACTGGTATGTAACACAAAATTTTGGCTTTTCCCGGCAAGTCATTTCGCACAAAATAAGCGTCTTTATTTTTATATGGACGATAAGCTGGTGTATGATTTGGTATTTCCCCTGGATTATGACAATCCGGAGTATGAATTTCCGTTGAATGTAGAGCGTTTTCAGGGGAAAAAAATTCGAATCGAATGCAACGAAGATATGGAGGTTCAGATAAAAGAATCCAATACAAGAAATGATGTATTTGACGGAAAATATCGTCCGTATGCCCATTTTACTGCAAAGAGAGGCTGGATAAATGACCCAAACGGATTGGTGTATTACAATGGACAGTATCATATGTTTTTCCAGCATAATCCTGTGGACTGCAAATGGGAAAATATGCATTGGGGACATGCAGTAAGCAATGATTTGATTCATTGGGAAGAAAAAGATATTGTGTTTTATCCGGACGAGGATGGAACGGTATTTTCCGGTTCCGCCATTGTTGACTGGAAGAACGTTACAGGATTAAAACAGAACGAAAATGATGTCATTCTGATTTATTATACCTGTGCGGGAAGTACCTCGGAAGCATCAAAGGGGAAACCTTTTACGCAAAATCTGGCATACAGCGTGGATGGTGGATTGACCTTTAAAAAGTATGCCCATAATCCTTTGATTGAGCAAATTGTAGGCGGAAACAGGGACCCAAAAGTAATCTATTATGAACCGGATGATAGTTATATTATGGCATTTTATCTGGATAACCATGAGTATGTACTTTATAAATCTACGGACTTAATTCATTGGAGTAAAATCCAAAGTCTTTATATGGAAGAGGATGCCGAGTGCCCGGATTTCTTTCCATTGGCTGTGGATGGCAATTATGACAACATCAAATGGGTATTTATTGGAGCTTCGGACCGATATTATATCGGAGAATTTAATGGAGAAAGCTATACGAATCTTAGTGCACTCATGCGGCTTAACTATGGAAATAATTCGTATGCAGCACAGTCGTGGTCAGATATGCCGGATGGACGAAGAGTACGAACTGCGTTTTCGACAGTGATTATTCCAGGGGAACCTTATGCAAGCTGCATGAATGTTCCGCAGGAAATGAACTTGCGGATGGTGAATGGTGAGACTAAGCTTTGTGTGCAGCCGGTAAAAGAAATCGAAAGTTTATATACATCACATAGGCAGTTTAATCATGTTGTAATTTCACCAACGGAACCGTTTAAGCATACCGTAGGGTCGAAATGCTGTGATATTACAATAAACGCAAGAGCGTCCCAGTCATTTTTGCTTAAGCTATATGGATTTACCATGCAGTACAATTCGGAAACGGCTATTCTTAAGTGCCTCGATAAAGAAGTAAAAGTTGCAGGTAATAATGGAAATTTATCTATTCGACTGCTTATGGATACGGTCAATACGGAAGTGTTTGCAGATGATGGAAGTGTGTTTCTAGGTATGACATATATACAGGATTATAATCTAAATACCTTATCTGTTACTGCTGAAAATTCTACCGGAGAGATAGATGTTGACGTGAAAGAAATAAAAAGATATTGGGAGTAATGGCTTGTGGTATTTAGGATTGTAATGTGAAATGATTTGCTGGAGAAGAGTTTCGATTTGGTATGCATGCGAAAATTCAGCTTTACAGATTAAATAGCCTTATCCTGATGTGTGGATAGGGCTATTTTTGAGGTTGTGGGCGATCATCTCGCCCCTTTATCTCTGTTTTGGTAAGGTCGGTTGGGAGCCCGTGAAATAATCTCTGTAAATTCAACACTATAAGGGTCTTCTATGATAGAATATTAAAATCATAGGAGGCCTTTTATTATGGCAAACAGAAAAAAGAAGTTTACAAACCAAAACCAATGACTGAGGGAAAAAGAAATCTTATCCAAGGTTTGCCTCAGGAGTATGATATCCAATCTGCTAAAGATATTCAGGATGCTCCTTTTCTTCAATTACTCCACTTTCCAATGCATACGCCAGCACACTGCTATCTAAATACGGTGAATATGTCTTTATATTTTGCAGATAAGTATTAGCCATTTCTTTGAACATGGAAACCCAATCCACTTTTACAGATACATTATTGGGATTCTGTAAATCGATTTAAACATAGATTAGTCTATTTTTTATAAGAAATTATGTTATAATCATTATGGCATAACAATATTATAGTATTAAAAAAGATAGACATGAGCAAAAAAGTGGCAAATATTCAAGCCTTGAGAGGAATGAACGTAAGATGTTAAATATCAAAGCATTAAAAGCACTAAATGGGGACTGTATTATTATTTCTTATGGTGAAAAAGAAAAGCATAATATTTTAATTGATGGAGGACAGGGGAAAATTGGATTCCGACAATTGTGCACCTATGTTGATAATGAAAATAAAACTGGTAATAAGATTGATTTGTTGATTTTGACGCATATTGATTCGGATCATATTGATGGAATTTTGCGGTTATTATCTCAAAAAACATTTGATTTTTCATTGATAGATGAAATATGGTTTGATTTTGGACAAGGCTTGAATGATCTGTTTGGAATAAATGATAGGAGACACCAAGTAACTTTATATGCTAATTCTACTGAAATTAGTTGGAAGCAAGGCACGGATCTGGAGGAAATAATACAGGAAAAAGGAATAAGAAGAAAGATTGTAACAAAACTAGAACGATTTTCTGTGTCAGGAGCTTCTGTAACAATATTATCTCCTTCTAGGGAAGTGTTGAAGAAATTTTGCAGACAGGATAAAGAAGAAAAAAAAGCAACAACCAAAATCGCATATAGGAATGATTATCAAGAGAGTATTGCTAAATTAAATCAAAAGGAATTTGAGAGAAAAATTTCTTTGTCAAATAAAAGTAGTATTGCCTGTTTATTTAAATTTGAGGGATTAAATATATTACTTTTGGGGGATTCAGATCCTGAGGAAATTGTAGAATCATTAGCGAAACTGGGATATTCTAAAAATAACAAATTAAAGGTTGAATTTTGTAAAATTGCGCATCATGCGAGCAGACATAATACAAGCAATGAACTTATTCAAATATTGGATTGCAGCAATTATATAATAAGTACGCAGCAGACAAATGATGGAAGACCAAGTAAAGAATGTTTGAGCAGAATTATATGTAATTCTGGAAAACCGATTAATTTTTATTGTAATTATAAATTAGATTGGAAAAATGTTTTTACGGAGGAAGAATTCTTGAAATATGGCATGAAGTTTTTACTGCTGGACGAACAGGGCATTGATGTGGGAGAAAAATAAAAATGGAAACAGACTTTTATGATAAGGTTGTAGTGAAAATAAAATATAAAGGCAGCGAGGGTTCGGGGATATTAATATCTGACACGAAGAAGAATAATTCATATTTGATTTCTGCCTGGCATTGTTTTTATAAGCATCATGATATTGATTATAGAGAAATAGAGATATATAGGCAGGAAAAAAATGAACTAAAACTGCTGTGTTTAAATTTTCAAGATAAAATAATAATTGAGCAAACTGATATTATTATTTTGGAGTTAGATTATTTGGAGGAAATACCACAATATCAAATAGTATGTCCAAAACTTAGAGATCAAGTAGCATTCGTTGGTTTTCCAAATGGTTTAAAAGACGAAGAGTGTATGACACATAGATATATAAATAGGGGAGAAATCAATGATTTTCCGAATGAATTCATTATTCAAGTAAACAGTGAGAGAGGTTTTGATACATATTCGAACGATGCAAAACAGAATATGTCGGGTTATTCGGGGTGTGGGATTTTTATAGAAAGTGAGAAAATTTCATATTTGTGCGGAATTATTACTGAGTTAGGATCAGAAGAAGGACTTTTTTCGTTTGTAAATGGAATATCAATACTTGGTATTGATAATGAATTATACCAAGTAAAGAATATACATCTTCCAAATGTAAAATGGGATAGCTTTGAAAAGTTTATGGAATCTACGTTAAGCATATTTGATGAACCGCTGGCTAATATTTGCTCAGTTCAAATACCTGAAATAGTAGAAAATGTGACACCTGGTAGTATTTTAGAACATTGTGGAAATAAAATTGTTTGGCCTTATTCCGATAAATCGATTCTGAAACAGGAAGTCTGGGAGGAATGGCTGTTATATTTAGTAATTCGGTGCATAGAGAGTTGCGATAATGTAAGAAATGAAGGATTTTATATAATAAAAAATGAAGAGAAAAATAGAAAAGTTAAAGTGCTTTATGCTACAAATCATATAACACTTCCGGAATTTCTTAAAGATTATCTTGGAAATGCATATCAGGATATTAGCCCTGGACAGATTATGATTATAAAAACTGAGAAAACACCTGCTGCAAAAAGACTTCCAAAACAAAAAATAAAAAATATAGTGTCGGACATAAGTAGTGCAATAGGTAAAGAAAATCATCTTTATATTGACACCGTTGAAAATAGTATAGGTGAAATGTCTGTTATACACATAGATGCATTGGTTGATGAGATGATTAATTTTATAGAACAAGAGGAAAATGAAGAATTAAGAGGGCAAGCATTGGCCAAAAAATTGGGAGAAAGAATAGTAGAGGTTTTATATGGAATTTGATTTGTATGAACAGGGAAAAGAACTGCTGAGGAATGATGATAACATAGAATGGATAGATAAAATCATTTGTTGGGTAAAAAAGGAGTCAGGGTATAATATATACATTTTTCAAGCTATTGTTGAAAATCAAAGAGAAATGGAAAAATACTATGAAACTATCACTGCATCAATTGCAACGGAATTTCAGTCTACTTTAGAAAAGGCAATAGAGAGATGGAACATATATTTGGTATTTGAATGCAAAGAATCAGTAGATTGGAAAATCAGACTAAAAGTGGAGCAGGATAAGTTCGCAGTGCGTAAAGTTGTTTGGGATAATTTGAAAGAGGAGGAGATGAAAGATAAAGAGTATATTAGAAAACGTTTGCTTTGCTTTGAAATTAATGAAAAATCAGAAAAACATGAAAATAAGGATGAATTGATAAAAAGGATAGAGGAGAAAGATTTGGAGTTATACAAAATATTACAAAAAAAAGATTTGACTCTTGACAAAAAAGTTGCATTGTATGTGGGAGACGGTATTAATGAGTAAAAAAATTAAAGAGATAGATATTACAGCCTTTCGGGCTTACAAAGATGTACAGAAATTCGATTTTATACATAAGAACAGTGGAAATATAGCTAATCTAGTGGCAATTTATGCACCAAATGGTTATGGAAAAACATCTTTTTTTGATGCGGTTGAGTGGGCAGTTACCGGTACTATAGAGAGGTTAAACAATGGGAAACCAATTAAAGAAGAAGTGAAGAATGAAGAAGGATATATTCTGAAGAATCGGGACTCGAATGAAGATCATGGTAACGTAACAATTATCAGCGAGCAAAATAAAGTTTTTAGTGTCAATACGAAGAAAAAAAGAGGAAAAATGAAAAGTGATTTCAAACAGGGAGACGTGCTTAAAATTTCTCCTGAATTAGACACTATATATGCTGAAAAAGAATCATTTTGTACAACTAATTTATTGGCACATGATAAAATTACAGGTTTTTTACAGAATTATACCGCAAAGGATAAAACCAGTGAATTACAGGTGATGTGGGATGAAAATAACTATTCAAAAATATTGAATGATATTACTGAATTATATAATGAATTGGAAAAGAAACGAAAACAGTTTGCATTAGAACTTTCAAGCGAAGAAAAAGAATTAAAAAAATATAAATTTGAAAATGAGAAAAGTGATAAAGTTTTTGAATTGATAGAAAATTATAAGATAAAATATGATAATGACTTTATGAATGATAAATATTCTGACATTGAGGGAATGTTATTTTTATTTAATCAGTTACATGAAGAGTCGCAGAAAGAAAGAGAAAAGAAGGAAAAAGAATGTAATGATATCGATATATTAATAAAGGATTATCCGGTATTTGAGGAGAGCCAAAAGAAAAAATGTTTATTACAGGAAAGCAAAGTAGAATTTGACAAGGCAATAGAGACATGGAATAAAATTGAACAAATAAAAAAATTACAAGAAGAAATAACAAGAGAAATAGAGCAGACTAGATATGTGCTAAGTAATCTGAAAGAATTTTATAGTTATATGGATCAATTGAATCAGAACATAACAGAATTAAATATGATAGGGCATAATAAAATTGAATGTCAAAAAGAGAAAATTAGCACTGCTGATAAAATTAAAGAATTAGAGGAAAAATGGAAACATAGTAATTCTGAACTGGAAAGGTTAGACACTAGGGAAGAACAATTAAAGAAAGATTATTACGAGTATAATAGCAACGAAGCTAAGAAGAAAAAATATGAAAGACTAAGTGATAAAGCAAAATATATTTTGGAACAGCGCAACAAGAGAATACAGAAGCTGTCTTTATACATTGAACAAATTGATCAGTTTTTAGCTGGCAAATTAGGAATAGAGATTTTGTGTGACATTTTTACAGAGGAGATTATTGCTGAATATAATTCCATAACAATGTTTAAAATAGAACGAAAAACGTTAGCCGAGAATAATAATATTCTAGAGAGTAATAAAAAAAATTTAGTTGGATTATTTAATAAAATTCAACAGTTGTCGATTAAAGGAAGGGACATTGTTATTGAGCAAAAGCAGCGAGAGTGTCCATTATGTCATATGGAATATCAGGATTATAATGAATTATTGGACAGAATAAGTGCAACCACAGAAGAAAATATTGAATTGGTAAAAATTGATGAACAAATTCAAAAGAACCAAAAAAGAGAATGGGAAATAGACAAAGAATTAAAGACGTTATGCGAAGATACAGAAAGTCAGATTTTATCTATTAGTAATACATATAAAGCCAAATATATGGAAGAAACCAAAAAAGTAAAAAGATTGGAAACAGAGGCAGAAACATGGGAAAGAAATCTAAATACTGCACAATATGTCTACAAAACGTTAGAAGAAAAGTACAAACAGGAAAAACTTGATATTTCTGATAGCATTCAATTAGAAAATAATGAGGTGAAAATTGAAGAAGAAAGGACAAGAATAAAAAAAGATATAGATAAAGTATCGGATAGTATGAAGGAGGAAAAAAATAAACAAAAAGAATTCGAACAGCAATTTCAAGCCTATGAGTTGAAAATTTTGGAGATTAAAGAGGCTAATAATAGAATTAATGCAGAGAAAATATATATTGAAATAAAAAAGAACCTGGAAAATAAAAAATTTTTTGATTTGAAATATAATTATCTTGAAATGAAATCTATAATTGAGGCTTCCAGTAAGGAATTAGAGCATCGACAAGATAATTTAGATAATGAGTTAACAAGTTATCATTTGGAAGATATGTGTTCAAAAGATGAGTATTTATTAAAATTAAATGAATGCTATAAGGAAATGAACGAACTACAAGTTGAAATTTCAAGT
>OGNV01001971.1_pt1 | contig 11070 bp, 9 predicted proteins | sample 1573561 | NCBI WGS metagenome assembly OGNV01 (sample SAMEA2581892, study PRJEB24529) | metagenome | biome: Human gut stool | place: China | collected 2011
CTTTGCCGGTCTTGCGGATATTTTCGCCGGAATTGGCGGTTTTACCCATTGCAAAGGCCAGCATAGGAGGGTTAAACGAGGAGTACATGAAGAATGAAACGGGAGCCATGTTCAGCATACCGTTCTCTTTTTTGGTGCAAACCAACACGAGAGGATTGGGAAAGGTGATAGCCGTCGCCTGACCTATATTGATTTCTTTCATTGTAAAACGATTATAAATATTTAACTTTACTTGTTGACTTCTATTAGTAAGATAATTATACTAAGGATAAAATTTTTTTCAAGTACGCATATTATTCTGACTCAGTACGGTTGACTATACTAATAGAGAAAGGAAGGCATTTTTCATGCACAAGGATATGACCTACGATGAATACAGGCATGAAGTGAAAGAGGGAATTTTGACTGAAGCGGGGAATTGTCCTGTGACTCCACTTCTGCTTATGTTGCAGGGGAAATGGAAATTTCAAATCCTTTATGAATTGTTTATTCAAGATCCCATCCGCTTTGGTGAGTTAAAAAAAAATATTAATGGTATTACAAATACCATGCTTGCCTCTTCCCTTCGAGAATTAGAAAAGGACGGGCTTGTATCCAGAATGCAATTCAACGAGATACCGCCCCGTGTTGAATACTCTCTTACGGAAAAGGGGCAGGCATTGTTGCCTGTATTCTATGAAATGACGAAGTGGGGATTTCAGTATATTCCGTAAATACTTACTTACAAAAACGCATATGAAATATTTCCCTAAGCGCTTTCCCGCCAAAATCAGAAAGCTATATATTTAATTTTGCAAACCAGCAGGAATGAAAAGAGGGTTTGGGATGCTTCCCAACAAGCGTTTTGAGAAGCAAAATACGGAAGTGGGTATTGGCTTTGCTGGATATGGCGGTGATGAACCGCAGCGGTAGAAACGGAAGGATGCGGTAAGAGCCGCGGTGTCCACGGTTTTTGGAATATGGCCGGGGTTGTCGGGGAATTCCGTTCTCCGGGAAAGACGGAAATGAATTCCTGCTTCCAACCCTTATCCGGAAATATCTCCGGATAAGGGTTGGAAGCAGGAATTCAAACGGGTGGGAAAAGAACCCTTCGGAAACTCCGCGCCACGTTTTCCCTGTCCGGCGGGAGAAGATTGAGAACCGGCGTTTCCCAGATATGACCCGGGAGAGGAGATCTGGATTATTCCACCTCCCACTCTTCCACCAGGCCGGCTGGGAATTCATCCAGAAAGCGGGAGGGCATTTGCATGAAGGTTCCTCCCTGGGCGCGGCAGTTCCAGCGGGGGTAGGTCAGGTAAAGCTGGTCCTTGGCGCGGGTAATGCCTACATAAAAGAGGCGGCGTTCTTCTTCCAGCCCGGCCAGGTTTCCGTCATCAATGACCCGCTGGTGCGGAAACATGCCGTCGCACAGGCCGATCAGGAAGACGACAGACCATTCCAGTCCCTTGGCCTGGTGGATAGTGGACAGGGTGACGGAGCCACCGGAAAAGTCCGCCGCGGCGCTTTCATCATCCGTGTTGCCCAAAAGGGAAAGCTGGGAAAGAAAATCCTCCGTGGATTCAAAGCGTTCGGAAAATCCGGCCAGATGCAGAAGGTCCTGCCTGCGCTGGTCGTAATTTTCGAATGCGGCCTGCATGTACTCGTCGTACACGGCCTCATTGATGGAAAGGAGCATGGAGGCCGGTCCGGCCAGCTTTCCGGCAGGGGCCAGTTCATCCAGTGTGTAGCAAAGCTGCGTCCAAGCCGTTCTGGATTTGGCAGGAACCGGGAAATCCAGCATCAGGGCGGAAAAGGATTCCGGAGGGGTTTCTTGCCGGCTTTCCGGGCAGGCGGTCCAGCGTATCCAGAGTTTTTGGGCCATGCCGGGGCCGATGCCGGGCAGCAGCATCACCATGCGGCGGAAGGAAAGTTCATCCCTGGGATTGACCACAAAACGCATAAATGCCACCACGTCCTTAATATGGGCCTGCTCGAAAAACCTGATGCCGCTGGTGATGCGGAAAGGTATTTCTCCGCGGGTCAGTTCCATTTGCAATTCCATGCTGTGGAAGTGGGCGCGGTAAAGCACGGCTATTTCACTGGGGTCCGTGCCTTCTTCAATGAGATCCCTGATACGCTGGACGACAAATTTGGCCTGCATCCGGTCGTCGTTGAGCGGGACGAGGGCGGGAGGCATTTCCCCGGTGGGCCGCACGGAGCGGAGCTGTTTTTCAATTTGAACTTCGTTGGCGGCGATAGCCGCGTTGGAAAGTTCCAAAATTTCCGGCACACTGCGGTAATTGGTTTCTATCTTGAAAGTCTTTGCCGCCGGATAGCGGGTAGTGAAGCTGAGGATGTTTTCCATGTCCGCTCCGCGCCAGGAGTAGATGCTCTGGGCATCGTCCCCCACCACCATCAGCTGGCCGTGTTCCCGGGCCAGCATGTCGATGAGGCGGCTCTGGAGGTAATTGGTGTCCTGGTACTCATCCACCAGAATATGCTGGAAGCGGGAACCGTACAGGGCACGCAGGTGCTCCTGTTCCTGAAAAAGCCTCACGACGTTGAGAAGCAGGTCGTCAAAGTCCATACTGTTGGTTTCCTGCTTGCGGGCTACGTATTGGTCATGCACCTCCAGGATGGCGTCCAGGTGGTTGGAAAGGTAGGGATAGGCGTTTTCCTGCGTTTCCCGGATATTGGCTCCCTCGTTGTCTGCCAGACTGAACAGGGATGAAAGAACTTCCGGCTTGGGGAAGCGGGTGGATTTCTCATCCAGTTTGAGGGATTTGACCACGCTTTTAATCATGGATTTGCGGTCGTCGGAGTCCATGATTGTAAAAGCCGGTGTATATCCCAGGTATTCCGCATGCTGGCGCAGGATGCGGTTGGCAATGGAATGGAACGTGCCGCTCCACAGGCGGGACAAGTCCAGGGGAATCAGGGAACGCACCCGTTCCGTCATTTCCCGCGCCGCCTTATCGGTGAAGGTAAGCAGCAGAATGTTCCATGGGTCCGTACCGTGATCCAGAAGCCAGGCCACGCGATAAGTCAGCGTGCGCGTTTTTCCCGATCCGGCTCCTGCGATGACAAGAGCCGGCCCCGGTTCTGAAGAAACGGCGGCGTACTGTTCTTCATTGAGGGCCGTACGGTAGTCGATCCCGGAGATGGGGGCGACCGGAGCGGCATCCTGCCTGATGACATATCGGCGAGCCATGGAATATGGTTAATAATTGACAGGCAACAGTAAATAGAGAAGTTGGAAAGGCTTGCCCCTTCTCTGCTCTCTGATGACTCTTTTAAAAGTCCAGGTACATTTCCGCGCGGCGGTTTTCCTTGCGGGCTTCATCCCTTGTTTCTTCGTCTGCCGTGGGGGAGTAGGTTCGGCGCGGCTGAGATTTGCCGAATCCCTTGGTAACGATTCTTTCCGCAGGAACGCCGAACTGGACGAGCTGGGCTTTCACGGCGGCCGCACGGCGTTCGGAGAGCCCCTGGTTGTAGCGTTCGCTCCCCACGTCATCCGTATGGCCGCTGATTTCCAGCTTCTTGCCACTGTCCATCTTGATAGCTTCCGCTACGATTTGCAGCTGGCGTTCGGAACGCTTGGAAAGGGTATCTTCATTAAAGCCGAAGAACAGGGCCAGGGAATCGCCGCCCTGGGGATTTTTTACAATGGGGATAAAGATGTCGTCTCCGGCCCCCTGCCGTTTCGTATAAGCTTCCAGCATGCTGTCCAGGGAAGCTTCCGCAACCAGCCATTGTCCGTCCGTTTTGGCCACGGTCAGGCCTACATTGCCGGCCTTCCTGCCCTGGGCGTCCTGAAGATGAACGAAAAACCCCGCATTGGTGGGCGCTTCGTAGGCGGTTTTGATGGGAGCGTCCTCCCGGAGCCGGAAAGCCCCCTCCTCAAACAGAATGCACAAACCGGCTACCGTGGCATCCTGCACTTTAGTTCCGTCCACGAACTTCCTCGCCCCGCGGAAATCCGCCTTGGCGACGGCATCCATGAAGGAACTGACGATGCCCATGGGGTCATTCATCGCCATGGGGGCGACTTTGTCCTTGGCCAGATCCTGCTTGCTGGGCAGAGTGAGGGTATCCAGCGTCCACTGTTGCTTGTCATTGCGCTTCATATCCAGGTAGCCGCGCGCGCCGCTGCTGAAATTGAGCGTGTATCTGGCTGTGGGATTGGCCCCCTGGTTGTTCGCGCCGATGCTGGTGATGCCGGGAGAGGAAAGGCGTATATGGCGGGCTTCCATGAGCTCCCGGATGAGGCGGCTCTGGTTCTCCGTCACGGCCTGCTGGATTTCCAGGGATTTCAGGATGTCCTCATCCCGGTCCTGAATGACTTTGGCAATTGCCTGCGCCAGTGTCTGGGGGGAGCTGAGATTGATCAGGGAGGGCGGCGTAGCCGTCTGCCGGCTGATATCTTCCTTGGTAAGCGGGTCGACGGTGGGTTGGGGCGTTACCGTCTGGCGTGCCGGCACTTCCGTTTGCGCCGCCGGTTCAGCGGCGGCGGGTTCCTCTTCCTTATTGTCAAGGAACAGGAAAACCAGGGCCAGGCTGCCTACGACCAGGAAGCTGATGATGAAGGCGGTGATGGTGGATGCGTTTTTCATTGGAAGTGGATGTATGAAGAAGGGTCAGGCGTTCAGTGCTTCCAGCAATTTGGCGTGAATGCCTTCAAAACCGCCGTTGCTCATTACCAGAATAACGTCTCCCGGCTGGGCTTTCTTGCAGACGGCAGAGACGATTTCCTGGGCATGGCCGCCAATCAGAGCGTCCTTGCCCAGCGCGGAAAGGTCGTTGGAAAGTTTGGTGAGGTCCAGGCGTTCCTCCAGAGCTACCTTGTCCGGATGATCCACGGCGGCTACCACAGGGAAATCCGCCGTAGCGAGGGACAACGCCAGTTCATTCTGGAAGATATTTCTGCGTGTGGTGTTGGAGCGCGGTTCGAAAATGGCCCAGATGCGTGATTCCGGATAGCGCTGGCGTAGGCCCAGGATGGCCTGTTTGATGGCTGTTGGGTGGTGGGCGAAGTCGTCCACTACGGAAATGCCGTTGACCACCCCCTTGACTTCCTGGCGGCGGGCCACGCCTTCAAAGCGGCTCATGGAATCCGCCAGCTGCTTGACGTTCAGTCCCGCAAATTGTGCGGCTGCAATTGCCATGGCGGCGTTGCGGATGTTGAACTCTCCAATCATCGGTACGTAGTACCGGGTTCCTTCCAGTGTGAAATGGCTGCCGTCCGTGGAGGTCTCCACATCCAGGATACGGATGTTGGAAGAGTCGGAAAAGCCCACCGTCTTGACGGGGCACGGGGCCCCCTTAACCACGTCCAGGCAGTTGGGATCGTCCGCGTTGACCAGGGCCAGGCCGTTGCGGGGGATGATCTGGGTCAGCCGACGGAAACTCAATTTGATTTCCTCCAGGGAATTGTAAATATCCGCGTGATCAAATTCAATGTTGTTGATGACCACCAGTTCCGGGAGGTAGTGCAGAAATTTGGAACGTTTGTCGAAAAACGCCGTGTCGTACTCGTCCCCCTCCAGTACGGAAAAATCGGAATCCGTAAAACGGCCCCCGCGTCCGAGATTGCGGGCAATGCCGCCAATCATGAAGCTGGGGTTCAGCCCGGAATCCTCCATTAGCCACGCCAGCATGGATGTGGTGGTGGTTTTTCCGTGGGTGCCTGTTACCACATAGTTGCGCTTGCCGCGCAGGAAGTATTCCTTCATCGTCTCCGGGAGGGAAAGGTAACGCAGGCGCCGTTGGAGCACGGCTTCCACCTCCTCATTGCCGCGGCTCATGGCATTACCGATGACGATGACGTCCGCATCCGGCGGGATGTTGGAAGCCTTGTAGCCTTCAAACAGGGTGATGCCTTCCTCCTCCAGAAAAGTGGACATGGGGGGATAGACGTTGGCGTCGGAACCGGTGACGGTAAAGCCGCGGCGGGCCATGGCGGCGGCTACCGCGCCCATGGCGGTGCCGCAGATGCCGAGAAAGTGGAAATGGCTGTTCATGACGGGGAGAGGAATGGAGCGGGTTTTATTTGGAAAAGGAAGGAGCCGCAATACAGGAATCCGCCAGAGCCCGGTCCCGGCGGCGCACAATGCCGTTGGCGATATCCGTGACCATGCCGGACAGCAGGCGGGTGAGATGGCTGCCGGGCGTGTAATCCGCCGGGGCGATGAAATTCACGCGGTCGGAATTGGAGGCCAGGTTATAGCATTTGCGGAAACTGCGGCCGGTTTCATCTTCCGGATTATATACGGCTACGGCGTGGCCTCCGTTCCGGCGCATGACGGTGAAGCAGGGAACGTCCGTAGGGCCGTCGCCGATGTAAATCATGTTGGCGAAAGGAATGGGGCGCATGTCTTCCGGCATGTGGTCGTTTACGTCCTGGTCGTAATCCAGCATTCCCTTGTTGATGCGGAAAAGGTACTGGGTTTTCGTGGTGTGGGAAATGACTCTCTTGGGAAAATTGATGTAGCCGTTCTCCTCGCTGAATTCGCATCCGAATACGGCCTTGAAATAAGGGCGCAGGGCGGAACCGTCAATCAGGGCTTTCAAACCGGAGGAGATGATATAGTATTCAATGCTGATGCCCAGATCCGTATGAAGGGAGGAGAGGGTCATGGACGGGAACGCGTTAAAAAAGTCCGGCAAACCGGGGTAAAAGGTGAGGCGCTCTCCAAGCTGGGTAAGCCGGGCGTTGCTGACGCGGTCCAGGGAAAGGGCGTCCAGCAGGCTTTTCATATAAATCAGTTCTCCGTCCCAGCCTTCTCTTTCTCCGGTGGCGTTGCACCTGGTCCAGAATTCCTGCGGAGAAATGCCGAATTCCGGGAAGATGGCCTGATCCTGCATGTAGAAGGGACTCAGGGTCTGGTCGTAGTCGAAAACCAGGGCGATCGTATTCTGCGGGGAGGACATGGGAAAGATGGAAAATAAAGTTACATGCGGAACTGGTCGCCCAGATACTGCTTGCGGGCGATGGGGTCGTTGGCGATTTCCTCGGAAGTACCGTGCTTGATCACCTTCCCTTCAAACAAAATGTAGGCGCGGTCCACGATGTGGAGGGTTTCCCGCACATTATGGTCCGTAATCAGGATGGAAAGGCCGTCCGTATCGCGCAGTTCCATAACGATTTTCTGAATGTCTGAAACGGCGATGGGATCCACGCCGCTGAACGGTTCGTCCAGCATCAGCAGTTTGGGGCTGGTAGCCAGGGCACGGGCGATGGTCAGCCTTCTCTTTTCGCCGCCGGAAAGCTGGATGGCCATGGAGCGGCGCAGCTTGGTGATGCCGAAGCGGTCCATCAGCTCTACGGCGCGGTCCTTTTGCTGGCGGGAAGTCATGTCTTTGCGGGTCTGAAGAATGGCCAGAAGATTATCCTCCACGGAAAGCTTACGGAAAATAGATTCTTCCTGCGGCAGATAACCCATGCCGCGCCTGGCTCGCAGGTTCATCGGCAATTCCGTAATATCTTCGTTCGCAAAAATCACGCGGCCTTCATCCGGGCGTACGAGACCCGCTACCATGTAAAAGGAAGTGGTTTTTCCGGCGCCGTTCGGTCCCAGCAGGCCCACAATTTCGCCATGGCCTACCTTCAGGCTGACCTGGTCCACAACGGTCCGCGTTTTGTAGGTTTTGCAGATGCCTTCGGCGCTTAGCAAAGGAGAAGAGTGGAACGAACTCACGGTTTGCGGCTGGTTTTCTGGTTTTCCCGGTCGGAAAGTTTTTTGTCTACGTGGCGGAACGTAGTCTTGGTTCCGCGACTGCCGTACATGTTTCCGTTGGAATACACCCGAATGAAAGCATCCTTGTTCGGATTTTTCACGATGACGTCCGGAGTGACGATGACCGGGGCACCCGTCAGGATGATTTCTCCGGTTTTGGCGTTGTAGGTGATTTTTTCAGCCTGGGCGTTGCTTGTTTCTCCCTGTTTGTTGGTGTAACTGGCTTTCACATTTCCGGAAGCCGCAACCGTTTTAATGGAATTGTAGTCGAAATTGCCTCCGTTGGGGAGAGCCACCTGAGTCTGATTTTCCTCTTTCCCCTTTTCCTTCTTGACGTCGGAGGGTTTTTTGTCGCCCGGTTTCTTCGGCACGAATTCCGCATAAATTTTCAGATGATCCGCACAATCCATGGAAAGGCCGGGGTTGCGCACCCGGACATTTTTCATGAACACCAGAACGCCTTCTTCCATATCGAAGTACAAGTCTCCGTCACAATCTACGGTGTACAGGTCTTTTGGGGAATTGGCCTGCAGGAAGCCTTCCTCCGGGCCGGATGCTGCGGAAGAGGGAGTAGTTTCCGCAGCCGGGGCGGGGGTATTTCCGGCAACCTGATGCTGCTGGCGGAATTCCTGAATCCGCCCGTCCACAGTTTTTTCCTGCGCGCTGTATGTTTGAATCGCCTTTTCCCCGTCTTCCTTCAAGCCTGCGGTCGGAACAGGGGCCAGTTCCCATTCCCTCCGGGCTGTCTCTTCCGCCGTCAGGGGGCGTACAATATGGGAAGGCGGGGTGAGGGGTTGTTCCAGGCGGGGATCCAGTTCCCTGGGCAGGGGCTGGACAATGTGGGAGGGAACGCCGTTGGCGCCGCTGCAGGCAAGGCTTCCGGCCAGGGCCAGCAGCAGGGAGGAAAGTTTTTTCATAAAAAGGAATGGTTACTTGTTGCGTTGAGCCATGCGGATGGTGGTTTGAACGGGACCCAGAATGATGCCCCTCTTGATATTGGTGTTCAGGTAAAGGCCGGTCCCTTTGGCGGAAAGATTCTCTTCCCTGAGGGTGGTTTCCGTATGGGAGACGGCCAGTTTTTTATCCAGAAAATAAGAGGCGGCCTTCGTGAAAAGGTGGGAGGTCTGGTTGTTTTTTCCGTACAAGTACACGTTCAGGATATTCGCGGCAATTTCCTGCGGGGCGGCCACGGTCACGCTTGAAGCCGTCAGCAGCATGGAAAGGCGCGGCCCTTCATATCGACAGGCTGACTTTTGGGAGCACCTGGCCTACGGGCAGAAGCTCCAGCATAGGTAATTTTTTATCTACGCCGGCAAAAGGCGTGGCTGCGGGCAGGCTGGTGTCCGCTTGCGCCTCCGTGCCGTACAGGGCGGCCGTCAAAAAGCATGTGGACAATAATTTCATCATGACTGAACCGCCTGGTGGATGGACTGAAGGCGTTTCAGCACTCCTTCAAGCAGGTGGAGAGGAATTTGGTTGGGGCCGTCGGAAAGCGCTTTGGACGGGTCTTTGTGCACCTCCATGAACACGCCGTCAATGCTGCCCGTCGCCATGGCGGCGGATGCCAGCACGGGGGCCAGCTCGCTGTCTCCTCCCGTGGTTCCTCCCAATCCCCCGGGTTTCTGAACTGCGTGAGTGGCGTCGAATACGACGGGAAAGCCTTCCTGTTTCATCCAGTACAGGGAGCGCATGTCCACCACCAGATTGTTATAACCAAAGGTGGTGCCGCGTTCGCACATCATGAATTCGTCACAGCCGAAGGCGCGCATTTTTTCCCCGATGTTCACGGTATCCCACGGAGCCAGGAACTGCCCTTTTTTGATATTCACGGGCCGGCCGCTCTTGGCGCAGGCTTCCAGAAGATCCGTCTGGCGGCACAAAAAAGCGGGAACCTGGAGCAGATCCACGTATTCGGCGGCAATTTCCGCTTCCTGGGCCGTATGCACATCCGTAACGACGGGCAGTTTCAGCTCCCTGCCGATTTCCGACAGAATGCGGCAGCCTTCCCGCACGCCGGGGCCGCGAAAAGAGGTGACGGAAGTGCGGTTCGCCTTGTCGTAGGAAGCTTTGAAAATCAGCGGGACATCCAGGTTTTCCGCGATGGCCTTGATGGAGCGGGCCATCTCCCATACAAAGGATTCGCATTCCAGAGAGCAGGGACCCAGAAGGTAGAACGGCCGCGGGCCGCCGATTTCAACGGATTGAATGTAAAACGACATAAAACAAAACCTGTATGTCCTTGTATCATGACGGTTTCAGGCCTTTCGGTCAAGCCGCTATCCTGCCTCCGCGCGGAGATTCGGAGGCGAAGGTTTATTTTTCCGGAAGTATCTTTTTATATTCGATATAATGATTTTGTTATAAATATGGTAAATATTTTTTAGATAGGTGCGTGTAAATGGAGGGGAGCATGGATTGGAAAAAAGCGTATGGAGTTGCCGCCCTCCGGACGTTTTGTTACAAACGGCCATCATGCGTTACTTCCGCATGAATAAATGACAGGATGTTCCGAACGCCGTTCCCCCGCAGTGGTCTTACCGAAATGCCCAGGAAGATTTACAAACTCTTTATTTCCTATGATGAAGCAGGGGCTGAATTGCGGCAGCATGTGGCGGAGCAGTTTCAATATTCAAGCGATTGTGTCTGGCAGGCGTCTTTCCGCAGCCTGACGGCGGCGGATTTGCCTCCGGGCGTGCGCTGTATGCCGGGAGCGGGCAGCATCCGGAACTTATTTTTAAACCCGTATGGGGAGCGGGATGCGGCGGTGTTGGTTTTAGGGCCGCCGCCTTGCAAAAGGAATTGGAGGGGGAGGCTTCCCTGCTGGTGGTAGCCCACGGGGTAACGGGAAGGGAGGCTGCCCCTGAGCCGGCGCAATTCCTCCAGCAGTTGAAATTCCGGCTTCCGGAAGGAACGGACATGGCGCTTGCATACTTTGGCGCATTTCCTTCTGTGGAAAAGGTATTACCCGGATTAAAGGGGCAAAAGGTGGTAGTGCTGCCGTTCCTGATTGGAAAAGGGAAGCATATGCGGGAGGACATGCCCTCTCCGGAACTGGCCGCAAGGCATGGGAAAACGTTAAAAATCCTGCCTCCGTTCGGTGCGTTTTATTTGCAAGCGGAACGGGAATACTGGAAAACGGGCATGGGAGAGTCTGCCGGGAACGGTTTTGACGGGCCTGCGCGATAAGATATTTTGCTGAAATGGCAAAGTTCTCCATGAGCTTGCTTGCGACAAGGTTCCGCGAACGGCGGAATAGTTTCGTAAATCAATGATTTATGCTTTGACAAGAGAGGGGGCGGGAAGTATATTGCCCCTCCCTCGCGTGATTCGGCGCAACTAAACAACGGGGATCGGA
>OGNV01001977.1_pt1 | contig 11044 bp, 8 predicted proteins | sample 1573561 | NCBI WGS metagenome assembly OGNV01 (sample SAMEA2581892, study PRJEB24529) | metagenome | biome: Human gut stool | place: China | collected 2011
GAAAAGAAGAATAATTAAAATAAATCTCTATATTTGCTTACTATTTGATAACAACAGGAAATTATAATTTATTATTATGGAAAAAATAGACAACCTCGACAGGCAGATTCTAGAGATTATTTCACAGAATGCCCGCATCCCTTTCAAAGACGTAGCAGCCGAATGCGGAGTGTCACGTGCAGCTATCCATCAACGCGTACAAAGACTGATCGACTTGGGCGTCATCGTAGGCTCAGGCTATCATGTAAACCCGAAATCACTGGGTTACAGAACTTGTACATACGTGGGAATCAAACTGGAAAAAGGTTCTATGTACAAATCAGTGGTGGCCGAGTTACAAAAGATTCCGGAAATTGTGGAATGCCATTTCACTACCGGTCCTTACACCATGCTGACCAAACTCTACGCATGCGACAACGAACACCTGATGGACTTGCTGAATAACAAAATGCAAGAAATACCGGGTGTGGTTGCTACAGAAACACTGATTTCTCTGGAACAGAGTATCAAAAAAGAAATTCCTATCCGCGTAGAAAAATAACAGAATGGAATTCCTGAATGAATATCACCTTGCCGGGTTATTTATCGGAATTTGTACCTTTTTGATTATCGGCCTTTTTCACCCTGTTGTGGTAAAGGCCGAATATTATTGGGGCACCAAATGCTGGTGGATATTCCTGATACTAGGCATTGCAGGTGTCGCAGCATCGCTGAGCATCGACAATGTCATTCTGTCTTCTCTGTTAGGCGTATTTGCCTTCTCTTCGTTCTGGACCATCAAAGAGGTCTTTGAGCAGGAAGATCGGGTGAAAAAAGGCTGGTTCCCCAAGAACCCGAAACGCAAATATAAGTTCTGAGAAGAGAAAGTATTGTAGTTTTTTATTGTTAGGACTTGCATATTTCAATAGAAAATACTACTTTTGTCACCGCATCCAGTAAACGGATACACCGGACTTGTAGCTCAGTTGGTTAGAGCAACAGACTCATAATCTGGAGGTCCCTGGTTCAAGCCCAGGCTGGTCCACAAAAAAGGTTGTAACACAAGTTGTTACAACCTTTTTTTTATATCCGGTATCGGAACCGAATCTATTGCTTCCTCTAATTTTTGCCCCCTTTCAGAGAATTTATTCCATGCCCAAAGTATATGAGAATATACTAGTTCCCACAAAATTATGATTTTAAAGATACGGAAGAGGTAAATAAAACGGGCATCATTAAAGAAACCCTAGATAGGGACTAACTAAAAAGGCAATAGTATCTCCAATTCCCCTCCCTTCGGGAAGGGATGGCTGAAAGCCGGGGTGGTAGGTAAAACAAGGTTGTATCTATTTTACTATGAATGAAAGAATTGCGTATTCACCTACCACCTCCCCCTGCGGGTACTCCTCCTTCCCGAAGGAGGAGATTTAAGATACTACCGACTTTTTAATCAGCCCAAAAAAATCCCATTTTGAAAACCACTCTTGGCACCAAAATGGGATAACACAAACAAAACAAACAATATTGGAGCGATTTTCACAAACAGCTTCCTTTTCTTAATCTATATTTCATAACACTTATTAGTTCTCTCTAATGTGAAAGTAATATTTCACCGCAAAAATATTATTTCTCCATTACATATAAAAAAGCTATATAATTGTAGTTATAAAAAATAATTTATTTAGATATAAAGATCTATCTAAAACTATTAAGAATAATTTTTAATAATCGATCAACTCTTTATTTATCAGCAATATACAGTAAAAAATCATTTATACTGAAACAAAAAACAATCCATAAAAGCAAACACTGACTTTCGCATTCAAAACGCAAAAGCGAAGCAAACAACCTAAAATATTTCACTTTATAAAATCACAATCCCAGCATCACAAACAGAGTAAACTACTCAACAACTTTCCATTCTGAGATTTAATTTCTATATTTGGGAAATGTCCAACAAGCACTTATATATTTATCTATGACTGATACTATTTCATATCAATACGCTGCTCCGTCTGTCTTACAACGTTCGTCTGATCAGGACGAATTATTTCTGGCAAAATACAGTGAAATAGAAAAGAAAGAAGCTCCCTGTTTCTTTTGGGGGAAGTTGACACAACCTTATATGACGGCACGCTGCCTCATTGCGTTGTCCAACGTGGTACAATCCAGTTTTAATCTGACTCCTGCCCAGCTTTCCATGCTGAAAGACCCGATTGTGACGGCAGGAAATGAACGTTTACGCTTCGAAGGATTTTCGAATTGTGCAGGCGTATATGCCAGAGTCGATGTACTGCCCGACGGACACGACGGAGAGTTCCTGGAGAACGGAACAACGAATGTTGACTTCAATGCCGGTATGATTTCTGCACTGGGAAGCATCAGCAAACAAGAAAAAGTAGTGATGTCAGTCGGACCTAAGGAGGTAGGGCTTTACAATAAAGGTGAAAAAGTAATAGAACGCAAAGTACCGCTGCCCGTAAAATGGATAAAGGGGCTGACCACGGTACAGATTTACCAGTCTGTTGCCGAACGGATGTATTCATTCAATCGTATACAGACTTTGCAACTCTTTCAGACACTCCCCAAAGGAACCGTGAAATGTGACTATTATTTGGTGATGCGCGGACAAAAACCTGCCTTTTCACCGGTGAAAAGTCTGAATGCCGTTTGTATCGGAGGGGTACATCGTCTGCGCCTGCTCGAACCCCTGTTGCCGTTTGCTGACGAGCTGAGAGTCTTTGTCCATCCGACGATGCAATCGACCATTTGGCAACTCTATTTCGGTCCGGTTCGTTTCAGCCTTTCCCTGTCGCGGGAATGCTGGCGCGGATTCTCCGGAGAAGGTGCGGCATTGGACGCCCTGCTTGAAGACGTCCCGGAGAAATGGATAGCAGCGATGGATAAATACAGTTACGCCAACCAGCAGTTCAACCCCACTCTTTTCGCTATTGAGGAGCACATTGATCTCGATAAGGTGGATTCTCTGTCTGCACGACTGGCAGCTATGGGGTTACTGGGCTTCGATCTGGATGATAATAGTTTCTTTTATCGTCGCCTGCCCTTTAAGACAGAGCGTATCCTGAGCCTCAATCCGCGTATGATAGCTGCCGAGAAGCTATTGGAAGAAGAGAAAGTGGAAATTATATCAAATGACGGAAATCGGACCGAAGCACGTGTCGCTGGGAGCGGAGGAGTAAGACATACGGTTATTCTGGACAGGGAAAGTGAGAAAGAACGCTGCACCTGTACCTGGTTTAGCGGCAATCAGGGAGAACGGGGAGCCTGCAAACATATTTTAGCAGTCAAAAAACGAGTACAATGGAAGAACTGAAACACGAATTGGAGAAACTAGCCAAAACTTATGTGGATACTCCGGAGAAAGAAGAAAAGATATTGATTCCTTTTATCAAGCGATTATTAGAACTCCCGATGAAAGAAAGACGGAAAGTGATTCCAACTATCGGAGAACTGCAATATGAAAGAGGAGAAGGTTGGATGACTTGCTGCGACCCTGCCCGAAGGCGTTTTCTTGCCGCAATTGAGTTTATAAGTGCCAATAAACGTGAGATGACCATGGCATACGAAATAGATTTTGAGCTACTCTGCAAACTGCTCCAGCTTTACCGCCCCACTTGGTTATCCGACTTCATTAATGGTGATCACTCATTCTATAGCTTCAACCTAAACTATCAAGAACTCATGCAGCTCGTAGATTTGGGGTATATAAAAGAGCTTTCTCCGAAGCTCTTGGGACAAATGGTCCCCTGGCAGCAAAGAAGAAGAGACTTTCGACAGCAGCCCACTGCTGAAACGGGAAATCACCTTAAAAGAGCATATTTGGTACGTCTTCGAATATGAATCAAATCTCGGCTACCTGGACGATTGCGCCAAGCGTGCTTATAAAGAAGGGATTACGGTGCAGGACGAAAGTTTCAGCGCAATTCTCTATCGTTTCTCGCTCGACGGACATCTGGACAGAAACCGGCTTCTGCGAGCAACACTTTCCACCTTCAACCGAAGTTTTAAAAAAGACATGGTAAATTGGTTTGCCGGACTCTTTGAAGAATTGCAGCCAAGGGCGGAAGAACTCATATCCCTGCAAGAAGAAATCATGCAAGTGTTCACCTCTCCATACACCAAACCGGTGAATGTGATGTTACAGCAATTAAAAAAGATTGCTTCCGAAGGCGGGTTCCGCTATCAGGAGTTTATCGAGCGTGCGACTACTCTTTTCTTTTCCAGCCCCAAAAACTCACTGCTTACTATTTATTCCATTTTTGAGCAGATCGTTGCCGGGCACCCCGAAATGAAAGAAGCGTGTTGCATCCCACTCTGCCAACTATTCCTGAAGAAAGATGAAAGCCTGCAAAAGAAAGCTGCCAGCTTTATATCAAAGTACGGAGACGCATCCTCTTCTACATTGCAAGAGACATTGCTATCTTACCAATCCGAGATGTTCCAGAGCGTACAGGATATACTTGTTTCTTTCATGAAGCAGCCTGCGGAAGAAACTGGCCTTCCCGAAACAACCTTCCAAGAAAAGGTTCGTATTTGTCGGGAAGACAACCGTATCCCGTTTCCTGCCAATAAAGAAGATTTTCTGTTCCAGCTCAGCCGCCTGTTCGACATGGATGAAAGTTGGGAAACAGACACAACGATTGCCGCCCTCATCGCCTTCCATCCCCAGTTGGATGAAGAAGATTTCAGCCGGATGGAGCCTGTATTCCAACGGGCAGCCAACATCATTATCAACAGTTGGGCAGTATACGAGAACTTTCTTGCCACTTTCCTGCTGGAATATCAACGTTTATGGACACAAAAAGACACTGCCAACCAAGGATTCCTAAGTAAAATCTTCGCACGCCTGGAAGAAAGACTCAAAGGAATAGACGCAAACAGAGGAGCCTACGACGAACGTGCTTTCAAGCGTCTTGCAGACTGGCAGCCAACTTACAGCAATAGAACCTGTTTTGAACCTATCAAACAATTGTGGCTGGAAGTAATCCGTAAAATCAAAAAAGGCGACTCATTACCTTTACTCTCTACTCCGACACATAGCCCGGCATACATCCAGGCCACCGAACTTGTACGACGGCTCGCCGTTTATCAGGAAGCGAATGCAAAGCCTTGTTCATGGGACTTTCAGCTGGCCATAGCACGCTGCGCTTTAGAAGACAAGGAAGAAGCCATTGCTGTCGCCCGACAATTATTAAATAATGAATATCTGCATCTTTGTCTCTTTTTATTAGATAAAGGGACGCAGCCCGAACCACCGTACAATCATCCATCTGCCTGGCTTGCAGCCGGACTGGTGAAAGAGCCGGATACTGAATTCGAAGCATTCAAAAACTTCTCCTGCAACACGCTGCCCCACAATTACCTGACAGGAAATTACGGCTGGAAAGAACCGGCACAGAAAGAAAATCAATATGCAGCAGATGTACGTCTGCTCCAGCTCGATTTCTACAAGTGGCATGAGTATGCAGAACACAACAGCCACCAGCTTTGGCAAGAACATCTGATCATCAACAGCAGATACAATATAGGCGATTCCGACTATATGGAACGTCTGTTCAGCTTCTTCCCCAACCAACCGGAACCACTGGTTGCACAAATCATCAACTGCTACATGGACTTCGGTTCACCGCAGGAAGAGAGCAAACGCAGTGTAGCCAATGCTTTACGTATGTTATTGTCTTTTCACTGTCCGCTCCGGGAGATGAGTTTACTGTTGCTGGGCGGAGGCCTGCTTTTTGTTGACAAAACCGTCCGTTCATACGCTGCGGAGCTATGGGTGGAAGGCATCGCTAACAACAGAATAGACAATCACCGGTTAGGAGAAATAGTAGCACGAATTATCAATATGGGCATTGTTCCGCTAAAACGCTTCACCACAGAAGTGTATGAAAGCATATACAAACGAAGCGCCTTTCACAATCAACAACTGGAAGAGTTACTCACTGTATTGATCGGCGGATTGCCCGACAATCCGGTCACCGGACAAAAACAGTTACTCGAACTCTACGCGGAAGTGCTTCGCATGAACGGTCATTGCGTAACTGACGACAAAGTCCGCGAGCGCCTGGAAATGTGGAAAAAGAATGCTAATCTGAAAAAAGTAGTTACGGCATTAGAGAGGTGATAGGTAACAGGTAATAAGTAATAGGTAATATTGCTTGGTATCAGGTTTTTATCATTTCAGGTGATCTTAATTGATTTAAAGTAGACTAATTTATAAACACGGATATTGTTATCATATATCCTTCAATCAAAATTATAACCATGACTGCACTAGAAACACAGCTTACCGAGATAGTAGAAAAAGAGCAAGGGCAGAAGATCATTCCTTTTCTTCAGAAACTGACACAGGAGGAGCGGGAGAGCCTCATTCCCTGCCTCAGCCGATTGGAAGAATACTATAATAAGTTTGTCCAGCTGGAAGAAAGGACATACGGTACGCGTGCCACGTCGGGACAGCATCACATTATTGATCTTGCCGCCCTTGTGATTTTTCCCCTCAAGGAATTTCGCAAACACGAATGGGGGATAAACACAGCGCATCTGAACGAGATAGCTGCATGGCATATTCCCACGTGGCTGGATAGTTATTTCGTTGAAGGTGAAGGTAAGGAGTTTGGCGGTTTTTACAATATGGACTACGAGATATTGATGGACTGGATAGAAAGGGGTATTCTCACCATTTCCCCCTCTCCGCAGACGATAGCAGGTTATCTGGTTAACTATATCCACACTACCCCCGTATTAGAAAAGCGGGATATTACAATCAACGAGCACATCTGGTATTTGTTTGAATATGACTGCGGGCAAAACTGGCACGCCAATCCGGCCAAAGGATATCCTTATTATACATTCCAACACTTCACCGAGAACGGAAAGCTAGACCGTATGCGTGTACTGAAAGAGTCTTTGCTGGCAATCAACCGGAACTTTAACAAGAACCTGTGCAGCTGGTTTGCCGGTATGTTTACGGCACTCAGCCCCAGCGTTGAAGAACAACTGACATTACAGCCGGAGATGCTTGCCGCACTATCTTCTCCCCATAGCCGTCCGATAAATATCATCCTCGGTCTTCTGAAGAATCTGTGCAGCCATCCCCGGTTCCTGACAGATGATTTTCTGGATCAGACCACTGTCCTCTTCGCTTCGGACGTAAAAGCTGTCCATCAAAACACGCTGGGAGTTCTCAGTAAACTGGCGAAAGAGAAAAAAGAATATCGTGATACCATCTGTTGCGCTGCCGCACAAGGGTTGATGAGTCGCGACGAATCTACTCAGAACAAGATAGTGAAACTGATTCAGACATTTGGAGAAACAGAGTCGCCCACATTGAAAGAAGCACTCTCTGCTTATGCAGAAACAATGCTGACCAGCACTAAAAAAGAGTTGGCAGCTTATCTGAAAGACAATGTTTCAGATGCTTTATCTACCGATAAAGTCTTGCTGACTACTCTTGACGAGCAGGCAAGTGTCGCCTCCTTCGACTATGAACCGATGCCACCCATCCTTCGGGAAGACAACCGGATACAGGAAATTACTTCCATCGAAGACCTGATATTTCTGGCCAGCCAAATACTAGATTCCAATGAGCTATACCACTTCGACCTTTTCCTGAATGCGTTGGTAGAATGGAATGAGCAACTGGAAGCGAAACATATCACCCAATGGACACCTGTTCTTCAACGTGCCTATAAGTTACTTATCAATGGCGGAAGTTCACGCAACGGAATATTGGATTCTATGATGGCAACGTTCCTTATCGACTACGCAAAACTATTAATCAAGCGTTTCCCTGTAGAAGCAAAAGAACTGAGCACCCTGCACGAGAAAATGGTGCAGAAAGACGAACTTCAGAAAGGTCAGTGGAGATATCGCAATCTGCAGAGAATAACCATCCGCCAAAAGAGTAATAAAAGAACGGAATTTCCTATTCACAAACAATTACTGTACCGGACATTAGACCTTTTGGAAAGTAACGAGAACCGACTTCCCATGCTATCCACTCCTACGCATATGCCTGCATTTATTGACCCCATAGTTCTGATAAAAAGACTCGGACAATATCAGCAGGCCAATGCCGAACCGGACGATATAGATATGCAGATAGCCCTGTCGAGGATGGCATTGAATAATTATCCCTCGCAAGACTTTCCGACTGTTCTTCAGGAACTGAAAGGGGAATACCAAAGTTTGTTTTCCTTCTTGATAGGAGCAAAAGATGCAGTACCACAAGCTCCCTTCGCCCATCCTTCATGGTGGATGACAGCAGGATTGATCAAATCACCGGAGACGGTTTATACTGAATTTAAAGATTTCTCTTATAGCAAAAGCTCACGCGAATTTCTGACGGGAAACTTCTCATGGTGGACTTTCCAAACCCCTCATTCATATACTGATTATCACAACAAAGTAGTCAACTGGACATCTTCAACCCTTAGTTTCAATGTTCCGGAAGGAGAGAACATCCACATCGTCAACAAAGGAAAGTATGATGAGAGAGTGAGTTATCACTCGTATGATCCGCATCCGCTACTGGTGGAAATGTATTCACAGATAGAACGTTATGACGATATACAAAACGATCTGCCCCGCCTTGTATGGCTGGCTCCCAATACACCGGAACCATTGTTTGTATGGTGCATCCGCTGTGCCATTTATGATCCGATGCTAAATGAAGTGAGAGAAGTTGGTATCACCCAAGCCACCATAGAGGCACTCCACCAATTAAGGCACGAATGGCATGAGACCTCTTATCTGCTGGAAGCCAGTTGTATGCTGGTAGCCGACAAGACTTCCCGTTCTTATGCCGCCGGAATATGGACGGACCGTGTCAACACAGGATGTATAGACAGTGCACGTATCGGCAGGATACTGGGTTCGCACCAACGTACCGGATGGGGACCTCTGAAAAGACTTACCGACTTGATACAACAGCAAATGATAAACGTCAGCCCACTACACAACCGGGAACTGGAGCTGCTACTTACATCACTGATTGCCGAACTTCCGGAACAGCCTGTCAAGGAACTGAAGAAGCTGCTGGAAATATATTCGGAACTGCTGTCTGTCAATAACAGCAGAGTAACGGATGAACGTATTCTGCAACTACTCGAAATATGGAAGAATACGGCCAATCTAAAAAAAGTAATAGTCAGTATCAACCGCTGAAAATCCGGATAAATCACAGAAGAAGGTGTGCCGGTATTCAGACTATATTTGCATATAGGGTATAGTTACCGTTCATGCAGGGTATAGTAACCTAACATGCAGGATATATATGTCCAACGTACAGGGGATATATATCCAACACGCAGGGCATATATGTCCAACGCGCAGGATATATAGATCCAACAAACAGCGTAAAAAAGGCTTTTTATTGGTGCTAAATTCAAAAAGAAGTATCTTTGGCACACAAAACCCAAAGGAGTAATGATGATGCTGAAATATAGTTTATTTGTCTTTTGCTTTCTGCTGGCAGGGTATTCCTGCGTATCGGGGCATAAGGAGACAAAGACATCTGCAGAGACCGAAATAACGTACACAGACTCTATGTGCGCAGGACTCGGAGATACAAGCCCCGAAGGTACAGCATCCGACTGTACATCCCTTGCTCATGCGGACTCCATTGATGCAGATTCTATTTATACATCCCCCTCGCAGAAAAATGAATCCGCCAGTACACTGATTCCAAGGCATCAGAAAAGCCCGATGGCTCTTTACATGGATTCTCTGAGACTAATAAATATAGCGGAGCTGGACAACAGCATCGCCATCAGCCTAATGTACACAAAAGCGGATAACTTCACCGGAGAAATTCTTTATGACGACCTGTCCGAAGCCTATCTGCATCCTCATGCGGCGTATGCCCTCTTAAAAGCACAAGAAGCACTGAAGGTACTGCATCCATCTTACAGTCTCATTATTTACGACGCTGCACGTCCGATGTCGGTACAGAGAAAAATGTGGGATGTGGTCAAAGGAACTTCCAAATACAGATATGTCTCCAATCCCAACCGTGGAGGCGGACTTCATAATTACGGCCTGGCGGTAGACATCAGCATTCAGGACTCGCTGGGGCGACCGTTGCCTATGGGCACAAAGGTAGATCATCTTGGAGTAGAAGCGCACATCACCGAAGAAGGCGAACTGATACGCAACGGAAAAATCACCGAAACAGAACGTCAGAACCGGATATTATTGAGGAAAGTAATGAAAGCCGCCGGATTCCGTGCATTGCCCAGCGAATGGTGGCATTTCAACTTCTGCAGCCGGGAAGAAGCCCGGAAGAAATACAACGTAATACCATAAACGAGTACCACCATATAACGCCGAATATAAACAACCTATGATGCAAATCTCCCCCGAAACCCAGCTCTTTATCCGCGAACATCAGACGGATGATGTACGTGCTCTGGCCCTGCAATGTAGATATGCCGACCGCCATCACACAGATAGCAGGAAGGCAAGTTGCCGCCGAAAAGATTCCATCATGGAGAGATACGGATGATATATGGTACCCGAAGCACCTGTCACTGGAGCAATGTTCGTCAGAAGTCACCGCCCGCTACAAAGCAACCCTTCTAAAAGGTAACTCCCTGACGGACCTGACCGGAGGATTCGGAATAGACTGCGCTTTCCTTGCTGCCAGATTCAAATCCGCCACTTACGTAGAACGTCAGCAGGAACTCTGCGAGATAGCAGCACACAACTTTCCCATCCTGAACCTAAACCATATCAACGTAAAGAACGAGGACGGAGTGAGTTATCTGCAAGCTATGTCTCCGGTAGACTGCATCTTCCTCGATCCTGCCCGCCGCAACGAGCACGGAGGAAAGACGGTTGCCATCTCAGACTGTGAACCCGATGTAGCCGAACTGGAAGAACTCTTACTGAACAAAGCGGAACAGTTAATAAAAAGGGAAAATGAAAAATTAGAAAAGAGAGAGGAAAAAGAATAATGAATGGATTAAATGAAACAATTAAAACAAAGAAAATGCCTGAAAATGGCGAGACTGAGGCTGTAATCAATACAGAAGGTGCAGTT
>OGNV01001982.1_pt1 | contig 11023 bp, 8 predicted proteins | sample 1573561 | NCBI WGS metagenome assembly OGNV01 (sample SAMEA2581892, study PRJEB24529) | metagenome | biome: Human gut stool | place: China | collected 2011
GAATCTGTGGGGACTTCTTTCCGATGGTGGTGTGCACAGTCATATTACACATCTTTACGGACTGCTTGAGATGGCAAAGAAGCAGGGACTGAGCAAGGTATATGTTCATGCATTCTTAGACGGACGTGATACACCTCCTGCATCCGGAAAAGAATTTATCGAAGAACTGGAAAAGAAGATGAAAGAGATCGGTGTTGGAAAGATTGCTTCTTTATCCGGACGTTACTATGCAATGGATCGTGACAATAACTGGGATCGTGTACAGAAAGCCTATGATTCCCTGACAAAGGGTGAGGGCGTACAGGCAGAAGATGCGGTTAAGGCAATGGAAGATTCCTATGCAAAGGATGTAACAGACGAGTTCGTACTTCCTACCGTAATTACAGAGAATGGAAAACCGGTCTCTGTTGTAAAAGAGAATGATTCCGTGATCTTCTTTAACTTCCGTCCGGACCGTGCCCGTGAAATGACACGTGCATTCTGTGATGACAAGTTTACCGGATTTGACCGTCCGTTCATTAAGACAACATTTGTCTGCTTTAAGGACTATGATGAGACGATCCCGAACAAGCTGATCGCATTTGAAAAAGAGCATATTGTAAATACATTCGGTGAGTACCTGGCAAAGTGCGGAAAGACACAGCTTCGTCTGGCCGAGACAGAGAAGTATGCACATGTTACATTCTTCTTTAATGGCGGAGTGGAAGAGCCAAACGTTGATGAGGCACGTCTGCTGGTAAATTCCCCGAAGGATGTTGCAACATATGATCTGAAGCCGGAAATGAGTGCTCCGGAGGTTGGTATGGATCTTGTTGAGGCTATTAAGTCAGACAAGTATGATGTGATCGTTATCAACTTTGCAAACCCGGATATGGTCGGACATACAGGTGTGATTCCGGCAGCCATCAAGGCAGTCGAGCGTGTGGACGGACTGGTAGGAGATGCAGTCCAGGCGGTGAAGGATATGGATGGTGTTCTGTTTATCTGTGCAGATCATGGAAATGCAGAGAAAATGATTGACTACGAAACAGGTGAGCCACATACTGCCCATACAACCAATCCGGTACCGTTTATTCTCGTAAATGCGGATCCGAAGTATACACTGCGTGAGGGCGGATGCCTGGCAGATATTGCCCCGACCCTGCTTCAGATTATGGGATTAGAGCAGCCGAAAGAGATGACCGGAAAGAGTTTGTTAATCGAAAAATAAAAGAATAAGGAGAGCGAAAATGAAGGAATTTAAACCATTCAAAGAAGGAAAAGTAAGAGAAGTCTATGATAACGGAGACAGCCTGATCATTGTAGCTACTGACCGTATTTCCGCATTTGACAACATTTTAAAGAACAGGATTACGGACAAGGGCGCAATTCTGACCCAGATGTCAAAGTTCTGGTTTGATTTTACAAAGGATGTTGTTCCGAATCATATGATCTCTGTAGACGTAAAGGATATGCCGGAATTTTTCAGACAGCCGAAGTTTGACGGCAACAGCATGATGTGCAAGAAGCTTGAGATGCTCCCAATCGAGTGTATCGTTCGTGGCTATATCACAGGAAGCGGCTGGGCAAGCTACAAAGAAAACGGCACGGTGTGCGGCATTAAGCTTCCAGAAGGACTGGTAGAGTCTGATAAGCTTCCGGAGCCGATTTATACACCGAGTACCAAGGCAGATCTGGGCGATCATGATGAGAATATTTCCTTCGAGCAGTCTGTAGATGTGTTGGAGAAAATTTATCCTGGAAAAGGACTTGATTACGCAACACAGATCAAGGATTGCACCATCGCTCTCTACAAGAAATGTGCAGAGTATGCACTTTCCAAAGGAATTATCATTGCAGATACCAAGTTTGAGTTCGGTCTGGACGAGAACGGTAAAGTCGTTCTCGGTGATGAGATGCTTACACCGGACAGCTCCAGATTCTGGCCACTGGAAGGGTACAAGCCGGGACAGGGACAGCCTTCTTTCGATAAGCAGTATGTCAGAGACTGGCTCAAGGCAAATCCGGACAATGATTTCCTTCTTCCGGAAGAAGTTGTTACAAAGACCGTTGATAAGTACAAAGAAGCATATGAGCTTCTGACAGGTAAGCCTTTTACAAGATAGATATAGGAGATCACAATGATTCAGAATAACAGTTATGATGCGGATACACTTCATGAGGAGTGTGGCGTCTTCGGAATGTATGATTTTGACGGTGCAGATGTAGCATCGACAATATATTATGGACTGTTTGCCCTGCAGCACCGTGGCCAGGAGAGCTGCGGTATTGCAGTCAGCGATACCAGCGGTCCTAAGGGCAAGGTTCTTTCCTACAAGGGAATGGGACTTGTAAATGAAGTGTTCGCACCGGAAAATCTTGAGCAGATGAAGGGGGACATCGGAGTCGGACATGTACGTTACTCAACGGCCGGTTCTTCTACCCGTGAAAATGCCCAGCCACTCGTGTTAAATTATGTCAAAGGTACATTGGCACTTGCCCACAATGGCAATCTGATCAATGCACCGCAGCTTCGTAAGGAGCTGGAATATACGGGAGCAATTTTCCAGACCACCATTGATTCTGAGGTGATTGCCTACTATATTGCGAGGGAACGGTTGAATTCCCAGTCAGCAGAAGAAGCTGTGCGCCGTGCGTGCCAGCGTCTTAAGGGAGCTTACGCACTGGTTGTGACAAGTCCGCGTAAATTGATCGGGGCGCGTGACCCATACGGCTTTAAGCCGCTTTGTATCGGAAAGCGTGACAATTCTTATATTATCACATCGGAAACCTGTGCACTTGACACCATTGGTGCAACATTTGTGCGTGATGTGCTGCCGGGAGAAGTTGTGACCATTTCTCCGGAAAAAGGTATTGAGTCCGATATGACCATGGCACTTCCGAAAGAAAAGGAAGCACGCTGTATTTTTGAGTACATCTATTTTGCAAGACCGGACAGTCATATTGACGGGGTGAGTGTATATGCAAGCCGGATCAAGGCCGGAAAGTTTCTGGCACAGGATTCCCCGGTAGAGGCAGATCTGGTGACAGGTGTGCCGGAGTCCGGAAATGCTGCAGCACTTGGCTATTCTCTGGCATCCGGGATTCCGTATGGTACAGCCTTTGTCAAGAACAGCTATGTGGGACGTACGTTTATCAAGCCAAAGCAGAGCAGCAGGGAATCCAGCGTACAGGTGAAGCTGAATGTGCTGCGTGAGGCAGTGGCAGGGAAACGTGTCATTATGATCGATGATTCGATTGTAAGAGGTACGACATCGGATCGTATTGTGCGCATGTTAAGGGATGCAGGAGCAACCGAGGTGCATGTACGCATCAGTTCTCCGCCATTTTTATGGCCTTGTTATTTCGGAACCGATATTCCGGCGCGTGAGCAGTTGATTGCCTACAACCGTACGATTGAAGAGATCTGCCAGATTATCGGAGCAGATTCCCTTGGTTATCTCGGAATCGACCGTCTGAAAGAAATGGCGGAAGGACTTCCGATCTGTACCGGCTGTTTTACGGGCAAATACCCGATGGAACCGCCGAAACAGGACATTCGCGGAGAGTATTATGACAAAGAGATTGATCTTGAGCGCAAGATGAGCCGATAAGTTGTTACCAATGTATTCAAATAAAAGGAGAAGAACATGAGCACAGACAGATATACAAGCCCTCTTTCCGAGCGTTATGCCAGCAAGGAAATGCAGTACATTTTTTCCCAGGATATGAAGTTTTCCACATGGAGAAAACTCTGGATCGCACTGGCTGAGACAGAGATGGAACTCGGACTTTCCGAGAATGGAAAGCCGGTCATCACACAGGATATGATTGATGAGATGAAAGAACATGTCAATGATATTAATTATGATGTAGCAGTTGCACGTGAAAAACTGGTGCGTCATGATGTCATGAGTCATGTGTATGCTTATGGACAGCAGTGCCCGAAGGCAGCCGGTATCATTCATCTGGGGGCTACTTCCTGCTATGTCGGAGATAATACAGACATCATCATTATGAATGAGGCATTAAAGCTCGTACATAAAAAACTGGTCAGCGTGATTGCGGAGCTGTCCAATTTTGCAGAAAAATATAAGGATCAGCCGACCCTTGCATTTACGCATTTCCAGCCGGCACAGCCGACAACAGTCGGAAAGCGTGCAACACTCTGGACACAGGAGTTTCTGATGGATCTGGAGGATCTGGAGTATGTACAGAGTACGTTAAAACTGCTCGGATCGAAAGGAACGACTGGTACACAGGCAAGTTTCCTGGAACTTTTTGACGGGGATCAGGAGACGATCGATAAGATTGATCCGATGATCGCAGAGAAAATGGGATTTAAGTCCTGCTATCCGGTTTCCGGACAGACCTATTCCCGTAAAGTGGATACCCGTGTTTTAAATGTTTTAGCAGGGATTGCTGCCAGTGCGCATAAGATGTCTAACGATATCCGTCTTCTGCAGCATTTAAAAGAAGTAGAGGAGCCATTTGAAAAGAACCAGATCGGATCTTCTGCGATGGCATACAAGCGCAACCCGATGCGGAGTGAGCGTATCGCTTCCCTGTCCCGCTATGTGATGGTAGATGCATTAAATCCGGCCATTACTTCTGCAACACAGTGGTTTGAACGTACACTTGATGATTCTGCAAACAAGCGTCTGTCGGTTCCGGAAGGATTCCTTGCAATCGATGGTATCCTGGATCTGTGCTTAAATGTTGTAGATGGCCTGGTGGTATATCCGAAGGTAATTTACAAGCACTTTATGGCAGAGATTCCATTCATGGCAACCGAAAATATTATGATGGATGCCGTAAAAGAGGGTGGAAACCGTCAGGAACTGCACGAGAAAATCCGTCAGCTGTCCATGCAGGCAGGAAAGACCGTCAAGGAAGAGGGTAAGGATAACAATCTGGTAGATCTGATTGCAGCAGATCCGGCTTTTGGTCTGACAAAAGAACAGATCGAGGCAAACTTAAAACCAGAGCTGTATGTGGGTCGTGCACCGCGTCAGGTGGAAGTATTCCTGCGTGATGTGGTTCGTCCAGTGCTGGATGCACACAAAGAGGAACTCGGCGTTACTGCAGAAATTAACGTATAAATGAACCTATAAACAGACCGGTCGGTTATGCTAAGAGACCTCCCATAACATGGGAGGTCTTTCTTTTTCTTTGGATTTGAATAAATTTCTTTCTTTTTCACACAATAATGAAAAAAGGAGGACAATAGGAATGGGTCTGATGATCAAAATTATTGAAATTCATGGAAGGGAAATTCTGGATTCAAGAGGAAATCCTACGGTTGAGGTGGAAGTGACCGCGCAGACAGAGACAACGGGAAAGAAGACTACGGGCAGGGAATCTGTGCCATCCGGAGCCAGTACCGGAAGATTTGAGGCGATTGAGCTGCGGGATGGACAGGAACGTTATTTTGGGCTTGGAGTACAGCGCGTTGTGGATCACATCAACACAAAGATCCGCAGGGAGCTGTTGGGAATGAATGTGCTGGAACAGGTACAGATTGACCGCAAACTTGTGGAACTGGATGGGACAGACAACAAAGGAAATCTGGGGGCCAATGCTTTACTTGGTGTTTCTTTAGCCTGTGCGCGCTGCGCAGCGGCAGCACTGGATATGCCGCTGTACCGTTATCTGGGAGGACCGAATGCAAAAAAATGGCCGATGCCGATGATGAATGTCATAAATGGCGGAGCTCACGCTAAGAATTACCTGGATTTTCAGGAATTTATGATTGTACCGGTCGGAGCCGAGTCGTTTCCGGATGCACTCCGGATGGGTGCGGAAATTTATCATTTTCTGAAAAAAATTTTGCAGAAAGAAGGCAAACTGACGGCAGTGGGGGATGAAGGCGGATTTGCACCGGATTTTTCCAGTGCGGGAGAAGTGTTTGCATGTCTGCAGCGTGCCGTGGAGGAAGCCGGATATAAGGTGGGCAGCGATGTTGCATTTGCCATGGATGCGGCAGCATCCGAGCTGTACAGTGAGGAAGACGGAATGTATCATTTTCCGGGAGAAGCGCAGACACATGCAGAGGTGGATGTCAATCTGCGGCGTCCGGACACGCAGGGCGGTGCCTATACATCTGACGCACATGTGAAAACGCAGGAAACCACCGAAAAAAAAGAAGTCCTGCGCAGTGCACAGGAAATGATTTCGCTGTATGAAGAACTTACCACGGAATATCCGCTGATTTCTATTGAGGACGGTCTGGATGAAGACGACTGGGAAGGCTGGCAGGAATTGACAAAGCGCATGAAGGAACAAGTGATGCTGGTGGGAGATGATCTGTTTGTCACGAATGTGAAACGAATCCGATGCGGAATGGATCTTAAGGTGGCAAATGCTGTGCTGATTAAGGTCAATCAGATCGGAACGCTGACGGAAGCCATGGATGCGATTGAACTGGCACAGAAGAACGGCTATAAGGCAATTATTTCACATCGTTCCGGAGAAACGGAAGATGCTTTTATTGCAGATCTCGCGGTGGCGGTAAATGCCGGCTGGATCAAGACAGGCGCTCCGTGCAGAGGAGAGCGCACTGCCAAGTATAACCAGCTTCTGCGGATCAGTGAAACATTATAAGAGATTCAGACGTTTGGACATGATCTCCGGATTGACCGCTTCCGAGATGGCGGTGTGTTTGTCGATCCGTCCGTCTTTATAAAGCTGTAAGATGCTGCTGTCCATAGCAATCATATTTTCTGCGGCAGAAGTGTAGATAATACCGTTGATCTGGTGGACTTTTCCTTCGCGGATCAGATTGCGGATGGCAGGGGTGAGCACCATGATCTCAAACGCAGGGATCATTTCCCCGTTTACCGAAGGAAGAAGCTTCTGGCAGAATACGGTCAATGGTATTGGCCGCACCGATGGTGTGGAGTGAGGAAAAGATCATATGACCGGTTTCTGCGGCCGTGACAGCGGTATTTATGGTTTCATAATCACGCATTTCTCCAAGGAGAATGACATCCGGACTCTGGCGCAATGCAGCACGAAGTGCCGTCAGATAGCTTGCGGTATCGGTATTGATCTCCCGCTGGGAAGCAATGCTTTCCATTTCGCCGGTCCGGGAACCGATTACAATCCAGCTGGCGTACATCTGGGAAAAGATGCCGGACAGCAGCAGTGCTTTGTCGAATGATTCCCCGTGGCGGATATTCTCGTGACATTTGTCGATAAGTGCCTGCATATGCGGATTATTGACAAGTTCGCGTGCCAGGGTAAGACCGATATTACTGTCGAGTCCGCTGGAGAGAACCAGATACAGGCAGTTTGCAACGCGTCCGGAGGCAACCGTCATGGCAAGTTTCTGTCCGAGGAACAATACGCGCCCGAGATCGGTGTGATATAAAATCATACAGAGGATAAGCAATACCAGAAAGGCAATGATAAATCCAAGCATATAATGATTGAGAATGGTACTGATGTGCAGAAGCGTCCGTGCGGTCCCGGTCAGCTCGCTTCCGAGTTCGGCATAAACTTTGGAAAAAACAGGTACGACTTTTGCAATCAGAACCAGAATCACGGCGATCATCAGAAAGGTCATGACTGCAGCGTAATCAAAACAGATTCCTTTCTCAGAGGTGAAAACCTCATCGATATCGGGAAGATATCCGCTTGTTACACTGGAAGCTTTGGAATAATCATAGGTAAAATGTGTAATGATATAATTATATACACTGCTGATGATGTCCAGATCGCTGGAAGCACCGTCTGCAAGTTCTTCGGCCTTGGCCACAGGGAGGGAATCGGCGGTGAAGTTCACGTACTTTGGGAACATCCACCAGTGAACAGACAGACACACAGTAATATAATCGGAATAAATCTGTACATTTGACAGGATTTCATGGTATACTCCTAATGATACAGTAAGTTCTATATTATCTGTGTTATATTATAAAGTGGAAATGAAAAGGAAAATTGTGAAATATAAAAAAATGTTGAAAAGACTTTTCTTTTATGATATAATTAGTTAGTCGTGAGTTTAGAATTAGGAGGTGGAAATCGTGACCGTTTTAAATACGATTTTAACTATTGTATTTATTATACTGAGTATTGTAATTACAGTGATTATCTTAATGCAGGAGGGGAAATCTGCAGGTCTTGGCGCGATCGCCGGAGCAGCAGATACTTACTGGGGCAAAAATAAGGGACGTTCCATGGAAGGAATGCTTGTAAAGCTTACAAGAATTTTTGTGATCCTGTTCCTTGTCATTGCAATGGTTCTGAATTTGGGAATCTGGTAGAAACCGGAAGCTGTCGATTACATCGGCAGCTTTTTTCATTATATAAGGAGAAGATCTGGGTATGGACGCAAAGTATGAACAGCGGAAAAAAATGATATATGACTTTATGTGCGATGATATGTATGTCCCGATGAAAATCAAGGAACTGGCGATCGTCCTCGGTGTGAAAAAAGATCAGCGCCCACAGTTGGAACAGATTCTGAATGATTTGATGATGGAGGGGCGCATCGTCTGCTCCAAGAGAGGAAAGTTCAGCAAATCGGAAGAGAAAAAGATCGTAGGCACGTTTCAGGCACATCCGAAAGGATTTGGATTTGTCAGTGTGGAGGGGGAAAAGGAAGATATCTTTATTCCGGAATCCGAGACCAACGGTGCGATGCATATGGATACGGTAGAGATCTCCGTATCACCGGCAGTGACCGGACGCCGCAGGGAGGGAAAGGTGCTGCATGTGCTTGAGAGGGGCATGAAGCAGGTGGTGTGCACGTATCAGCTGAATAAAAATTTTGGCTTTGCAGTGCCGGATAATCCAAAGTTTGGTTCGGATATTTTTATTCCGCTGGAGCGTTCGAAAGGAGCTGTAAACGGTCATAAAGTCGTTGTTGAAATCACACAGTACGGGAAAAAGGGAAAGAATCCGGAAGGAAAAGTGGTGGAGATTCTCGGGCATATCAATGATCCGGGGGTGGATATCCTTTCTATTGTGCGCGCTTACGGGCTTCCGGTGGAATTTGATCCGAAGGTCATGACGCAGGTAGAGCATGTGGCAAAGCCGGTATCGGAAGCGGATATGGCAGGACGCATGGATCTGCGCGACTGGCAGATGGTGACCATCGATGGCGAAGATGCCAAGGATCTGGATGATGCGGTGTCACTTACCATGGATCATGAAAATTATATTCTGGGTGTGCATATTGCGGATGTGTCCAATTATGTGCAGGAGCACAGTGCTCTTGACACGGAAGCGTTGAAGAGAGGAACTTCTGTATATCTGGTGGACCGGGTGATTCCGATGCTGCCGCATGCCCTGTCAAACGGAATCTGTTCCCTCAACCAGGGGGAAGAGAGGCTGGCACTCAGCTGCATCATGACGGTCAATCCTAAGGGCGAAATTATTGATCACACAATCACAGAGTCCGTTATCTGCGTGAACCGGCGTATGACGTATACCAATGTGAAAAAAATTCTGGCAGACCATGATCCGGAGGTGATGGCGGAATATGAGCCACTGGTTCCGATGTTTGAAAAGATGGCAGAACTGGCGGCAATTCTTCGCAAAAAGCGTATGAAACGTGGTTCCATCGACTTTGATTTTCCGGAAACAAAGGTAATACTGGATAAGAATGGAAATCCGGTAGATATCCGTCCGTATGACCGCAATGTGGCAACGAAACTGATCGAGGATTTTATGCTTGCTGCAAACGAGACGGTGGCAGCCGAATATTACTGGAGAGAACTTCCGTTTGTCTATCGTACGCATGAGCAGCCAGATTCGGAAAAAATACAGAAACTATCCACGTTTATCAATAATTTCGGGTACTCTCTCCACATAGGAAGTGATGAGGTGCATCCGAAAGAACTGCAGAAGCTGCTGGAAAAAATCGACGGAACTTCGGAGGAGCCGCTGATCAGCCGTCTGACCCTTCGCTCGATGAAGCAGGCACGCTATACGGTGGAAAATACCGGGCATTTTGGTCTGGCAGCGGATTGTTACTGCCATTTTACTTCACCGATCCGCCGGTATCCGGATCTGCAGATCCACCGGATTATCAAGGACAGTCTGCGGGGACGTCTGGGCGAAAAGCGCATTGGCCACTATACGCAGATACTGCCGGAGGTTGCAAAGCATGCCAGTGAGATGGAACGGCGTGCAGATGAGGCCGAGCGGGAGACAATTAAGCTGAAAAAAGTGCAGTATATGGAAAACCATATCGGAGAAACCTTTGCCGGTGTTATTTCCGGAGTCGCAGAGTACGGATTTTTCGTGGAGCTGGAAAATACTGTGGAGGGTCTGGTACGTGTGACTTCCCTCACCGATGATTTTTATCAGTATTATGAAGAAACTTATGAACTGGTGGGAGAAGCAACGAACCGCAGGTTTAAACTGGGGCAGCAGGTGCGTGTGACGGTGGATAACTGTGACCGGATCATGCGGACGATTGATTTTACACTTGCAGATTCTGACGAAAATTGATGGAATTCTTAAAATTTTCAAAATAAAAGCAGCAGTTTATTGCATTTTGCAGGAAAATCATATACACTGAGTTTACAGAACAAAAAGGAGGGAGCCGGGATGGCGAAACAACCGAAGAAGTTAATAGCCAACAATAAAAAAGTCTATCACGATTATTTTCTTGAAGAGACTTTTGAAGCCGGTATCGCTCTTGCTGGAACCGAAGTAAAGTCCATGCGCATGGGCAAGTGCAGCATCAAGGAATCCTTTATCCATATTGAAAATGGGGAGGTGATCCTCTATGGTATGCATATCAGCCCATATGAGAAGGGAAATATTTTCAACAAAGATCCGCTCCGGCCGCGCAAGCTTTTGATGCACAAGAAAGAGATTCAGAAGATGGTCGGTAAGATCGCGCAGAAAGGATACACGATTGTTCCAGTGGAAGTATACTTCAAAGGAAGTCTTGTAAAAGTGCAGGTTGCTCTGGCAAAAGGAAAGAAGCTTTACGATAAGCGTCAGGACATTGCCAAAAAAGACCAGCGGCGGGAAGCCGAACGGGATTTCAAAGTGCGGAATCTTGGATAGGTGTTTCGCAAAAACC
>OGNV01001997.1_pt1 | contig 10940 bp, 6 predicted proteins | sample 1573561 | NCBI WGS metagenome assembly OGNV01 (sample SAMEA2581892, study PRJEB24529) | metagenome | biome: Human gut stool | place: China | collected 2011
GCAGTCAATGTTCAGGAGAATGTGGCCATGCTGGTGGGAATGTGCCTGTATACCGGGCTGAATTATCTTGGGCAGAGATTTTTTGCCTTCAAGAATGTAGAAAGAGAGAAAATACATCCATGAACACCACACTCGTTATCATGGCTGCCGGTCTCGGCTCTCGCTACGGCGGCAACAAGCAGGTAGACGGCGTCGGTCCCAACAATGAGATACTGATGGAGTATTCCATCTATGATGCCATCCGAGCTGGTTTTAATAAGGTCGTATTCATCATCAAACCCGAAATGGAAGAGTTAATGCACCGCCTTTGCGGGGACTATCTGGCACAGAAGACGGCGAAAAGACGGTACGCCGTTTGAGGTAGCATACGCCTTTCAGGACTTCTCGTCCATCCCGGATTTTTATCAGATTCCGGCAGAGCGTACAAAGCCCTTCGGCACAGTTCACGCACTGCTCTGCGCGGCGGATGTGGTCCATGAGCCATTCTGTGTCATCAACGCGGACGACTACTATGGCATGGATGCCTACCAAACGGCCTACGATGCCCTTCAAGCAATGCCAGAGGCCGGCAAGGTTTGTGAAAAATCATCAACTTCGGAGTTCAAGCAACATTTTAAAAGGTAATTATTATGAAAACAAAATTGAAATATATCTGCCTTTCGGCAGCAGCGGGACTGACACTTTCACTTAGTTCTTGTTCCGACTTCATGGACCTCACACCTGAAGACCAGTATGACGAAACAACAGTCTGGTCGGATGCAGATTTAGCAAAAACGGTTGTCAACGATGTCTATTCATACGTATGCGACATAGCACAAGAAGTAAATCCAGACGCCTGGACAGATGATGCTTTCTTTACGCACGTATACGGATGCCGTGATATCAACGAAGCGACCGTCTCACCGAGCAACTTGGGCGCTTACGACCGTGACGACTGCCCGTTCAAATGGAGCAAGCAATACAAAGGGATCTATCGTGCCAATCTGGTTTTGGCAAATATCGACAACGTTCCTGAAAAGACCGGTGTAGACTTGAATATATTGAAAGGAGAAACTTATTTCCTTCGGGCATATATCTACACTGAGTTGCTCCGTGGTTTCGGTGGCGTACCCATCGTAGACAAAGTGTATAGCATTGAAGAAGCTTCGGCCTTAAATTTACCACGTGCCAATGTTGCGGATGTAATGGATTTTATTCTGAAAGACATCGAACAAGCTACCAACCTATTACCTGAACAACAAACCGGTGTCAATTTAGGTCGTGCTACCAAAGGAGCAGCTAAAGCATTAAAAGCACGTCTGTTACTGCATGTAGCCAGCCCATTGTTTGCTGATCGTACCGTCAATAAATTAGAGTGTAACCAATATACAGGTGACCGTCAAGCATTATATCAACAAGCATTAGATGCCGCTAAAGATGTTATCAATGACAGCAATTACTCTTTGATTGACTGTAATGCCGGTACCATCAAGGAAATTGCAGAAAAATTCCATAACATCATTATCACGAACAACGAAGAGACTATCTGGTCGAAACAGTATGTAAACAAAGATTTGAATGCCGACAACTGGGTTCGTAACCGTGTAGCCCTATTGCATGGGCCGAACGGTTATCACAACTGGGCCGGAACAGCTCCGACACATGACTTGGTGATGGCTTTCGAAACAGAAGAAGGCAAAATCCTGAATACGCTATTGAAGCCGGGTGAATCAACCACCGAAAATCCGTATATGAACCGTGAACCACGTTTTTATGCTACAATCGGTTATGATGGTGCAGAGTGGGGACGCCCCAGAGCTTCCGATGGAGCCGTGTTCGATGCGACTCCACTGGGTAACCTGCAATTCGGTTATTATGAATTAAGTGAAGGCGGCAATAACGTCAATGCCATATATTCAGTTGATGACGATAACAATCCCATCAAGCAGGAAAAATTCAATGGTATGGTCGGCGTTGATACCCGTATGGGACAGATCGAAAACTGGAATGGTACTTACACCGGCTATTTGGAAAAGAAATTGATCGACGGTTCTGTAGCAGCCAACGAACACAACTTCCAAACTTGTCCGATGCCTTACATCCGCTTAGCCGAAATGTATTTGATTGCAGCCGAAGCCTGTATCGAATTAAACAAATTGGATGAAGCAGTCATTTATATAGACGCTATCCGTGGACGTATCGGTCGTCCAGATACCAAAGCCACATTGGCTGTCCGCGGACAAACATTCAACCAAAGTGATCTGCGTGAATTCCTGCGCCATGAACGTCGTGTCGAATTAACTTATGAACATTCACGTTATTATGACATACGTCGCTGGATGATTGCACCGGAAATCGGAAACAAGAAATTAACCGGTGTATCAATTGTCGGCCGTTTAAAACCGGGCAAGACAGCATCTTTACCGTATGTTCATGACGAAGAAGTCTATAATTACACCTGGACAGTTCTCAATCTGAACTATATTGAGAAACGCAAATGGGACAACAAGATGTATTTCGCCCCTATCAAGTTAGAAGAAACATTACGTAATCCGGCGATCATACAGAATCCGTATTACGAATAATACCTGTTTCCAAACAAATCAGAATAGGGAGGAAGTTTTTTACTTCCTCCCTATTTTTTCTTGTGCATATTTTGTAATATCACTCTATCACTTTTTCATGATATCATATTAATTATCAACCGATAAAGAAGTGATACATACCCTTTTTCATGTATCACTCCCCTATCACCATCCATCACTGTGTCTCATCCTGAAATAGGTTGACTGCATATTAAAACCAGCCTCATTTATTTTTAAAAAACTGTTGATTTTCTCGCATTTTCTCCATATTTTTATTATCTTTGTAAGGACTTAAGGTCACATACATCCGGATGTTTCCACCCCCTACACCCCCATGTACAGACTGCCGTCACCCGGGTGTTCAGAAATGTAAATCCGGGTGTAAAGAAAGTTAATCAGGCACTTCTCTCAGTTTTATTCATTGGTTTTATCAAAAATACAGCTTATGTCACACGCTTATGTAGTACGTCCCAAAGTGGACAAAAGCGGAGAAACAGAAAAAATCCGCTATTATGGTGTCCCGGTAACATCGGGGCAAGTATCGACCGAACAACTGGCTACGTATATCTCTACCCGGTGCACGCTTTCAAGAGGCGAAATACTGGCGGCCATAATCGAAATCGGACGCGAAATCCAGTTCCAGCTGGATATGGGGTACACCATAAACCTTCACGGCATAGGAACATTGTTCCTCTCGGCCGGAAGTGAAGGATATGAAAACCCGAAAGACTGCACGCCTCATCGCGTGAAAGCTAAACGGCTATGCATCAAGGCTGATCCGGAAATGAAGAAGTTCATGAAAAGACTCAAGTTTGAAAGGTGGAAATGATTTGCAAGTAGAAATTCATGATAAAAAACAATCAAAAATGAAGGTAACGTTATATCGATATGAAAAGGAGACGCTCGTCATGCGTTCCGTCGAAATGGAAAAACTGCAGGCTGCCCTACGAACAGAGAATCTCAACAAACCGGTCAGCACCACACGCGACAAAGCCATGTTTGCACTGCCCGGCACGCAAAACAGCTACATACAGAAACTTCCGGTGGTCGTTTTCGGAGGGACTTTCCGCAAGACAGGCGAACCCGCCCCTCCCATGCGCGACTATTCGGGATTGGTGCTGCTCGAAGTAAACCATCTTTCCGACTTGCAAGAAGCGGTACAAATCCGGCAACAAGCCGCCATGATGCCGCAAACGCTACTGGCATTCGTCGGCTTTAGTGGGAAAAGCGTGAAAATAGTGATCCCGTTCACACTGCCGGACGGGACGCTTCCACGCTCACCCGAACAGGTCAAACGATTCCACTCGCAAGCCTACTTGACGGCAGTTAAATACTACCAGCCACAATTAGGACGTAACATCACACTGAAAGAACCGGTCCTACAGCACGGATGCCGCATGAGCTACGATCCGCAGCCGGTATACAACCCCGATGCCGTCGCCATCCGGATCGAGCAACCGATGCGGATGGCGGATTCGGAAGAGATCCGTATCGTCCCGGAAGAACCATCCGAACCACTTCAAAGGCTAATGCCCGGTATGTCACGCAACTATCGGATCGCTACACTGTTCAGCATAGCGATGATAGACGCCATCCGAAAATCAGGACAGATAAAAGACGGGGATCTCAAGCCGGTCTTTACCCTATTAGCCGATAATTGCCTGAAAGCCGGTATCCCGGAAGAGGATGCCGTACAATGCACACTACTTTACAACGATCTGAGATCCAAAGAGATGGAAATCCGCATGACTTTCCGATCCGTCTACACACTGAAAGAAGCGCTCGCCGGAAAAACATTCATGCCTGAAATCATGTCGCTGACTTTGCAATTAGAAGAATTCATGCTGCGCCGTTACGAAATCAGAAACAACAAGATGAGTGGCGAAGTGGAATACCGGGACAAATCGCTCCTACGTTTCACATTCAGCCCTTTCACCCGCGAAGTCCGCAACTCTATCTGTACGGAAGCGCACAAAGAAGGGTTGAACGTCTGGGATAAAGACATCGAACGATATGTTTACTCGGACAACATACCCACTTTTTTCCCGATAGAAGAATATCTCGGACATCTGCCCAAATGGGATGGCAAAGATCATATCCGGAAGCTTGCCAAACGCGTACCTTGCAACAATATCCGATGGGCAGACCACTTCCACAGATGGTTCCTCAGTATGGTAGCGCACTGGTTAGGGTTGGACCGGGAACATGGCAACAGCACTACTCCCCTACTGGTCGGCGACCAGGGATGCGGCAAATCGACTTATTGCCTGAACATCCTGCCTCCCGAACTGCGGCAGTTCTACACAGACAGCATCGATTTCAGCAAGCGCCGGGATACGGAGTTGGCTTTGCACCGCTATGCCCTGGTAAACATAGACGAGTTCGATTCCGTCAAGGATACACACCAAAGTTACCTGAAGCATATCCTGCAAAAAGCGAATGTCAGTACACGGCTGCCCTATCAGACGGCCAACAGGAATTTAAGACGTTACGCCACATTCATCGCGACAAGCAACAACTTCAATATCCTGACCGACCCGACCGGTAGCCGGCGTTTCATTTGCATCGAAGTCACAGACACCATTGATTATACACAACCGATCGACTACGAGCAGCTGTATGCACAGGCGATGGAAGCATTGGCCAACGGCGAACGCTACTGGTTCACACACGAGGAAGAAACCGAAATAGTCGCCAACAACCGGCAATTCCAGCAAATACCGCCCGAAGAACAACTGTTCCTGCAATATTTCCGACTCCCGAAAAAGAATGAGGTAGGCGAATTTCTTCTGTCGATAGAGATTTTAGGGCGGATCAAGCAGAAACAACGTGATTTCAGCTACACAAAAACCGTCATTTCCAACTTCGGACGTCTTTTGAAGCGAAACGGCATTCCTTCGAAAAGAAGCAACAGAGGCACTATATATCAGGTAGTTGAGCTAAGCAAGTCCTAAAAAGACTTTTAACTTATAAAAAAGCGGTGACATATGAGTGATATAAGCGTGATAGATATTCCAAGCACCAATTGCACATCATCATGCTAATATACAGTCAGTTAAAAACAAAAAGTGATACAGTGATATTGATTTTCGGAATCAAGTTTTTTTGTATATGACATATACACTTCGCATAACAAATTATTTATTGCAAAACACATTGCACTTATTACAACATTTTGTAACTTTGGGCAATATCTCAATTCACCGAATTGCTAATTTAATAATATCATGAAGAACAGAAAATTAAGAATGGGAATGGTTGGAGGAGGTAGTGACGCCTTCATCGGGGCGATCCACCGTCGCGCAGCCTTTATGGACAATCAGATCGAATTAGTTTGCGGATGTTTCAGCGTAGACCCTGAGATATCCAAAAGCTCCGGTTTATCGTACTTTTTGCCGGAAGACCGGATTTACAGCACTTACCAAGAAATGTTCGAACACGAAATGACCTTACCGGAAGGAGAAAGGATGGATTTTGTCACGATCGTAACTCCCAACCGTTGGCATTTCGAACCAGCCATGATGGCCCTTGAAAGAGGTTTCCATGTGGTTGTGGATAAACCGATGACATTCTCGCTCGAAGAGGCCAAACAACTACAGAAAAAAGTGGAAGAGACCGGATTAGTGCTGGCTCTGACACATGTATACTCGGCCTATCCGGCAGTAAAAGAGGCGAAAGCCCGTATCGCGAAAGGCGAACTCGGAAAATTGCGCCGCGTCTATGTAGAATATACGCAAGGATGGCTTTCCGAACGTATCGAATTGCTAGGTGGCAACAATGCCGGATGGCGCACGGACCCGAAACGTTCCGGCAAAGCCGGTTGTATAGGGGATATCGGAACACACGCCTGGCATTTGAGCGAATATATTACCGGACTGAAAGTCAAAGAACTATGTGCCGACCTGAAGGCATTCGTTCCCGGACGTCCGATCGATGACGACGGGGCGGCATTCCTTCGCTACGAAAACGATGTGACAGGCGTCTTGACCGCAACACAGATCGGAACTGGCGAAGCCAATAATATCCGCATCCGTATTTATGGTGAAAAAGGCGGACTGGAATGGCGCCAGATGGAGCCGAACACGCTGACATTGAGATGGAGAGATCGTCCGACTGAAATATTGGATATCGGCAACAACGGCTACCTAACCCCCGAAGCCCTGTGGAATACCCGAACTCCGGCAGGACACCCGGAAGGTTTTATCGAAGCTTTTGCCAATATCTACCGCAATTTCTCACTTACCGTCAGAGCTATCAAAAACGGAGAAACACCCAGTGGAGACTGCTTGGATTTCCCGACCGTATACGATGGCGTAAGAGGTATGCAATTCATTGAAACAATGGTGGAAGCCGGATATAACGATAATGTAAAATGGCAAAAATGGATTGATTGAAATCCTGAAAAACCGTAAATAAATAACATCTTATGAAACTAAACGTACTTGCTTGCTGCCTGTCCCTGCTCGGGACGGCAGCTTTCGCTCAAAAAAACGAGTGGAGAGATCCTAACGTAAACGAGATCAACAGAGCTCCCATGCACACCAACTATTTCGCATACGAAGACGAAAACAGTGCATTGAAAGGATGTAAGGAATCATCCGGGAATTTTATGACCTTGAACGGTAACTGGAAATTCTTCTGGGTAAAAAATGCAGATATGCGCCCGACAGATTTTTACCAGGTGAACTTCAACGACAAGGGATGGGATAATCTGAAAGTACCCGGCTTGTGGGAACTGAACGGTTATGGCGACCCGATCTATGTGAATGTCGGGTATCCTTGGAGAAGCCAGTTCAAGAACAACCCGCCTGAAGTTCCTACGGAAAACAACCACGTAGGTTCTTACCGTAAAGAGATCATGGTTCCGGCAGACTGGAAAGGAAAAGAGATATTCGCTCATTTCGGTTCTGTCACATCAAACATGTATCTTTGGGTGAACGGACAATTCGTCGGCTACAGTGAAGACAGCAAACTTGAAGCCGAATTCAATCTGACCAAATACCTGAAACCAGGGAAAAACCTGATCGCATTCCAGGTGTTCCGCTGGTGCGACGGGACTTATCTGGAAGACCAGGATTTCCTCCGCCTCTCCGGAGTGGGCCGCGACTGCTACCTCTATGCCCGCACTCCGAAATACATTCAGGACATCCGCGTGACTCCGGATTTGGATGCACAATATAAAGACGGTACTTTAAATGTTTCCCTGAACCTGAAAGGCAGCGGGACAGTCGACCTGAAACTGTTAGATAAGGCCGGCAAAGAAGTCGCTACTTCGTCGGTCAAAGGTTCGGGCAAAGTTTCCACCGACATGGCAATAAGCAATCCTGAGAAATGGACTGCCGAAACTCCGGTTCTCTACACACTGATCGCCACTTTGAAAAACGGCAGTAACACGACTGAGGTTATTCCGGTGAAAGTCGGTTTCCGCAAGATCGAATTGAAAAACGCCCAGATATTGGTAAACGGACAACCAGTCTTGTTCAAGGGAGCCGACCGGCACGAAATGGATCCGGACGGAGGTTACGTCGTATCGCCGGAGCGCATGATCCAGGACATCAAGGTCATGAAGGAATACAATATCAATGCCGTACGTACTTGTCATTATCCAGACAACAATTTATGGTATGACCTCTGCGACAAATATGGTATTTATGTCGTTGCTGAAGCAAATGTAGAATCGCACGGTATGGGATACGGTGACAAGACGTTGGCTAAAAACCCGCTGTTCGCCAAAGCACATATGGAACGCAACCAGCGCAACGTCCAGCGTGGTTATAATCACCCGTCCATCATTTTCTGGTCATTAGGCAACGAGGCCGGCATGGGTCCAAACTTCGAAGCTTGTTATACCTGGATCAAGAACGAAGACAAATCACGTGCCGTGCAATACGAACAGGCACGGACAAGCGAATTCACCGATATCTATTGCCCGATGTACCGCGACTATAAAGGTAGTGAAGAATATTGCAAGGGAGACATCGACAAACCTCTTATCCAATGCGAATATGCGCACGCGATGGGCAACTCTCAAGGGGGATTCAAAGAATATTGGGATCTGATCCGCAAATATCCGAAATACCAAGGTGGCTTTATCTGGGATTTCGTTGATCAGTCTTTGCGTTGGAAAACAAAAGACGGCGTTCCTTTCTATGCTTATGGCGGCGACTGGAACAAATATGACGCTTCCGACAACAACTTTATGGACAACGGCTTGATAAGCCCGGACCGCAAACCGAATCCGCATATGCACGAAGTCGGGCATATCTACCAGTCCATCTGGGTGACTCCGTCCGACTTGGCGAACGGTGTCGTAAACGTATATAACGAAAACTTCTTCCGTAACCTGGACGGTTACTATGCAGAATGGGAATTGCTGGCTAACGGCGAAGTGGTTCAGACAGGCATAGTCAAAGACCTGGAAGTAGCTCCGCAACAGACCAAGTCCATAAAACTGAATTATAGCACAGAGGGCATTTGCAAATGCAAAGAACTCTTGATGAATGTGGCCTTTAAGTTGAAAAAAGCGGAAACATTGCTGCCTGCCGGTTATACGGTAGCCAAAAACCAGTTGACGATCCGCCCGTACAATGCTCCGAAACTGGATTTGCAGAATGTACACCAAGTGAACATTGAGACTGTCATTCCGACCATTAAAGATAATGACATCAATTATCTGATCGTCGAAGGAGAGAATTTCCGCATGGACTTCGATAAGCATGACGGTTTCTTGTGCAGATACGATGTAAATGGCATGACGATGCTGAAAGAAGACGGAAAACTGACTCCGAACTTCTGGCGTGCTCCGACCGACAACGATATGGGAGCCAACCTGCAAAACAAATATGCCGCCTGGAAAGAACCGGGATTGAAACTGGTTTCTCTGACAAACAAAATCGAAAACGACATGGCTACTGTCAATGCCGAATACACGATGGATGCAGTAAAAGCCAAATTGTATCTGACTTATACGATCAACAACGAAGGCGCAGTGAAAGTCACACAGAAAATGGTAGCCGACAAATCGGCTGAAGTTTCCGATATGTTCCGCTTCGGCATGCAGATGCAGATGCCTAAATGCTTGGATCAGATCAACTATTACGGCAGAGGTCCGATCGAGAACTATTCCGACCGTAACAACGTCACCGACCTGGGTAATTACAGACAGACTGTAGACGAACAGTTCTACTCTTATATCCGCCCGCAGGAAACAGGGACCAAAACGGATATCCGTTGGTGGAAACAGACCAACAAAGGCGGTAACGGACTCATGTTCATTTCGGAAGCTCCGTTCTCGGCTTCAGCCTTGAATTATTCGATCGAATCACTTGACGACGGAGTACAGAAAGACCAGAGACACTCCGAACTTGTACCTCAGGCAAACTACACCAATATGTGTATTGACAAGGTACAAATGGGATTGGGTTGCGTCAACAGCTGGGGAGCGCTTCCACTGGAACAATACCGTATCCATTACGGAGATTATGAATTCTCTTTCATCATGAAACCGATTCAATCTAATTTATAAACAGCAATAAATGAAGGGAGCTGTCCCCGCATTTCCATTCAAGAAGCGGGGACAAGTTCCTATTTTTACAAAAATTGGTAAAAAAGCATAATCACTATGCATATTTCGTTAAATAGCGGGTGCAAACTTTTATTTTATGTAGAAAAAGACTACTTTTATTGCCGATTTTTAAATCTAATTCAGGACTAATTGTAAAATCGTTTACCATAAAAACAAATGGCTACTAACAACAATTCTAATCGCTATCCTTCCGAAAAAGGGAGATTTTTCAAAGGAAAAACCTTCATTCTTTTGGTCGGATTACTTCTCGGGGCAGGCATTATGGTTGCCGTATATAAAACATCCGTCTATTTCTCTTCCGATGAATCTTGTATGATGTGCCATGTTCATCCTCATGCGGAAGACAGCTGGAAGCTCTCCAAACACGTAAATAACGGAAGCGGCGTTAAAACACATTGCGTGGCTTGTCACCTTCCGCCTCAAAGCGACACCTGGAATCATTATACGGCTAAAGCCAAATTGGGATTGAAAGACGTATGGTCCTTCATGACAAAAGACAGTGCGGATTTCGACTGGAACACCAAGTCGGAACTGGAACATGCCGTCAAATATATTCCGAACGAATCCTGCAAGGAATGCCATCAGAACTTGTTCCCGGAAGGGATTAACCAGGACGGCATTACTGCTCACCTTTATTATGACGAAAACGAAAAGAAACTGGATTTACAGTGTATCAGCTGCCACCTCGACGCCGGACACTATAATCCGGATTATAAACACGGCAAATTAACAGGTATTCCCGGAGCCGCCACGGCTACTGTTGATACCAGCCTTTATTTCAAGACGGCGAC
>OGNV01002023.1_pt1 | contig 10798 bp, 9 predicted proteins | sample 1573561 | NCBI WGS metagenome assembly OGNV01 (sample SAMEA2581892, study PRJEB24529) | metagenome | biome: Human gut stool | place: China | collected 2011
AAAGTTCTGAAAACTAAGGATTCCAATGGCGCAGGACACCCTTCTTGGGTTTCCCGCGCACGCCCTTCCTTACCGTCGCGGAGAATTTACCACTTTATCGACAATCTCAATTCTTTTTATACTTCCAGATTTTTCTGGGTATTCCGGTCGAAAAGATGGGCCATAGCGCCGTTGAAGGTAAAGGCGATGGGGCTGCCGATGGTGAATGCAGAGGTGCTTTCCAGTTCCGTGGTGGGAACGATCATAATGGTGTCGCTGCCGCAGGCGCTGACGTGGAGATGGACTGCGCTGCCCATCATCTCGCTGACGTCCACGGTGCCGTGGATCATGGAGCCCTCGTCGCCGCTGAGGATCAGGTGCTCCGGCCGGACGCCCAGCGTGATGGGACCGGCTGCCGCACCGTTGGCCTTCAGCTTGGCCTGCTTCTCCTCCGGCAGGGTCACCTTGGCGCCGTTCAGCACCACGGCATACTGCCCGTCCTCCAGCACCAGCTCAGCATCGTAGAAGTTCATCTGAGGCATGCCGATGAAGCCGGCCACAAACAGGTTGGCGGGGTGGTTAAAGACCTCCTGCGGCGTGCCGATCTGCTGAATGACGCCGTCTTTCATGATGACGATACGGTCGCCCAGAGTCATGGCTTCCGTCTGGTCGTGGGTCACATAGATAAAGGTGGTGTTGATGCGCTGGCGCAGCTTGATCAGCTCTGCCCGCATCTGGTTGCGGAGCTTGGCGTCCAGATTGGACAAAGGCTCGTCCATCAGCAGGACCTTCGGCTCCCGGACGATGGCGCGGCCGATAGCCACGCGCTGACGCTGGCCGCCGGAAAGAGCCTTGGGCTTGCGGTCCAGATACTCCGTGATGTCCAGGATCTCCGCCGCCTGCTCCACCCGCTGATCGATCTCAGCCTTGTCCATTTTCCGCAGCTTCAGAGGGAAGGCAATGTTCTCCCGAACGGTCATGTGGGGGTACAGGGCGTAGTTCTGGAACACCATGGAGATGTCCCGGTCCTTGGGGGCCACATCGTTCATCAGATGGCCGCCAATGTACAGCTCGCCGCCGGAGATCTCCTCCAGACCGGCCACCATCCGCAGGGTGGTGGACTTGCCGCAGCCGGAGGGGCCAACCAGCACGATGAATTCCTTGTCCTGAATGTGCAGGTTGAAGTTATCAACGGCCAGAACACCCTCCTCCGTGATCTGGAGGTTGGTCTTTTTCTCCGGCTCGCCCTTCTTCTTTTTCTTAGGCTCCTGATGGGGATAGATCTTCTTGATATTCTTTAAAATGACTTCTGCCATGGTGTGTTCCTCCTATTCGTTTTCGGATGCCGGAAGATACCGGACGTCCAAGGCGCCGTTGGGGCCGACGGTAAACCGCAGAGCCTCATGGGGCGGGATCTGCATGCTGGGGACCAGGGGACAGTCGGAAAAATACAGGGCTGCCCCATGATCTGCCAGCAGCTTCATGGTGTCCGGATGGGCGCTGTTGTAGCGGCGGTCGCTGGACGCGCAGCAGACCACTGCGGTGGGACGGATCAATTTGGTCAGCGCTTCGTCGGCGCCGTCTTTTTGTCCGTGGTGTCCCACTTTGAACAGGTCCGCCCGCAGGTCCGCGGGATCAATGCCGTCATAGCCCGTCACATTGGTGTCCCCCGGCAGCAAAATCCGGGTACCCCGGTAATTCAGCCGCAGGATGAGACTGTAGTTGTTCATGCGGGCATCCAGCGCGTCCAACCGTTGGAGGAACGTACTGCAAACGTTTGCACTATTATACAACGCATTTATTTCGTCCGCAAGGGCCAACTGTTTTTTTGTAGAGGGTGACAGGATCTGAACGGTCAAATCTGGCGCAATCACCAATTCCTGACCACTTTTCGGCGCAAGAATGGTTCCGCCGTGGTCCTCTACCAGAGCGCAAAGGGTGCCGTAGTCATTCAGGGCCTGCATGAATTTGCTTTCAGAGAGGTTTCTCGCCACGGAGCCGTCCAGAGGCCGGAGGGATCGGTAAAGATCCGGCGGCAGCGTTTGCCACAGCACCGCCGGTGGGGCAATCCGGGCTGCCCGCAGGAGACCGCAGAGATGATCCTCATGGATGTGGGTGCTGACGGCCAGATCCAGACGGCGGATCCCCCGTTTTTTCAGATATTCCTCAATGCGGACCCGACCGGAGGAGCGGTCCGCGAATTCGCTGTCCTCGGCGCTGCCGCCGTCGATCAGAGCGGTGAATACGCCGTCAGGCTTGGAGGGGTCCGGGCTTTCCAGAAGAATGGCCTCGCCGTAGCCCACATTTACAAAAGTAACTGTTAACTTCTTCTCTTCCATAAGCACTTACGAAATCGCACGTTTGATGTACACACTGGAAAGCAGCAGGACCAGAACGGTCATCACGATGGCGCCCGCACTGCCGAAGCCGAAGTCCAGGGACTTGATACCGTAGTTGTAGAGGTACTGAGTGATGGTGGAGGTGCTGTTGGCGGGACCGCCGCCGGTCAGCAGGTTCACCTTGTCGAACAGCCGGAAGCTGTCGATGGTACGCAGCAGGGCGCACAGGGCCAGGCTGTTCTTGATGTTGGGAAGGGTCACATAAAAGAGGATCTTGAAGCGGTTCGCGCCGTCGATCCGTGCAGCCTCGTACTGGCTCTGCGGCACGGATTGCAGGGCAGCGTACAGCAGCAGAAAGACAAAGGGAGCACTTTGCCACACGTCGATGAGTACTAACATGCCAAAGGCGGTGTGGATATCGGAAAACCAGTTGTAGACCGGCAGGTGCAGAGCCTGCAAAACCTGGTTGACAATGCCGTAGTTAGGAGAGAGCATCATGCGCCAGCTCAGAGCCACAGTGACGGTAGGCAGCAGATACGGCAGGAGCAGCAGGGGGCGCATGGTTTTCTGGCCCCGTTTCAGACTGTTGACAAACAGCGCCATCACAAGACCGATGAACATCTCAAAAATCACAGCAAGAATAGTGAACTTGACGGTGTTGAGAATGGATTGCTGGAAATACGGGTCGCTCAGCAACTTTGTATAGTTTTGAAGGGCGATAAAATGGGACCCTTTCTTCAGGCTGCGGAGAAGGTTGTAGTCGGTAAAGCTGTAAACCAGCGTAAAGAACAAAGGATACGCCGTCATGATCAGCAGGATCACAACGGTAGGGGACAGCATTCCCAAACCAAACCGTTTGGTCTGGGCATCTGCGGAGCGGAGTTTGGTATTTACGTTTCTTTTCATGACAGCGGCCTCACATTTCAGAAGCGTTACGGATCGTAATCATTAAAAGGAATGGGGGAAACATTCTTTTTTGTTGTGCGGCCGGGCTTTTCGCCCGGCCGCACGTTTCATTACATGCTAAATGGGGATGTAAGCGGAATGCTTACTTCATCAGAGCTTCCAACTGAGTCTGGGCATCGGCCAGGCCCTGATCGACCGTCTTGACACCGTTGACGATGTTGTCCATCTCAGCGCCCAGAATGGTGTAGAACTGAGTCCACTCAGCAATCACGGGACGATACATACCGCCTTCCAGAGCCTTGCAGACAACCTCATACTGAGGATAGGTCTTGAGGATCTCGGCATCCTGCAGGCTGGAGTAACGGCAGGGCACACCGCCGGAGGGAACGGTGGACTTCTGGACATCCTTGTCCATCAGGTAGCTCAGCAGCTCGGTAGCCAGTTCCTTGTTCTGGCTGTTGCTGGGGATACCAATGGTCCAGACGCCATAGACGTTAGCGTTGTGGGTCTCGCCGCCCTTGGCGACAGCACCGGTGATGGCGCAGTAATCAGCAGCGGTATCAGCAGTGGGAGTGTACCAGCCGGGCCAGCCCACACCCATGGTGCCGGCGCCGGTATCGCAGGAAGCGATCAGGTCATCCTTAACCTGGGCGGAACCGGTAGCGATGAGCTTCAGATAGAAGTTCATAGCGTCCTTAAACTCGGGAGTATTGACGGTGGGCTGATTGTTGCTGTCGATGACCCAGCCGCCGTAGGACAGCAGGATGGGCAGGAAGTCGACGACCAGGTTATTCTGGCTGTCGCCACGATAGATGAAGCCCAGCTTACCATCGGCCTTGGCCTTTTCGCAGATCGCCAGCATATCCTCCAAGGACAAGATGGTGTCACCGGTGTAACCGGCGGCTTCCACGTTGGCCTTGTTGTACAGCAGGACGGTCACGTTGCCGTAGTAGGGAGCCAGATACAGGTCATCGCCCACATAGCAGATGGTGGTGGTGGCGGGGATCACGTCCTCATCCAGAGAGTAGCCCAGCTCGGTGAGGTTGGCCAGAACGCCGTTCTCGGTGAACTCTGCCATCCAGGAACCGTCCACCATGCACAGGTCATAGGAGCCCTTGTCATTGATGGCGTCCAGAGCGATGCCGGAGTACAGGTCGCCCTCAGAGAGCTCCTGCACCTCGCAGACAACATTGTGCTCAGCCTCGAAAGCGGGCAGGCACTCCTTGATCACGTCGGCATAGGTGCCGCCGCGCAGGATCAGGGACAGCTTGGTGGGTTCTGCGGAGGTATTATCAGCGGGAGTATTGCTGTCAGAGGGAGTCTCGGTCTTACCGCCGCCGCAGGCGGCCAGAGACAGGGCCATAGCCAGCGCCAGGATCAGGGACAACGCTTTTTTCATCTTGTTTTCCTCCTAATCTGAAATTGTTGGATTTTATTTTGTTACTCTTTGACAGCACCGCTTGAAAGTCCGGAGATCAAGTAGTTCTGCGCAAAGATCACAAACAGGGTAATGGGAATGACGGAAACCACGCCGCCTGCGGCCACCAGGCCAAAGTTGGTGAGGTTATCCTCCGTGTTCAGCAGGGCCAGCGCCAGAGGAACGGTGTTGTTGACGGCGGTCCGGGTAAAAATGACGGTGTAGGTGTACTCGTTCCAGGCATACATAAAGGAGAGCATGGCCACTGCCGCGATGCCAGGGGCCACCAGCGGCAGCACAATCCTGCAGAACAGCTGCCACTCGGTCGCGCCGTCCACTTTGGCACTTTCCTCCACTTCCTCCGGCAGATCCTGGAAGAAGCTGATCAGGAACCAGATGATCAGCGGCACGTTGATCAGCACACAGGCCAGCAGCACCGGCAGCTTGGTGTTCAGAATACCGAGCTTATTGAACATGATGTACAGCGGGATGGTGAAGGCCACCGGCGGCAGTACACGCACCAGCAGGACCCAGTATGTCATGGGCTTTTTCAGGCCAAACCGGAACCGGCGGCGGGCGATGATATAGGCCGCGCAGATACCGACAACCAGCGAGACAAACAGAGAACCGAACGTAGTCTGCAAGCTGTTGATGATGGCGGTGCCGAAATTCTTGGCCGAAAACAGCTCCGCGAAATGGATGCCTGTCAGACTTTGAGGAATCAAAGCGATATGTCCCCTCATTTCATCCGTAGGCCGGATCGCCATTGCCACCAGCCAGTAGATGGGAAACAGCGAGACCATCAGAAAAAACAGACAGCCTATGGCCTTTCCAACCGTTCCAATTCTCTTTTTCCGTTTCACAAGAACGCCTCCTTATTGAGTGAAAAACGTTTTCCACCGAAGAGTATACATTTTATATAGTGCTGAAACAATCAAACCCAGGTGAAGCCTGTGTAAAATTTCTGTCAGATCGCGGCGCGGGAGGATGCCCGGATCTTGAGATTCACCGGCACCACCGTCAGCCGGGGAACATCCTGCGCACCGTCCAGCAATGCAGCCATGTGCTCCATGCACAGCTCGCCCATCCGTCGGCAATCCACATGGATGGAGCTGAGCTCCGGCTCCATCATGGGGCAGACGGAGGAATCGTCGAAGCCCACCACCGCCAGATCCTCCGGCAGGCGGAGCCCCAGACGCCGGGCGGCTTTCATGACGCCGGCGGCCAGCACATCGTTAAAGGCGAATACGGCGGAGGGCCGATCCGGGCGGCTCAGCAGACGGAGGGCCGCCTCTGTGGCGCTTTGGATATCCCGGTCGCACATCAACGCGCCGGATTCATCCACCGAAAGGCCGTTTTCCCGCATAACGGAGAGAAACGCATTGTAGCGGGCACTGGTGACGTAAGGGGAGAAGCGGCCCATCAGCATGGCGATCCGCTGATGTCCGGCGGAGATCAGATGGCTGACTACCTGACGCACACCGCCGGCTTCATCCGCCACGATGCAGGGCAGATCGAAGCCCGCCGCCCGGTTGTTTACCAGGACCACGGGGATGTTCTGCCGCTGAAATTCGGAAATCAGGTCGGCCTGGGCATTGCCTGCCAGGATGACACCCTCGATCTGCTTGCTCTGGGCCGTGCGGGTCCATTCCTCCGCTGTGGAGATCAGAAGCTGGTAGTTGGTGCCGTTGGCGCGGCGCATGACGCCCTCGCAGATACTGGCGTAGAACTCATCCAGAATGGTAGCGCCCTCTTTACAGATCAGGAAGGCGATCTTGTCAGTCTGCTGCCGGGCCATGGCCCGGGCTATGGCGCTGGGTTGGTAATGCAGTGCCTCCGCCGCGGCGTAGACCCGGCGGCGGGTGGATTCTCGCACACGGTCCGGTGTAGTGAAGGTCCGGGAGACCGTAGCCGTGGAGACGCCGGACAGGCGGGATACATCATAAATCGTTGGGGTATCCATAAAACCGGTTCTCCTTTCCAGTGTAAGAAAGCGCTTACATTCATGCACAATAAAAATAAAGCGCCAAGTGCTGTGATTTGTGAATATGATATCATGGCAAAATTTGGATTGCAATAGAAAATCGCCATTTTCTACAGATATCAAAAACAACGTCTTTCTGTATTGTGCAACATTTACAAATCCAGATATTTTTCTTTGAATGCAGCGCTCCTTGCGTCACCGGTTCTATTCGATAATTCACAAAGCCGCCTATGTAAGCGATTGCATTTTGCAAAAATGCAATCGCTCCGCCCTGTAATCGCCCGCTTTTAAGAACCAATATAGCAGGCGGCCATGGATCACCCCATGGCGCTGTCGATCTCTTCAGTTTTCCATGTGCCGGCCCAAAAAGGCAGCGACGGTCTGGGCCAACTTGTACTCCGCGTCCCCGGCAGCAGCGGGGCTGTCGCTGATGAACAGCACCAGTCCCAGCAGATCTCCCTCCGAAAGGATCGGCGCGGCCACAATGGCCATCAGGCGGTCACTGCTGTCGGATACCGGGATCTGGGGCCCTTGACCGTCATATTGGTAGATGCGGCGGTTCTCCATAACCTGCTCCAGTTGGGCGGTAATGCCCTTGCCCAGCAGCTCCCGCTTGGCGCCGCCGGCCACAGCAATGACGCTGTCCCGGTCTGTCACGGCACAGATGGCCCCGGTGGAACGGCTCATAGTCTCGCAAAGCTGGGCCGCAAAATCATCCAACCCGCCCATGAGGGAATACTTTTTGAAGATGACCTCGCCATCCCGGCTGGTATAGATCTCCAACGGATCGCCGTCACTGATAACATTGGCACGAAAGACCTTGTCCGGACGCATTTTTGCGCTTTGGACGATGGTAATGGTTGAGATATCTCCCGTGCCGTCAGGAAAATTTATGGTGTCCCCCTGACGGGCCATGGCGGCAACGAAGTCCTCCTCATGCGGCAGCTCTCCGCAGCGGAGCAGACAGTCAATGTCGGCTTTCAGCCGAATTTCCAGATGATCCTCATAGACCTTGATTTTCTCAATGATAAGCTGTAGATCCTTGCGGTCAAGATGTTCCTTGCTCAGCAGGTCATCAAAGACCTCCATGGCGGTTTTCGCCGCACGGTTCACCTGAATAATTGTGTTGCGTTTGTCCGCCGCCATTTGCAGCTGATTCTGCAAGCCGTTGATGCGCTGAATCAGGTCATGCTCCAGCTCGTCATAGGTCTCCTCCAAAATGGCCTCCTGCTCCGGGTGCCGCGCCATATCCCGGATACGCTGTCGCTTGGTGGCTTTCAGTTCCTCCTGCGCGTCCAGCAGCAGGGTTTCCAGATTCTCCGCAGTGCGTTCCGTTTCACTTATGTCCTTCTGCTCGTGGGCAAGGTCGGCGTTGAGACGCTCCAGCATATTGGCGGAGTTGTCCTTGACCTTTTTGAGATACAGCTTCATTAACTCGTCCAGCTTGTCTACTCGGATGTGGTGACTGGTGCAGCCGGACAGTCCCCGGCGGTGATAGGTGCCGCAGGTGTAGGCAGGGCGCAGATCCCGGCGGCTCATAGCAAACATGGGACTGCCGCAGTCACCGCACTCCAAAAAGCCGGAGTACACATTGTCATTGATTTTCTTCCCGCGATAGTGGTTGGTAGAGCGCTGTTCCCGCAGGGCGCGAACGGTGGCAAAGGTGCGGTAGTCGATGATGGCCTGATGGTGGTGTTCAATAACAATGTGTTCCAACTCATCCCGCTTGACATCCTTACCGTTGATTTTGGCACGGGTGTACTTGCCCTGCCGCAGGGTTCCGATGTAAAAATCATTGTCCAGAATACCCTGCACCGTGACAATAGCCCAGTCCTTTTTCGCCGTGCGGCGGGATTCCTCCCCCTCCGCCTCTTTGCGAAGCTGCTCTGACATCCGAGGGGTGGGCACACCAGTATCTGTCAGGTGGTTGGCGATTTTCTTATATCCCCAGCCGTCCAGATAGAGCTGGAAGATTTCCCGCACGATCTCCGCCTCCGTAGGGACGATCTCAAACTGCTTTTGTTTGTTGAGAAGATAGCCATAAGGTGCGGCGCACAGCCACGCGCCGTCTGCCTGACGGCGGCGGATGACGGACTTTACCTTCTTGCTGGTGTCTGTCACCGGCATTTCGTTGATAAGAAACTGAAATTGAATTTTCAGCCAGTCATCGTCGTTTGGAAAGTCAATGTTGTCTCCGATGGAGATGATACGTACGCCGGCGTCCCGCAGATCCTCCAGTTCCACCAGCCCGCGGGAATTGCGGCGGGAGAAACGGGAGAAGTCTTTGACGATGAGAATGTCGTACTTGTGGCTCATCAGTCCTCGCCGCATTTCCTGATAACCCTCCCGCTGCTCGAAGGTATAGCCGGAGCGGTCACGATCCTCGTAGAAGGTCAGTGTGCTGTCGGGGAAGCGGTGCTTCACGAAATCTTCGATGATAGCCTTTTGGTTTTCGATAGACACATTGTCGCGATCCAGTTCCTCGTCCACCGAAATGCGCGCGTAGCCCGCTATGGCAAAGCGTTCGATCATAGCTTGTCACCTTTCAGATATGTAGCGATCTGCCGGTCAAATTCGGAGATGTATTCGGCGTCCTGCTTTTTGCGGAATTCTTCGTAAATGGTACCTACTTTTTTCACTGCCGCGTCGTGGGAGATGCGGCCCTTGCCCTCCAGCACCTTGCGGCGGTTGTTGGTGAGGAACCGGTCTGTCTCCTCCAGCCAGTCCTGCATACTCATGAGTTGCTCGTCCTCCGCCATCAACTCGGCGTAATCGATGAACATGGTCACAAGACGATTCAAGCGGCTCAATTCTTTTTCGTTTAAGTAGTTCTTGGCCACCAGCGTGTCGCTTTTCAGAATTTTTCCGTCCGGCGCGCCCTTCCAGTTAGTCAGACCCATGGTGGGACTATCCAGGGTAGCTCGTTCGGAAATTAGTTCCGCCGCTGTCTTACCGGTGACAGCAAAGTGGAGCTTGTTCTGCACGAAGGCGTAGAAGGCTTTCGTGGTCTCGCTGTTTTTATCATAGTCGTAGCTGCACTGCTCAAACACATCGGCAATTTTCTGGTAAGCCCGGCGCTCGCTGGCCCGGATCTCCCGGATGCGCTCCAGCAGCTCGTCAAAGTAATCTTTGCCAAATAGTCGGCCGTTCTTCATCAGTTCATCGTTGAGGACAAAGCCCTTCTGGATGTACTCTTTCAGGGTCTTGGTGGCCCATTGGCGGAAGTGGGTGGCCTTTTTGGAGTTGACCCGGTAGCCTACGGCGATGATGGCGTCGAGATCGTAATGGTCAATGCTGCGCCGCACTTCGCGGCTGCCCTCCTTGCGAACTACCGAGAATTTCTCGGTAGTTGCCGCCTGCTCCAATTCACCGTCCGCATAGATGTTTTTCAAGTGCAGAGAGATGTTGTCAGCGGAGCAGTCAAACAATTCTGCCATGCCGCTCTGTGTCAGCCAAAAGGTTTCGTCCTTGAACACCACGCTGACGAACTGCTTGTCAGTACCGTTGTCGTACAGTAGAATTTCGCCGTGTTGTGGAAGGAGTCCACTCATAGGCGCACCGCCTTTCTATCAAGATTGTTCTGACTGTCAATTTGACTTTGCAGATAATATTGTATCACGGTTTTTTTATAAAAGCAACCGCAAATCGCATTTCGTTTCATCGGTTTGACTAAGCGGTATCGGTCAGTACCGATACCGCTTGCGCTTTTTATTCCATCACCGGTGCCTGCTGTTTCGCTTCCAGCTCTGCCGCACGGTTTCGATTGTAGAGCAGGAGCTGATAGGTCTGCTCATACAGATCTTCCGTGCCGGACTGAAAGACTGCCACGGTGTATTTTTTGCCGTTGTATTCCTGATAGATTGGACGGAGCTGTTCACGCAAAGCGGCATCTGCCTGTTCCGAATGGCTGAGCCATATCTCTACGATCTTACGGTCATCATGGACATTGATTTCCAAACGCATCACGCTCCTTTTCCAATAGTTTCCTCTGCTTTCAAGACTTTATACCTGATGTCTGCCGTCATAGTCCTCCCATCGTTTGCTCATGCTGTTGCTTTTTCTGTTCTTCCCATGCGGCGTGTTCATCCAATTTTTCTTTCACAGCCAGAGCCGCGCCTGCGGCGAGGCCGACCACAGCGCCGAAGTTTTCGGCGGCGATTTTCGCCTCCATGC
>OGNV01002054.1_pt1 | contig 10590 bp, 10 predicted proteins | sample 1573561 | NCBI WGS metagenome assembly OGNV01 (sample SAMEA2581892, study PRJEB24529) | metagenome | biome: Human gut stool | place: China | collected 2011
TTCCACGGGAACGGTGCCGGTCACCTCGGTTCCCGGTCCGGCAAGGCTCAGTGAGAGTCCGGCGGGATGTTCCTCCGTAGCGCTGAACACCGGCACTCCCGTAGCCAACGTCAAGTCCGCGCAAGGCAGCGCCCCGTTCACCGTAATCCGGCGGATGCTTACAGCCACTCCGTCCGTCAGGCCCTTGCAGGCTTTGAAGCAGAGCTGTGTGAGCAGATGGCTGAACTCCAGCGGACGGTCCGCCTTCAAGCGGTTGCCGGCAAAGCGCTCACCTTCCCACTTGTTGCCACGAAGCTCGGCGGCATAAAGCAGGTCGGTCTGTCCCGTAAGCACGAAAGACGCCACGCCGCTTACCGGAACGGCCGCCGGAGCGAAAGCGGTCAGGTAGAGCCAGTCGCCCGAAGGGGGGAATACAGGCTCGGCTTCCGCCACCGCTTTCCACTCCATAGCGCCGTCAGTCCGGACCGTGGCGTCCCAAGCGCCTTCGTATGCCTCCGATAAAGAAGCGTAGTCACCCTTCACAGTAGAAAGTGCCACCGTAGCTTCGAACTCCTGTTTCGACAGATTGCCGGCAGCGGCATCCCTCGACAGCGCTCCGTCCCGTGCGCAGAGCTGCACCGGGACCCTCTCTTCCGTCAAGAGAGAGTCGCCGGCGGCCGTACAGCCGGAAACCCATGCGCCCAGCAGGGCGAAGAGGCCTATCTGTGTAAAAGAGTGTTTCGTCAACATGGGCAACAGAGAGATTTATTCTAATGTCGCGCTGCCGGCAGCACCGGCCTTCCATGGAGTCACGGTAGCGGTAGCCGTCACTTTGGTAGCATTCGCACCCTTCGGCTCTTTCACTGTCAAGGTGATCAGGTGGGCTTCGCCTTTCACTGTAGCCAGATCGTCTCCGCCCGCAGCCTTAACGGGCACATTGTGGAAAGGAATGTCTGTGCCACCTACATTGATAATGGCGCAAACCGTCAGTTTAGCCGCAGGACGGATCATGACCGGTGTACCCACTTTCACGGCTTCCGCCGACAGCACATTGTTAGAAATGCCCGGGACAGGAAGAGTACCGCTATTGATATTATCCCACGTCACATCGCCATTGGTGGCGTTCACCATGGTAGGACGATAAGCCTCCTGCACCTCAATGCTTTTCAGGCTGACCGTTTTACCTGCCCACTCTCCTTTGCTCTCGGCAATCGGTTCCAGTTTCATCGCAAAATTAAGCTGAGTGGTGAGGTGCTCAAAAACCAGAGCGGCTGTTTGCGAGGCCCCGCTGTTGCCGGCCGCTACTTCCTTCGCATACATCACGTCCTGCTGTCCGTCTGTCTGAAGGATCTTTACTGTAGTCGCATTCACCTCGCCTGCGGGAGAGACTGCCGCCAGGAAAGAACTCTCACTCGTATTTGACGCATGATAGTAAAGAGTAGGGTTCAGCCCTAAATCGGCGGCAGAACCGCCTACCGTGAAAGTGGTGTTCGACACAGTGGCGCGTGCATTCAGCGCTCCGTCATCGCCAACCTCGTTCTTGGTGACCGGAGTAAAACCCGACCATTCTCCCGATGTTCCGTCGTGCATCAGCACGGTAGCTGTCACCTCGGCTCCTTCGGCAGCCACAGCACGGCTGGTGGCCAGGCCCTGTACGCTCTGCGACACCCGGATAGGGGTTGCGTTCACCGGATTCTCGGGCAGACTGTCCGTGTCATTGCTTGAGCAGCCCGCCAATAGGAATGCCATGACCGCTACACTTAATTTCGTTTTCATCATTTTTTCTTAAGTTTATAGTTAATAATATAGTTGTTATTTCAAGGATTCACCGCTTACCTTGCCTCCATCCAGTTCGCCGCTTCCCGGTTTCCCCGCCTGCCACTCTCCTACTGTGGCCACGGCGCTTATCTCTGCAGGATCGGGTGCTGAAGGTGAGGGTAACTCCACCTTCACCGTATACGAGATGCCTCCCTCGCCTGCCCCGCCTCCTTCGAAACGGATGGGAAGTTCCCGGTAGACCCGGTCGTGCGTACGGTCATCGTCCACGGCCAGCGTCAGGTCGAGGGTGAACGTAGCCGAAGGTTGCACCAATACATAGCCCGGAAGAGAAAGTTTGCCATCGGTAAACCCTAATCCGTCCCCTCCTTCCTCAACGGTATAGATGGGCACCGAAACCGTTTCATCCGCAGCGGTAAGCAGTTCCGTAGCAAGCGAAAGGCTGACCTCGCCCGCCAGACCATTGAGGTGGAGCTCACGGATGCGAAACCCTTCGGTGTTTTCCGCCTCGATGGTGAGGGCAAAACTGAGCCGGGTCAGCAGATGGCGGTACATCAGCGATTGTTCTTCCGCCGGACCGAAAGGTGACGACAGCGAACCGGACTGTTCCCCGGTCAGCATCAGGTCTTCTTCGCCCGTGAGCCGGTAAGTCAGGCTGCCGTCCGCCTCCAGGGGAGCCGGGGGATAATATCCCCTCAGAAAGAGCGCCGAACCGTCAGCGGGATAATAGCGTTCGGGGGTGAGGCGGATTTCGTTGTCCGTAGCCACCCCGTCCCAGGCACCGTCGTACTCTCCCGTGCGGCTTCCATAGGCAATGCCCACAGAAGTTTCGCCAAAGGTGCTGACCAACGCACGGGTGCGGATGCCTGTGTAAAGCCGGATGGGGACAGGCTCTACCTCGGGACGCGGCTCAAGGGTGCGCTCGGTGCAGGAGCAGAAGCAGAAGCCAATAAGAGCGACCACTTTTATCATATATTTCGGCTTGAATATCATATTCCCAATCTTCTTGTTTTAGTTCACCACTATTATTAAAACCTATATCCCACGCCCACGTTGATCCCCGTCAGCCCCCAACGGACGGACGAGGCATCGTGATGATAGTATGCATGGGGCGGCTCGTTGTCGTAAGCCTTCGCCGAGGCATTGCGATAGCCTCCACGTATCCCGGCTTCTATCCCCCAATGGCGTGACAGGGGCAGATAGACACCGAAAGAAAGTCCGGTATGCCAGTAGCATCCCGTGCGGCTGGCACCTGTAGCGCCCGCATCTCCCGAAGGTGAAGGCTGATAGTCGAAGTCGCCCAGTTGCCCGTAAACTCCCAGATAGAACCGGCGGTAACGCCCGTCTCCCCTAAGCCACAGGCGGGGTTCGAGGCTAATGCCCGAAACACCCCAGAAACGGTGCTCCTTCCCCCCTTTCCAACCGGAATATGCCGCCGAGGCCACCACTGACCAACGACGGGCAAAGCACAGTTCGGCAGCCAGGTTGGGACGGAAAGCCGCCAAACGGCCCTCCGGCGTCAGACCCGCCCAGTCGGACAGATTGGTTTTCAGGGAGAAGATGACCCGCGAGGGCCCGACCTGCGCAGGGTATGCGTGCTCCGCCGCGAGCGGGCGGGACTGTTCGTGAAGAGCGGGTACCGGGCACGTTCCGCCCTCCGGCAACGAAGGAGCCCGTGCGGGCAAAAGCGGATAACGGGAGGCATACCCGGCATAGCGGGAACGGCTCAGGGTATCGGCCGCCAACGGTTCGCGCAGGCATACCACCACCACATCGCGCTCCTCGTCGGGACACGGCACGGCATGGTTGTGTGTCACAAACCAGGCTTCTTTCATCCCCTTGCGGGTGATAAGTTCGGATTTCACACGGCTGCTGCGTACATAACCCAGCCGGAGATTATCGCGCACACTGCTCCCCGATGTACAGTAACCGTTTACGTAGATGCGCATCTTTCCATCCACGATGGAGGAACGGAAAGCGGTGACTGCCGCAAAAAGCCGTTTCAGTTCGTGGTCGTTGCCACAATAGTCGGCATACAGCACATCACGCCCCTGTACAAAACGGAATGTATGCAGCGAATCGCACCGCCGGGCAGGGCAAACGCCGCCCTCTTGTCCCAAGGCAGGGGCGGAAAGCAGAAAGACATATAGGAGCAGAAGTAAAATCCGGTTCATGGCAGACAATCTCTAAAAATCAAATTACAAACACAATTCCGTCAAATGAATCTCACCGAAGATGCTGCGCATCATCTGGTTGACCACACCCATACGGGAAGCGACTACCCCATAGCGTCCGTAGACACGCTGTTCGTCCACGTCGGGAGAAACCGGGTGTACACCCTCGTTCAGTATCAGCAAAAGGGATAAAAGGTTGACGGACTCCAAAGGCTTACAGAGTTCGTACGACTCCGGCTTATCTGGAGCCTCCCGACAGACACAACGAACCAAGCCTCCGCCTTCTAATTGAAGCAGAAGTACGGAAGCATCTTCAAAAATACAGTCAGCAGGATGGTAAGGACAGCCGCAGGATGTGTCCCGATAATAGATATAACGCAAAAGCCTGATGGCTTCCTGAGTAATTGCTGTAAGCATATTTTCTTGTTTTGTTGTGTGATGGCCGTTACTTTGTAGGTAACGGTACATGACAGACCGAAGTGTCAGCGGGCGTCTTACTCTCTAAACATCAGAAATAAAAACATTTATACGTTTAGCAACCGGCATAAAATGTCAATATCGCATTTAAACATTTAAATGTGAAAGCCACTCACATGCGGTTTTTCTTCATGAAAAGATAAAAGGCAGGTAAAAAAGACAGTATGGAAGATTATTTGGAGATTTAAACGAAATTACTTACGGTTTTATTTGGATATTTGCTTTGTTTTGTTCACTTTTGTGCAATTATACTCGTGCCGTTACCTACAAATTAACGGCTGATTATCAGCCAGATACTACTACACGGCAGCATTCATCTGTCCCATGGTGTACTTTATGACTCCTTCGTTGACACGGTTTAGCTCTTCCTCTTCAAAAGGTTTCAGGTACGTCTCCGTCACTTTAACGGACGAGTGCCCCATAGCATTGGCAATCAAGCCTATCGGTACTTTTTGACGGAAGGCGGTTGTTGCCCATGTATGGCGGATGGTATACGAACTGATGCGGACACCCAGCCCCAACACCTTGGAAAGCCTGTCCAGGCGATGGTTGAACTTGCGGAGTTCCCGTTGATACGTTTTATATCCCGCCTCGCTCCCCCATTCGCAGGTCCCCAGGATGGGGAAAAGATAGTCCGATCCCTCCTGAGGGTTTGCATCGAGATCGATCAGAGCCTGTGTCTCCGCCGAAACAAGGGCAGTCAGCGCACGCCCCGTCTTCTTACGCTTGTACGTCAGCCGCTTCTTGGGCTGCAAGCCCTCGGCAGGCAGATAAGCATAGTCCGCAAAAGACATCCCACGGAAACGATACATCAGGCTGGCGCGTACGCATGCCGTACGAAGCGACTTGGGAAGTGCAGAAAGGTCGGCATTGAGTATCCTGCTCATGACATCGGGTTCGATGGCACGCTTGATACCGGCACGCGTACCGGTGCCGACGTCGCTGAACAGCATAGGGTCATAGTCCTCTACTATCTTCTCGCGAACTGCCCTGCGATAAGCGGCTTTGAGCATACGGAGGTAGGTGGAAACCGTATTCTCCCTCTTACCCGCTCCCCTCAAATGATTTTCGTACCGTTTCAGACATTCGGGTGTGAGCACACCGAACGGAACAGCCTTATTTCCGCAAAAAGTGGAGAACGACTTCATGGCACAATCGTACACATGGGCAGTGCCGTAACGCCCGCCCGACTTCATCTTTTTGACCAGAGAAGCCAAATAAAATGTTAAACTTTGTTTTTTCATATTTTATCAATTTAATTACAAATAACACCTCTCGCGCGTTCCGGTTCATTGCGGGCGCACGCGATGAAACATCAGGACAAATAACTAAATGCCCGATAAATAGAGGGATCGGGGGAAAAAGAACTATTCAAAAAATTCATATATCTTTGCGCCCCAAAATGTAAATTAACTGCTTTTCGGCAGAAATTATAAACATTTAAATGATTTAAAAACATGAACAATCAACACCCAAACTGGCTACTCGAAGGATTCCATCCGATATCCACCGTAGCCATCGCTTATTTTCCGGACTTACAGGCCAGCAGTTCAGCAATCCGCCGCTTCCGCAGCGAAATACAGAAGCACCCCCGACTTGCCCGGGAACTGGCGGAAGCGGAATACCACCCGCACACCCTGATGCTTTCTCCCAGACAAATCAGTATCATCATCCGGCATTGGGGCATGCCGGACGAAGCAGGATTATTGATCACCCGAAACCCGGAATTGAGGGAGACTCTGCTCAATCGTGACCGGAAATTCGACTGATATATTCATATATCTTTTTTTGTTAGTATTTATTATATGGCCCACCTGATATTTTCGAGGGATGACAAGACACCGCATAAACATCTGTGAACCAAACGATAAGAGACAGAGAAAAGGTGGCTCCGGCACTGGCCCACCTATGGAGGACGAAACGGGGAGGAAACGGAGCCTCAAACACAGGCAAACAGAGCCTCCGTCACAGGCCGACAGAGGCTCTGCCGGAGAGAAACGGAGCCTCTGTAGCCACCCTCCCCAGCCTATCCCCCCCGAAAAACAAACAGGAAGCAACAGAGAGTGACTTGTTCCAACCAATCAGAACCCGTTTTTTGGAGAGAGGGCCAAGGGAGGGTACTTTTGCGGAGAGTTCACCACAGAGTAGCACAGAGCGACACAAAGTTTTTGTTTCTTTTTGATAACCGGTACACTTGAAAAAATATTTTCTCTGTGTTACTCTGTGTTACTCTGTGGTGAGAAATCAGATTAGAAATCCATTAAAAACAAAACTGCCATGAAAACACCAACTGTCGAAATGCTGAAAAAAGGCTATATCGTCATCCCAAAATCTCTGTTAGAAAACTATTTCGCCACTCACGGACAAACAGAGGGGCGATTCGAAGCCCTGATACGGGTATTGATGAACGTCAACTACTCGGATACGGAGTGCGACTCGTGCGGACAGCACTTCATCTGCCACCGCGGAGAATCACCCCACAGCCTGCTCCACTGGGCGAGCCTGCTGGGATGGAAACGCACGCAAACCCGGCACTTCTTCAACGCAATGATCAAAGAAGGCATCATCGAGCGACTACCCTCTCCCAACGGAATGATGCGGATACGAGTCAACAACTACGACTTATGGACGGGGAAGCTGAAAGCATACGAAACGGGAAACAGTTCGTCGGACCGGAGTTTCCACCTCTTCTGGGAAAGGTATCACGAGATGACGCAAACAGCCAAAGTAAACATCGGACGTGCAAGGCGCGAATGGAAAAAGCTGAGCGAACCCGAACGACAGGCGGCCATCGAAAGCGTGGAGGAATACTATTGTCACTTGAACGACACACGGTTCTGCAAACAAGCAGCGATGTATCTGGCGGATAAAGCGTTTCTGAATGAATATGAAATGTAAAGTACACGCGCGCGTACATTATATATAAACGAATCAGGGTTCACCACAGATCTCACAGATTTACACAGATTTAAATTTAAAAGGGGAACACCGAAAAATAGAACCGGAACTATGAGAGAAATCAATCGCTCACCACAGAGTACACGGAGTACACAGAGTTTTAATGCTAATAAACGGAGTTCACCACAGATTACACGGATTAACACAGATTTATCTATTTCTCAATCTGTGTTAATCTGTGTAATCTGTGGTGAACAACCTTATCGCTGGCCGAGTTGAGAGTCGATAAAGAAAATACCGGAATCACCGGCTCTCTTAATCTTATCGATAATGCCCTGTGCAGTAGCTTCTTCTTCTACCTGTTCGCGAACGAATCCCCAAAGGAAATCCTGAGTCGCTTTATCTTTTTCGGCTGCGGCCATGTCGACCAATGCATCCACTAATTTCGATACATGGCGTTCGTGCTCAAAGACGTGTTCAAACACTTCGAGGGGAGTACCCCAACCGGTAGGAACAACATCTACCTTATCTACTTTGGCCGTACCGCCACGTTTAATAATATATTCGGCCATGGCATAAGCATGCCCCATCTCTTCTTGAGATTGCTTCTTCATCCAATGTGCAAAACCGCTAAAACCTTCTCTTTCAAAATAGAAAGACATAGACAAATACAGATTAGAAGACCACATCTCGGCTGTAATCTGTTCGTTAATTGCATTCTGTAATTTCTCTGAAATCATAATCGTATTCATTTTAAGTTATTAAAATCACTACAAAAATAACAATTTTAAAAGATAGATTGTTCGGAGATTACACTAATTCCTCCGAAGTATAGCCCTTCGGTAATTCACGGCAGTTATAGCCGGAAGCCATAATCTCGCCATAAGCACCGGCGGAACGAAGGGCAATCAAGTCGCCACGCTTCACCTTATTCAGATCGACGGCTTTGCCAAAAACGTCGGACGACTCACAGATGGGACCTACCACGTCGTAGGTTTCAACTGTCGTATCCTCGGAAGTCAGGTTCTCCATCTTGTGATGAGCCTGATAGAGTGCCGGACGAATCAGGTCGGTCATACCGGCATCGAGAATGGCGAACTGCTTATTGGTGCCTTGCTTGACATAAAGCACCTTGGAGATCAGCGAACCGCATTGTCCCGTAATGGCACGCCCCAGTTCGAAATGTAAAGTCTGGTGCGGACGAAGTTTCAGATGTTCATCGTACGTACGGAAGTAGTCGGCAAAGTCCGGAATGGCCTGACGGTTGGGGTGATCGTAATCAATGCCCAGTCCGCCGCCTACGTTGATATGTTCCACAAGGATGTGACGGGCTTCGAGCTTATCCTGCAACTCGTTGACACGGTTGCAAAGCGCAATGAAATCCCCCATATCGAGAATCTGCGAACCGATGTGGAAATGAAGGCCGATAAACTTCACGTTCTTCATGCCCAAAGCCACGTCGATCACCTTATCCATATCGTGCATACTTATACCGAATTTGTTTTCGGCCAGCCCGGTAGTGATATTGGCATGGGTATGCGCACCGACATTGGGGTTGATGCGGAAAGCAACGTTGGCTACTTTGCCCTTGACAGCGGCCAGTTCGTTGATGACTTCCAATTCAGGAACCGACTCGACGTTGAAACAGAAAATATCGTAATCGAGTCCCAGGTTGATCTCCCAATCAGCTTTGCCTACACCGGCAAAGACGATCTTCCCGGCAGGAAAACCGGCTTTGATGGCAGCACGGATTTCACCTCCGCTGACACAGTCGGCACCCAGTCCGCTTTCGCGGATGATGGTCAGTACCTTGGAATTGGCATTGGCCTTGACGGCATAGTGTACACTGAAGTTGTCGTAACGTGCCACCTCACGGTTGACGCACGCCAGCGTGTCGCGAAGCACCTTTGTATCATAATAATAAAAAGGGGTCTGCAACTCGCGGAATTTATGAATGGGGAATACAGTTTTCATTTTGAAAAATTACTAATCAGTTTTGAATTCACCACAGATTACACGGATTTTCACAGATTAATAATTTATCTCGTTGATATTTTAAGATTAAAAGTTCTGTGTTAATCTGCGCAATCTGTGGTGAACCTAATTCATTTCTATTTGCCGTTGAACAGCATATCGCTGAGCGACTGCAAAGCAACCTTCTTGTCGCACTCACGAATCAGGAAGGAAATATTATAGTTACTACCGCCAAACGAAATCATACGCACGGGAATGTCGCGCATAGCATCGAGCGCTTTAGCTTCGAAACCTACGTTCTCCCACTCCAGGTCGCCTACGACGCAGATGATACACATGTCTTTGTCGACTGTAACGGTACCGTATTTCTTCAGGTCGTCCAGAATTTCGTTGAGGTGCTTGGTATTGTCGACAGATACGGAAACTCCTACCTCCGACGTACAGATCATATCGATGGAAGTCTGGTAGCTCTCAAAGATCTCGAACACCTTGCGGAGGAAACCGTGAGCAAGCAGCATACGGCTCGACTTGATCTTGATAGCAGTAATATTGTCTTTGGCAGCTACTGCTTTGATCTTACCTTTTTCCGTATCGTTGGAGATCAGTGTGCCCGGCGCAAGAGGGTCCATGGTGTTCAGCAGGCGGACCGGAATGTTGGCATATTTGGCAGGCTGAATACAGGTGGGGTGCAGAATCTTGGCACCGAAGTAGGCCAACTCGGCAGCTTCTTCAAAATGCAGCTGGCGCACCGGTGCTGTTTTGTCGACAATGCGCGGGTCATTGTTGTGCATACCGTCGATATCGGTCCAGATCTGGATTTCGGAAGCATGGATAGCGGCACCGATCAGTGAAGCGGTATAGTCGCTTCCACCACGCTGCAAGTTGTCAATCTCGCCATAAGCATTGCGGCAGATGAAGCCTTGGGTGATGTAAATTTCAGCATCCGGATAGAGTTCCAGTTGTGCTTGAAGTTTATCTTTAATATAGATAGGATCGGGTTCCGCATTCTTATCTGTACGCATATACTCCAAAGCCGGAAGCAATACGGATTTCACGCCACACTCCTGCAAGTAATAGTTGACCATAGCGGTAGAGATCAGCTCGCCCTGTGCCAGCACCACTTTCTCTTCGAACAGGGTGAAGAGGTCTTTGGTGTACGAACGGATATAGTCGAAATGAGATTTTATGATCTCCAACCCTTTCTGTTTATACTCCTCAGTAGCGTAAAGCTCGTCAACATGCTGTTTATATTTAGCCTCCAGCTTATTGATAATCTCGTTGGCACCTTCCGGATTCTTCTTGTACAGATAGT
>OGNV01002068.1_pt1 | contig 10529 bp, 8 predicted proteins | sample 1573561 | NCBI WGS metagenome assembly OGNV01 (sample SAMEA2581892, study PRJEB24529) | metagenome | biome: Human gut stool | place: China | collected 2011
CCCTCCAACTCTGCCCGTAGCCGCCGTAAAATCATCTGAATACGCCGCCCGGTTGTGTTGCCAGCCCGTCCATATCTCCGTCCAATCTCCCTATGCGTCAATCGTTGGAAGTAGTACAGGAAAATGATTTCCTGTTCCATCTGTGATAGTGCGGACAGGGCTGCGGCAAGCTCTGGACTTTCCAAAAGCACCATCTGACCACAGACGAAAAGCGGATAGCTGGTCATGCCGGATTGCTCCGCAAAGTATTTATCTGTGGTGCTGAATGGATAGTGTTTTTCTTCTATCAGATATTCAAGCGAGATTTCCCGCTTGCGGCGGCTCCGTATGCTCCGGGCTGCGTCTATGGCAGCGTGGCGAATAACAGTCTTGCAAAAGGCATCGTGTGTATGCCGGATATGTTCTTGATACTTTTCGTGTTCGGTCATGGAAAATCCCCCTTTCTGAATAATGGCAGAGGGCGGCAGCATTTTGTGCTGTCGCCCTCTTGATTACCGAACAGCAAAGACGGGCGGGGCTGTCAACGGCGGCGCATTTGCGCCGTTCATCTTGACCGTTGACAGGCTCGGCTGGGTTTGCTATCTGCTCACGGCAATTCACTCTCATTGATAGGAATTGCCTCAAGTTCCGTATTCAAATTGTTCCAATAAGAGCCAATATCCGCACTTGTGAAATACTTAAAACCGCCTGCTTCTGACTTCAATTCGCCGTTTTTAACTCCATAGCAGGCGTAAATCAAATCGTAGCTTGTTCCATCTGAGAGGTTAAATCTAAAGCTGGTCACATCTGCTCCGGCAGTTTCCTCAGTCGTTTTGTCTTTTAGGGATAAGCCCTTGAACTTATCATACAGGGTCTTTATATCATTTTCAGCAACAACTACTTTCTTTTCTGCTGATGCAGGCACTCCGTCATAGTGGTACATTTCAACGCTTTCGACATCTTCAACCTCAAATGGGAAGTCGATTTTGACAGGCTCATAAGCAATGTTTATAGGTAACAGAAAGAGAGCTGTAAAAATTGCAATGATACAAAGAGCGATGGAAACGAGAACAGCAATCGTTATCTTTTTTCTGCCTCTCTGCTTTTCTTTTGCCTCATGGCGCATAATAACGCTTTCGCTTTCTTCGTGAAGAACATCTTCGCTCGTGTGAGAAAGCAATTTCTGATAAATTGCGTTACAGTCAGCACAGGCGTTCAAATGCTCTTTTACCATCTCTGCGCTTGCTTCGCTGCAAGCACCGTCAACATACAGCGGAAGAATATCTCGAACAATATCGCATTGTTTACTCATGCTTTTCATCCATCCTTTCTTGAATTTTTAGCTTTGCACGATGATAAGTAACTCTCGCCCATGATTCTGTTTTTCCAAAAATTGCAGCGATTTGTGAAAAAGATAGTTCCCCGAATACGCGAAGCTGAAAGACTTCTTTGTATGGTTCTTCCAAACGGTGAAGAACGAGGTGTATGCGGAACGCCATGTCAGAATCTGCAACTGAGTTCTCAACATTTTCATTTGATGGCAAGTCATTGATTTCACTCACATCAGCTACTCGCTGACGGCTTCGCATTTCATCATGGTAAAGGTTTTTTGCTATGGAGCAGAGCCATGTCAATTCATCTGACTTACCTTTGAATTGTGATGTTGTAGAAACAGCCTTATAGAATGTGTTCTGCGTGATTTCCTCTGCTATCTCACGATTTTTGGCAAGAGAAATAGTATACGAGTATACCTGTAAATAGTAGGCTTTATAGAGCTTTTCATAGTCCATACTTGTCATCACCTCCTTCAGCTTCATAGGTTAGACGGAGAAATCGGAATTTCGTTACAAAGAAGTTTGAAATTTTTATACCTTTACGCTACTCTTGCTTTCTGCGGACTATTGGTAGACGCGCATTAACGGCAAGTAAAGAGATTGCTGTGTCAGCTTGATATGTTCAAATGCTAATTAAGTATAGCATACAGCTATGAATTTTTCTATTGCGTTCCCCTGACTTCGGAATAGTGGCAGGGCTGGCTATCCTTGTTTTGCTTTGTGCTTCTCTACCGTACATGAGCATTTTGTCAACGCACGAAACACCAGCAGGTTGGCTTTCGATGGTTCTGGCGAAGTAGCCCGGAATAGTACCAACATGGCGCTGTGCCGGTTCCAAAACGGAAAGCAGTATAACTGTGACCTGAATGCGAGTTATAACATCGGCGCACGCTACTTTATCCGAGAATACTTAAAACCCATCCCGGAAACGGAATGGTCTCTAATTATGGCAAAAGTTCCAGAATTAGAGCGAAGAACAAATTGCACATTATCCACCCTCTTTAGCCTCTACGCGGTGCTGAACTGTCAAACAGTTTCAGTTTCTGAGTCTTGGCCGCACGGTGGAAATGAGTCTGGGGCCTAAAGCCCCGGAAGCACCATCCATAGCGTTCACGCTTGGGTGGTGAGGTTCACTCGTTTACAAGTTGTGTGCGCCAGAACGTAATAAGCAACTTAAAAACTTGAACTCTTCCGCTCGATCAATAAGGCAACAAAGTTGCCAACCCGCACCCGCGGTGCGGTCCCCGGCTCTTCGACGGGTTTTCGGCATTTGACCCGGCCGTCCGTGTAGCCTCGATCCCTCGTCGGAGGGATGGTCAAGACGTGCATATGCACAGGCGTTCTGAAAAAGAACAGGGCAACTTTAACACACTGAAAAAAAGATGGCAAGATTTTTTTACAGCCTTCGGTGCACTCCGAAATCGGTTGTTTCCGGATTATTTCAAAAATACTGCGCGTGTGATGCAGCGTCTGGTCAAAATTCATGATTTTTCCGCATGGCCGTGCATAGCTTTCCGCATCCGAAGGCCTCTTGCATAAAGGCTACAAAAACGTTGAAATTTTGACTTAGTAATTTGGTAACGAATTACCACGCTAAAGCGTTGACAAATTAAATCGTCCCTGATATGATAAATGCCATCAAAAGGGCGGCACCAACGTCCCGAAACCAACAGAAACGAGGGCAAGGATATGAAAAAGGCAATGGCAATTTTGTTGGCGGCTGTTCTGGCACTGGCCTGCACCGCCTGCGGCGGCAGCAAGAACGGGGAGACCAAGGACCGTCTGGCGCAGATCAAGGAAAAGGGCTATATCGAGCTGTGTACCGAGCCCTATTTCGCCCCCTATGAATATGTAGACCCCAACAAGAGTGGGGAGGACCAGTATCAGGGCATGGACATTGAGGTGGCCAGATACATCGCCGACAAGCTCGGCGTAGACCTGAAGATCACCGCTCTGGATTTTACCGCCGTGCTGGCCGGTGTGGCGGACGGCAAATATGATTTCGCCATCTCCGCCATCGCCTATGCCCCTTCCCGGGCGGAGGCCATGCGGCTCAGCGATGTGTACTACTCCTCCAATACCGGCTATGGCTTCATTGTCCGGACGGAGGATGTTGACAAATATAATGACCTGGATTCCTTGAAGGATGCCGTGGTCATCACCCAGAGCGGCTCCGTTCAGGAAGCGCTGTATAACCAGTATATCAACGGCGCCTGCAAGGAATTCAAGCTGGTGGCCAACATGACTGACGGCTATCTGGCCGTGGCCGAGGGCAAGGCTGATGTGTGCATCTGCTCCACTGCCTCCGCCCAGCTGTATGCCGATGCCAACGGCGGCATGTCCATCCCCGACTACCGCTTTGAGGTGGACCCCAATATGAACGGCACCTGCGTGGCCATGCCCATGGAGGGGACGGAATCTCTGGCGGAGCTGGTGAACCAGTGCATCGCCGAGCTGAAGGAAAACGGCCAGACGGACGTCTGGTACAGCGAATATGAAGAGCAGGCCGCGGCTCTTGGCATCGAATAAGCGGCAAAATCGGTTTTAGGAGCGGAATCCTATGGAAAAGGTCATCAAGGTTTGGTTGAAATATTATCCGGTGTACCTCTCGGGCCTGTGGGGCACCCTCTGGATCTCGGCAGTCACCGTGTTTCTGGGGGCCCTGCTGGGCATGGTGGTGGCCCTCATGCGGATGAGCCGCCTGAAGATCCTCCGGACCGTCTTCAATGTATATGTGGAGATCCTCCGGGGCACCCCCATCCTTCTCCAGCTGTATTTCTTCTGGATCGGTCTGCCCAAGCTGGTGCCCTTTGAACTGACGGATACCCAGTGCATCGTGGCGGCTCTGGTGGTAAACGCCTCCGCCTTCATCTCCGAGATCATCCGGGCCGGCATCGGCGCGGTGGACAAGGGGCAGTGGGAGGCCGCCCGGAGCATCGGCCTTTCCGAGACCCATGTGATGACCCGCATCATCCTGCCGCAGGCGGTAAAGAACATTCTCCCGGCCCTGTGCAACGAATTTATCTCCACCGTGAAGGGCACCTCTCTGGCTTCTGTGTTCTTTGTGGGGGAGCTGATGACCAGCTTCAAGACCGTCCAGAGCGCCACCTTTCTGGCGCTCCAGTCCCTGACCATCGTGGGCATCATTTATTTCCTGCTGAACTTTATTCTCTCCCGGCTCCTGCGGGTCATTGAAAGGAGGCTGACCGTCAGTGACTGACGTGATTCTGGAAACCCGGAACCTGAAAAAGAGCTTCGGCAAGCTGGAGGTGCTGAAGGGCATCTCCACGGGAATCCGCCGGGGCGAGGTGGTGTCCATCATCGGCCCCTCCGGCGGCGGCAAGTCCACGTTTCTCCGTTGCCTGAACTTGTTGGAGACCCCGGACGGCGGCCAGGTCCTTTTCAAGGGACGGGACATTACCGACAAAAAGCTGAACATCTCACGATACCGCCAGAGCATCGGCATGGTGTTCCAGCATTTCAACGTGTTCCCCAACCTGACGGTGCTGGAAAATGTGACACTGGCCCCGGTTCTGGAAAAGAAGGTCCCCAAGGATCAGGCGAAAGAGGAGGCCATGGCCCTGCTGCGCCGGGTGGGCCTGGGGGACAAGGCCGATGAGTATCCCCGGAAGCTCTCCGGCGGCCAGAAGCAGCGGCTGGCCATCGTCCGGGCCATGGCCATGAAGCCGGAGGTTATGCTTTTTGACGAGCCAACCTCCGCTCTGGACCCGGAAATGGTCAAGGAGGTCCTGAACGTCATCCGGGAGCTGACCCGCAGCGGCATGACCATCCTCATCGTCACCCACGAGATGGGCTTTGCCCGGGAGATATCCGACCGGGTGCTCTTCATCTGTGACGGTGTCATCAAGGAGGAGGGCACCCCGGAGCAGATCTTCACCTGCCCTCACGAACCCAGCACCATTAAATTCCTGAGCATGGTACTTTGAAACTCCCCATGACTCATTCGGTAAAGGAGACTGATATCATGATCCAGACCATCAAAGATCTGGTTTCCGCCAAGGCGGATACCACCGTAGCCCTGGCCAGGGAGATCTGGGGCTACGCCGAGCTTTCCTATGAGGAAACCAAGTCCGCCGCTGCCCTCGTCACCGCCCTGAAGCAGGAGGGCTTTACCATTGAGGAGGGGATCGCTGACATCCCCACCGCCTTTACCGCCACCTTTACCTCCGGCAGCGGCAAGCCGGTGGTGGGCTTTCTGGCGGAGTACGACGCCCTGTCCGGCCTGAGCCAGAAGGCGGGCTGCCCGGTTCAGGAGCCCGTCCGGGAGGGGGGCGCCGGGCACGGCTGCGGCCACAACCTGCTGGGCGCGGGGTGCTATGCCGCCGCCGTGGCCCTGAAGGACTACCTGATCAAGGAGAAGAAAGACGGCACCGTGATCTTCTTCGGCTGTCCCGCCGAGGAGGGCGCCGGTTCCAAGCAGTTCATTGCCCGGGCCGGGTACTTTGACAATGTGGATTTTGCCTACACCTGGCACCCGGAGACCGTCAACGAAGTGGGCTCCCGGGGCAGCGTGGCTATCATGGGCGCCAACTTCACCTTTGACGGCGTCGCCGCCCACGCCGGCGGAGAGCCCCATTTGGGCCGCAGCGCTCTGGACGCCGTGGAGCTGATGAACGTGGGCTGCAACTACCTGCGGGAGCACATGATCGACGCCGCCCGCATCCACTACGCCTATTCCGATCCCGGCGGCACCGCGCCCAACGTGGTCCAGAGCCATGCCGTCATCAAATACGAGGTCCGGGCACCCAAGGTCAGTCAGGTCCAGGAGCTGTTCACCCGGGTGGTGGACGTGGCCCGGGGCGCAGCGTTGATGACCGGCACCAAGATGAAGTATGAGATCACCATGGCCTTCTCCGACTACGTCCCCAACCGCACGCTGGGGGCCGTGGTGGACCAGTGCATGCGGGAGCTGGGTGCCCCGGAATGGACGGAGGATGAGTACCAGCTGGCAGCGGAGTTCCTCCGCACCTATCCCCGCACCACCATGGTGGGCATCCGGGAAAAGCTGGGCTACTACTTCGAGCCGGAAGAGCTGGACGCCGCCCTAGAAAAGCCCCTGGATCGAATCATCCATCCCTTTAACCCCAAGGAGACCGCCTACAGCTCCGGCTCTACCGACGTGGGCGATGTGGGCTACGCCACCCCCACCGTTATGTTCCATGTGGCAACTGCCTGTCTTGGCAACGTGGGCCACTCCTGGCAGAATACCGCCTTCGCCTGCTCCGACATCGGAATGAAAGGCATGCTGCGGGCGGCGGAGATCATGACCCTGGCCGCCATCCGCACCATGGACCAGCCGGCGGTCATTGCCAAAGCCCGGGAGGAGCTGAAGCAGAAGAACGGCGGCAGCTACCACTGCCCGCTGCCGGACTATGTGACGCCTCCCATCGGCCGCTATTGAGCTTCACAGCCTTCAGCCGCCCGTGCCGGTCTGTCAAAGAACCGCTGCTTTCAAATACATCCGACCCATCCGCCGCCTGGAACGCACTTGACTACAAAAGCAAAAGGCCCGCTCTTTCGAGCAGGCCTTTTCATTTTTATAGCTCCAGCAGAAACCGGGCGGCGCTTTCCATGGCCGCCGCCGCTTTTTTGATGGGGAACATCTGAAATACGTGCCACATTCCCTCGCTGACCTCCAGCCGGCAGGGCACATGGGCCGCCCGCAGCGCCGCAGCCAGGGACGCGGAATCGGAATAGAGGATCTCATGGTCTCCCACCTGGATCAGGGTAGGTGGAAAGCTCCCCAGGTCCCCCAGCAGGGGCGACAAATCCGGGTCATGGAGATCCCTGTCCCCGGCGTATGCCCTCCGGACGGCCTCGATGTACTCCGGTGTCAGCATGGGGTCGCTCTCCACCCGCTCACGGTAGGATGCCCCGGACATGGTCATATCCGTCCAGGGGGACATCAGCAGCAGGGCCCGGGGCATCCGGCGCCCAGCGGCCTTCAAGCGGCGGCACAGCACCAGGGCCAGGTTGCCCCCGGCGGAATCTCCCGCCACCGTCACGTTTTCCGCCCCGTATCCCTGATACATCAGATAGTCCCAGGCCCGCATGGCATCCTCCACTGCCGCCGGGTGGGGATGCTCCGGCGCCAGCCGGTACTCAAAGCTCAGCACATCGTAGCCGGTGATGTGGGCCAGCTTGGAGGACAGCACCCGGGAATATCCCAGGTTGCCGCTGGTATAGCCGCCGCCGTGGCAGTAGAGGATCACCCGGCGGTCCCCATGGGGCGCTTTCAGCCGGGTCCAGGCAGCAGGCATGGTCCCGATGGAAAGCTCTTCATACTCCATCCCCGCCATAGGGGCGGTAAGGCGGCCCAGAATTTCCTGGTTCCGGCGCTGATGCTCCAGCTCCTCCGGGGTCATGGCCTCCGGGGAACCGGCGCTGTGCAGGGCTTTCAGCGCCCGCATCAGCGGGTCCATCCGGGGTTTTTCGGCATCCGTTTTCCGTTTTCTGCCTAATTGCAGCTTTTCCATAGGTCCTCCGCTCGTTCGTGTTGATTGCAGAATACCATAAATCGCGGAAAATGGGAAGTGGAAAATGGGCCATCTCTTGTCACGCTTTTCCCCATGTGCTACAATGATCTGTAACTATTTTCGGGGAGGTGACGCGGATGGCAAAGCCAGACAGCCAATGGTACCGGCTGGACAATGCCGGTATTCTCTATTCCGCTCTGCAAAGGGAGGAATATTCCGCCATCTACCGCTTCTCCGCCCTGATGACAGAGCCGGTGCGGCCCGCCGCCCTGCAAAACGCCATTGACCGGGTGCTGCCCCGGTTCCCCAGCTTTGCCGTCCGCATCCGCCGGGGTTTATTCTGGTACTATCTGGAGCCAAACACCGCCCCGGGCCCCTTTTTGAAGGCCGACGTGGCCAATCCCTGCCAGCCGGTGCGCTTCCGGGAGGACAACGGCTGGCTGGTGCGGTTTTACTACTACCGGAACCGCATCTCTCTGGAGGTGTTCCACGCCCTGTCCGACGGGGCCGGGGCCCTGATTTTTTTCCGGACGCTGCTGGCGGAGTATCTGCGGCAGACCGGCATAAGCGTTCCGGCCGGAAATGACGTGCTGGACCTGGAGGAGCCGCCCCGGAAGGAGGAGCTGGAGGACGCTTACGCCCGCTATGCCGGGCGGCACGCCCTGGGTCTGCGGCGGATGCCTAAGGCCTATGCCAACACCGGCACCCCGGAGCCTTTTTACACCTTCCATGTCACCATGGGCTTCGTGCCCCTGGAGAAGCTCCGGGAGACCGCACGGAGTTATGACGCCTCCATCACAGAGTACCTCTCCGCCGCGCTGATCCACGTGCTGCTGGAAAAGCAGCGCCGGGAGCATCCCCACAAGGAACGCCCGGTGGCCCTGGCGGTGCCCATCAATCTGCGGAGCTGGTTCCCCTCGGAAACGGTGCGGAACTTCATTACCACCGTCCGTCCCAGCATCGACCCTGCCTTGGGGGATTACACTTTTCCGGAAATCGTCTCCCAGGTGCGTCACTATATGAAGCTCCACGTCCACCGCCAGGAGCTGCAGGCCGCCTTTACCGGCAACGTCCGCTTCACGAAGAATTTCTTTCTCCGGGCGGTGCCGGTGTTTCTGAAAAACCCGGTGATGGCCCTGAACTATTACCTTTTCGGCGTGCGGCCTTACTCCTGCACCTATACCAATCCCGGTGTCTTCACCGTGCCGCTGGAGATGGCTCCCCATATTCAGGGCATGGAGGTGGTGCTGGGCCAGGCCACCGTGCCCCGGTGCCACTGTGCCTCCATCAGCTATGGAGACATCATGGAAATCACCTTTGCCGGCACCCAGGCCGAAACGGACACAGAGCGGGACTTTTTCCGCTTTCTGGTCCGGGAGGGCATTCCGGTGCGGATCGAGAGCAACCGATAAGAGGAGCATTTTATGTCTTACTGTGTCAACTGCGGCGTGGAGCTGGACCCCAGCGCTAAGACCTGTCCCCTGTGCGGGACGCCTGCCTGGCATCCGGAACTGGATGCGCCGCCCTACTTTCCTGCCAACTCCGCCGCCGTACAGCCCGCCTCCAGGCGAGAGGCCGCCATTCTGCTGACGGCCATGCTGGTGTCCGTGTCCCTGTGCTGCGGGCTTTTGAACCTGTTCCTGCCCACGGACCGTCCCTGGTCCCTGTACGTCATCGGGGCGGCGGTGATGCTGTGGGTCTGGTTCACCCTGCCTATGGTGCTGCGGCGGCTGCCGGTCTTTTTCCGGCTCACCGCCGATGTGGCGGCCATTGGCATCTATGTCTGGCTCATCTCCATCGACCTGGGCGGCAGCCGCTGGTTCCGGGGGCTGGCCCTGCCCATGATCGGCTGGGCTGGGGTGCTGGTCTTTCTTTTGAGCTTTTTGCTCCGGGGCGGGCGGCGCTCCACCCTCTCCGCCATTGCCCTGATCATCGGGGCGGCTGGGCTTCTGGCGATGGGCATTGAATTCTGCATCGACCGGTATTTCCGTGGTGTGTGGCAGCCAGGGTGGTCCCTGATCGTGCTGGCGGTCTGCGTGGGACTCATCATCCCCCTGCGGATCGTCCGGCGGGTGCCCTCTCTCCGGGAAGAGGCCCGCCGCCGCTTCAACCTGTAATTTTAAGGAGGCCTTTCTTTATGAACATCTCTCGGATCATGGAAAAAATGATCGTATTCTCCAACGGGAACCTGCACGACATGAACCATCTTATGTGCGTGTGGACCTACGCCAAAACCATCGGCGAGCTGGAGGGCCTGGACCGGAAGACCCAGGAAACACTGGAGATCGCCGCCATCACCCATGACATCGCCTGCCCCCTGTGCCGGGAAAAATACGGCAATACCAACGGCAAGCGGCAGGAAGAAGAGGGCGGCCCCCTGGTACGGAGCTTTCTGGCGGATGCGGGCTTGTCTGCGGAGCAGGTGGACCGGGTGGCTTATCTGGTGAGCCACCACCATACCTACACGGATATTGACGGCATCGATTATCAAATTTTGATCGAGGCGGACTACATCGTAAACGCCTCCGAAAGCGGCTACAGCCCGGAAAACAGGAAGAACTTCCTGGAAGAGCACATGAAGACTGAAAGCGGTAAACGGCTCCTCCGCTCCACTTTCTGTATGGAAACATAAAAAGACCGGTCCCATCACAATGGAACCGGATCTGAGACTGTCGATAAAGTGGTAAATTCTCCGCGACGGTAAGGTAGGGCAGCCGTT
>OGNV01002072.1_pt1 | contig 10523 bp, 9 predicted proteins | sample 1573561 | NCBI WGS metagenome assembly OGNV01 (sample SAMEA2581892, study PRJEB24529) | metagenome | biome: Human gut stool | place: China | collected 2011
CTTCATCAGCATCGACAAGCTCACCAACGAGGTGGTCGCCATGAAAGCGGAGAATGCTTTCATCCCGAGGGAAATCAAGGGAGTGGAACTGACAGAGCAGGAGCAGAATGACCTGCGTGAAGGCAAGAAGGTCTATGTAGAGGGCATGATCGCCAAATCCGGCAACGAGTTCAACGCCTTCATTCAGGTGAATGCCGAACGCAGGGGTGTCGAGTTCATTTTCGAGAACGACAAGCTCTTCAACCGCCAGACACTCGGGGGCGTGGAACTGACACAGAAACAGATTGAGGACCTGAACGCTGGAAAAGCCATCTTCGTGGAGGGAATGCAGCGCAAGGACGGCGAGGTGTTCTCCTCCTACGTGAAGTTGGACGAGGCGACAGGCCGCCCGTCCTACACCCGCTATAATCCGGACTCTCCGGAAGGCGCACGCGAAATCTATATTCCCAACGAAATCAACGGGGTGAAGATTACGGCGGAGGAACAGCAGCAGCTCCGTGACGGCAAGGTGATTTTCCTCAATGACATGGTGAACCGCAAGGGAGAGGAATTCTCCTCCTTCATCAAGGCCGACCTGGAAACGGGACGCCTGAGCTACTCCCGTACGCCGGACGGCTTCGAGCAGCGCGAGGATTTCAAGATTCCACCCAAGGTATGGGACGTGGAACTGACCAGACAGCAGCGTGCGGACCTGCAGAGCGGAAAGGCCGTGCTGGTGGAAGGCATCAAGGGATATGACGGGAAGACCATCTCGCAGTACGTCAAGGCGAACTTCAACCAGGGGCGTCTGGACTTCTACAACGAGAATCCTGACCGCAAGCGTGATGCCTCGCAGCGCAATGTGGTGGCCAACAGCCAGCGACAGGAACAGGGAAACCGCAAGTCAAAAGGTGCGAGCATTGCCTGACAACAGGTTACTGAAAAATGAATGTTGAATCAAAAAAAAGAAAGAAATATGAAAAAGGAAAACGGAAACGACATGCCTTTCAAGGCTGATGAAGTGAACTGGGACGAACTCTCCGGTATCGGTATCATGAAGGACGAGCTGGAACTCTCCGGCGAAATGGACACCCTCCTCAGGGGAGAGAAAACGAAAGTGATGTCCCTGAGCCTCGTGCTCCTCGGCGTGGACGTGGTGATGGACGCCACGCTCCAACTGGTCCGTAAGGGCGAGTCCCCGCTACTGGAAATCCAGGGAGTGACACCGCTGGGCAAATAATCTGGGAGCAATTATCAAGTAAACCGATGTCTTACCGCCGTTTCCTGTCTTCCGCATGGAAAACGGGAAACGGCTTAATTTTTATCTTACAATATGATAGCAATCATCGCAGAAAAGCCGAGTGTAGGCATGGACATTGCCCGTGTAGTCGGGGCTGATACAAGAAATGACGGCTACTGTTCCGGTAACGGATATATGGTGACCTGGGCACTGGGACACCTCGTGTCACTGGCCATACCGGACACTTATGGTTATACGAAAACGGCGGAGGAGGACTTGCCGATGCTGCCGGACCCGTTCCGCCTGGTCTCCCGACAGATGCGCACGGACAGGGGAATGGTTACGGACATCGCCGCCTCGAAACAGCTGAAAGTCATAGAAAGCGTGTTCAACCGCTGTGACAGCATCGTCGTGGCTACCGATGCCGGTCGTGAAGGGGAACTTATCTTCCGCTGGATATACGACTTTCTGGGCTGCACGAAACCGTTCAGACGCCTGTGGATCTCCTCGCTTACTGACGAGGCCATACGAAAAGGTCTGGAGGAACTGAAGGACGGCTCGGAATACGACAGCCTGTATACCGCCGCCGACAGTCGCGCGAAGGCAGACTGGCTGGTGGGCATGAACGCCAGCCGTGCCCTGGCCATCGTTTCCGGCTCGTCCAACAACTCGATCGGACGGGTGCAGACTCCGACGCTCGCCATGATATGCAGCCGCTACAGGGAGAACCGCAGTTTCGTATCCACACCATACTGGCAGCTGCATGTCACCCTCAATGGCGGCACGTCACACCGCCGCTTCTTCCATCCCGCGACCTTTGACGACAGGCAGAAGGCGGAAGCCGCCTACCGCAGTCTCTCTCCCGATTCTTCGGCGACGGTCACGAAGGTGGAGCGCAGGAAAAGCCTGCAACAGCCGCCGTTGCTCTACGACCTAACGGCACTCCAGAAGGACTGCAACGTGCACCTCGACCTGCCCGCAGCAAAGACGCTGGACATCGCCCAGTCGCTCTACGAGAAGAAGCTCATTTCCTACCCGAGAACGGGAAGCCGGTATATCCCGCACGATGTGATGGCCTGCGTGCCCGGTCTGTTGGAAAGGATAATGGCCATGCCCGAATTCGCCACAAGTGCCGGAATCCTTGACTTTGCGCGTCTCAACACCCGTAGCGTGGACGACCGTAAAGTGACGGACCACCATGCTCTCATCACGACCGGCATCGCACCCGAAGGGCTTTCCGAAGCGGAGGAGGCCGTCTATACGCTGATAGCCGGACGTATGCTGGAGGCGTTCTCGCCCTGCTGCGAGAAGGAACTGATTCTTATGGAATGTCGCCTGGACAACATGGATTTCCGCTCGAAAAGTTCCCTTGTCGTCAGTCCGGGATGGCGCGGCATCTTCTGCAGGAAAGAGGACAGGCAGGACGACGAGCCGGAAACCGACGAGGGTACGGCCGTATTTGCCGAAGGGGACACGGTTCCTGTTTCAGGATTCGGACTGTCCCAGAAGAAGACCGTGCCCAGACCGCTCTATACCGAGGCCACGCTGCTGGCAGCAATGGAGACCTGCGGCAGGGAGATAGCCGACGAACAGGCACGCGAGGCCGGGAAGGAGCTGGGCATCGGCACGCCCGCCACAAGAGCCGCCATCATCACCACACTGTTCAAACGTGACTATATCGCCCGCTCCGGCAAGAGCATCGTCCCCACGGAAAAGGGACTCCATATCTACGATGCGGTGAAGGACATGCTCGTGGCGGATGTTTCCCTGACAGGAAGCTGGGAGAAGACCCTGCTCCAGATAGAGCGGCACACGCTCGGACCGGACACGTTCATGGCATCCATCACGGACTACACCCGCAAGGCTACCCGTGAAATCCTGAACCTCAGCCTTCCGGCGGCAGCCGCCCGCACATTCACCTGTCCCAAATGCAAGACCGGACACATTATCGTCAGGGAAAAGAGTGCCCGTTGCGACAATAAAGGGTGCGGACTGACCGTGTACCGCAGATTCCTGAACAAGGAACTGACGGACCAGCATCTGGAACAGCTTTTCTCCTCCGGTTCCACACGCCTTATCAAGGGATTCAAGGGAAAGAAGGGCGTGGCTTTCGACGCTTCGGTCACCTTTGACGCCGGGTTCACCCTGACACTCTCGTTCCCCAAAAACGGGAACGGCAGGAAAAGGAAATGATGAAGCCATCCCGATTCGCGGGGCAAAGGTCGCAGCCCGCCCGTTTCCACCGGCAAGGTCAGGCCTTACGGTTTCTGGGAAAAATCATCCTCGCCAGAGGCTCCGGTATTTTTCCCGAAAACCTTGCCTGTGGAGGCGGACTGCAAGAAAGCCCCTGAAACCGGGAATGGCATTCCCGCCAAACAAATGAAGATTATGAAAGCAAAAGAACGTATCAGAAAGATAGCGGACAGCAGATGGGCAAGGACACTCGCGCTGGCCGTAACAGCAGCCATCATATTCAGCTGGCTCTATTCCCACGGTATATCGCCTGTATGGACTGCCGTGGCCATCATCTGTTTCAGGGGACTCTTCAGGTTCCTCTACCGTATAGCCTGTTTTCTCGTGGCATTGGCAATCATTCTGTGCATACTGAGTTTTCTGGTCTTCTGAAATCTGACGATATGGAACATGCACGGAATTTATCATTGCAGCATAAGGGAGCTGTCCGGGAGCGGGCGGCTCTTTTTGTATCCGTCACAGCCGGAAATGACACGGAAAGAAAAAGGGAATGGACGGAAAACACAGACATTGGCAAACCGAGAACTACAGGGCAAAGTTGGCAAACGCTTCTTGTCGGACGGCAAGGTCAGGCCGCAAGCGGTTTCGGAAAAAATCATCCTCGCTGCGCTCCGGTATTTTTCCCGAAAACCCTGCCTTTCCGGAAGCATTTGCCGTTGGGCCCTTGTAGTTCAACGGGCTGCCAAAGCCCGGGTATTCACAGTTAAAAATTAAAGAATATGCAACAAGCGATCATCACAAGACAGTCACCAGCTCCGATAGGGATGCCCGTGACAAGAAGACCAAAAGTACACGTCCCGCAACCGGCAATCAAGCTGCCGCCAAGGGGAACCACAGGTCCCGTTCACATCTCAAAGCTGCTGAACCCCGTTCTGGAAATATGCAGACATCCGGATAGGAACAGGCTGCTGGCTGAATTATTCAGCGAATATTGAAACACATCGTCTAATCATTTAATATCTGAAATTATGTTTTTTACAGCAATCCACCAGATGATGACGGAAAGCGTGGACCTCACGATCGTCATCCGCAAGACAAACGGACAACTGACCGTTTCCACATTGCCCAAATCGAACGGACTCAAGGACGAGGCCCAGAACCACATCGTGCCGCTGACTGTCACGGGCACACCGCAGGAACTTGACACAGGATTCCTGCAGGCAGTCACAAGACCGATACAGAAAGCGTGCGGGCTGATCTCCAACATGGCACAGTTTGAGGCACAGGCGGACAAGGCCGCCGCCAGCAGCAAGGCCGCCAAGGAAGCGAAATCCAAGGAGACGAAGGAAGAACGCGAGAAACGGGAGAAGTACGAGAAACTGATGAAGAAGGCGGAAGAACTGACAGCCGCCAGGAACCATCGGGAAGCCGTCAGCGTGCTTACACAGGCGAAAGCACACGCGAATGCCGCCCAGTTGAAGGAAATCGAGGAGAAGATAAAGGCAGCCGACACGGAAATGAACCGGGGAAGCCTCTTCGACCTGATGGAACAGGAGGCACAGCCGGAACCTTCGGTACAGCAGCAACAGCCACACTCCCAACAGCCAGTATACACACAGACACCGGTACAGAGAAATCCGCAACCGCAACGTCCGCAACAGCCGGTACCGCAGAGACCACAACAGGCATACACGCAGCATCCGCAACAGCCAGGAATATGGCCACCGCAACAACAGCCGCCACAGCCGCAAGCAAGACCGCAGATACAGCCGCACGCGCAATACGTACAGCTGACAGGCGGACAGCAGCCTTCCCAACCTCAATATCCGCCGCAGCCTGAAATTCAGGACTGGCAGGAAGAACGGTTCATGCAGGAGGACGAACAGCAACCGTACCTCTCCGATCAGGAACACCCCGCATACAGTGAGAAGGACTACGAGGAATACATCGATTTCCCGCAGTCCATGCTGGAACCCAAGTATTCACCTTATCAGACAGTTTAAGACATGGCACTCGAAATTAAAGGAATGACACGCTCATTCAGATTCAAGAAAGGAACAGAGTATATTACTCTTCAGGACCCGGATCCGAACATCTCGCCGGACATGGTCATGAACTACTATTCGAACATGTACCCGGAACTGACGACGGCTACCGTTCACGGACCGGTCATCAGGGAGGACATGACAGAATATGAGTTCAAGACAACTATCGGAACAAAAGGATAAAGGATATGGCAAAGGACTACAGAAAAAAGAAGAAATCATGTGTACCATTGGACGGATATCAGGCGGAACAGCTCGCGAGACTTATCATTGCGGAAACCGAAAGGAAGGTGCATTACGGCACGGAAAGGAAGAAACGGATTGCGGCACCCAGCGGTGCCGTAATTCTTTTCTGAACACCACATTCACGCCGATGCCTCCGCCGGAACTGTTCTCGGAAAGTCCTGACGGAAAGCCGTGCAACCTGATCACGCGGGAAAACTACGAGTACCTGCGTGATTCCTTTTTCAGATATGCGAGTCTTATGAAAAAGGAAGCGGTACATGCACCGGGACTCACAATGGCGGAAGGAATAACGAGACTGCATGATGAAATGAGCGACCTTGTCGGCAATGACATGAATGTAAACATCGAGCAGGATGGGGAAAGACTCATTTTCCGTCTCTGGAAATGCCACAGATGGGGAGAACTTACGCTGTATTACTTCCCTGTGAAATTTGTGGAAAATCTCGGGCCGGAACTGAGACGCATATCTGTCACCTTCATCCACAACCTGATGCAGGCAAACGGAATTGACACCATACTGGACGAGGATGACACGGAATATGCGCTTACCTGGCTGGCTGAAGAGAATGACGACGAACAGGACGACAGGAAAAAACGGCTGAAACTGCTGCATTCATACGAGAAAGGCAGGATACACAGTCTGCTCAGGAGAGTGGAACGGAAATCCTACTACAAGGACCTGCCGAAGGCAATCGGACGGTATAAGCCGGCGAACGGATACGAACAGTCCCTGCTCTCCGCCATGAAGGAAGGTCTGGAATTCCTCTCGCCTGAACGCGGCATCATGGAATACGGCTACGACCCGTTTTATGAAGAGGAACCGGACTACCTGCCCATGTATCTCAACAGGCAGATAAGGGTCGTCTATGACTGCAATGATCCCGTGACGGACAACCTCGTGGACTACTACAACTCCTACAGCCGGGAGACATACGACATCATTCCGGTCACCACCTGTGACCTGTCTCCGGAAACGGAGGAACTGTTCCGCATGGACGACTACCCGGAACGCTTCTTCAAATGGGCGGAAAAATTTATCAACATCACAATATAAACCAATCTGAAAGCATATGATAGACAGCAACGAACTGACCAGAAAGATCAAGACACCGCTCAACCCCAGGGCGGCACTGATAGCCTATGCCTCGGAAGGGGACAAGAACTTCTTCCTTGAAATCCGGGGTATTGACGACCGGGGAAACATGACGGAAGGAAGACCGGTGACACTGGAATTCATGAACACCCTCGTGAAGGAATACTCGGAAAGACACGGTACCACTCCATACGGGAAGATACCCGACAACCTGCTGTATTGCGACTCGCGCAAGGGCAGCGAAAGATACGTGTGGTACAATCCACCGCACAAGCGGATGATGTTCTTCAGCACCGCACTCAAAATAGAAAACGCGGAATATTACCTGCCGGGAGTAATCTACGAGGCCGGAGAGCACGGAATGAGAATCTATGCCTACAAGGGGAACGTTCCCAGACCGGATACCGTACTGTATGCCGCACCGTTCTTCAACGTGACAGGTTCCAGCGTATGTCTGGGAAACGCCAGGATAGAGCTGCCGAAGGACCTGACCTATGAAAAGCTGCTGCAGTACTGGGAACGGAAATTCTGGCTGACGGAATTCACCCACCTGGGAGGGAACGGGAACCCGACAAGGTCAAACCTCGTGCTGGTGGCAAAGGCGGCACGGGACAGGGACTTCAACCTCGACGAACTGAAACAACTGAACAACATGAAACTAAAAGACATACAAAAATGAAAAGAGTACACTACATCGACAACTATCTCATAAACCCGCAGCATCCGGTAACGGTAAACCTTATCGGAGCGGGAGGAACAGGCTCACAGGTGCTTACCTGCCTGGCCAGGCTTGACACGGCACTGAGGGGACTCGGACATCCCGGACTGTTCGTGACACTGTATGATTCCGACATCGTGACGGAAGCCAACATCGGGCGGCAGCTCTTCAGCCCTTCGGACATCGGACTGAACAAGGCGCAGTGCCTCGTCACACGCATGAACAACTTCTTCGGCAACGACTGGAAGGCGGTACCGGACATCTATCCGGCAGCCCTGAAGGACGCCAGACGGGATAATCTGGCCAACATAATGATTACCTGCACGGACAACATAAAGTCCCGTCTCGACCTCTGGAACATACTGAAAGCCGTGCCGGTTTCGGAATACAGAAGCCACGAAACACCACTGTACTGGATGGACTTCGGCAACATGCAGAATACGGGACAGGTCATCCTCGGAACCGTACCTAAGAAAATCAGACAGCCGGCATCCAAGCTGTACGAAACGGTGGAATCGCTGAAGGTGATCACGATATGTCAAATACGCAAGAGTGAAGGAAAAGGATTCCGGACCGAGCTGTTCGCTGGCGGAGGCTCTGGAGAAACAGGACCTGTTCATCAACTCCACACTGGCACAGCTCGGCTGCAACATCCTGTGGAAAATGTTCCGCAACGGTATGATCGAGCATCACGGGCTGTACCTGAATCTCTCCACCATGAAAGTGAATCCGATAACTGTATAATATCAAAGCGTTTCCGTATGATTAAAATATAAAAAAGAACTCAGGAAAATAATCCTGAAAACCAATATTTTTCGTAACTTTGTATCAAAATCAAATAAGCATAACAATGGAACCATCTATATACAGTTTTTCACTTTGTGCCGCACTGCCGTTGATGTTATTCTTCGGCTTTTATTTTTTGTTTGCAAAGACTCCTGAAAAGAAAATTTTCAAGAATTATCTCCGCTCCCGACAGATTATGGGTATAGCTATGCTGCTGCTTTCGGCAAATTATTCGGTACATTTCTTCTTTGGTATTCGATTCAAAAATGCGGATTCTTCCATATTGATGAACATGTCCACATACTTCCTGTGCTATTCTCTGTTCAGTTCGGCATTGATAATGTTGCTTGATTGTTTTTACATTACCAAACGGCGTGTGTGGACACATATCATTTTATGGATTATATTCTCAACTCTTTCCGGAGTTGTGTTGTTCCTGTTGCCAAGCGGAATCATGCAAAAAATCTCTTTATTTGCTTTAGCTGTCTGGTTAATCGTTTTTGGAGTCGTTTTAGCTCGCAGAGTCATAATTGCATATCGTAGAGCCATTCGGATTTTCAATGAAACTCAGGCGGATGATATAGGCACATATATCGAATGGCTTTCCATATTCACTTATTGGGCTGTTATCTTCGGTGTCGGATGCGGATTGCTGACATTTCTGCCAGACAAATATGTTTTTATCTGGATTTTGTCGTCAATACCGTTCTACAGCTATCTTTTCTACAGCTATCAGAACTACCTGCTGTTCTATGAACAGGTGGAAAATGCTTTTGAGCAAGATATACAGTCTGAAGAAGAACTTCTGACAGATACGGAAACAGAACCTGAAATAGTTTCTGAGAAAGAAGTTCCAGTGTCCTATACAGAAATTATAGAGAAAGTGGCCAACTGGATAAAGACAGACGGCTATGTCCAGCAGGGACTTACCATAAAAGAACTGTCCGAAATACTTCATACGAACCGTACCTATCTTTCCGCTTATATCAAGACTACGTATAAAATGACATTCCGCGAATGGATAACCGGTCTCCGGTTGGAGTATGCGAAAAACATACTGAAGGAGCATCCGGAAATCAATATACAGAAGCTGGCTGAGTCTTCCGGTTTTCTTTCCCGCAGTAACTTTATCAAATCATTTACAGAGAAGGAAGGATGTACGCCTGGCAAGTGGAAAAAAGCAAATCTGGAATAATTTGTGTGGTAAAAAGCCGATGAAAAAGGTCTCAGAAGCTCATTTTCAAAAAGTGCTCAAGCGACAAAAAAGTGCTAATTCGACAAAAAAAAGTGCTCAAACGACAATTTGAAAAGTGCTCAAACGACAATTTTTATAAAACGCTGTATTTCAACAGAAAAAGTTTTTGTAATATTTTGGGCGCTGAATGGCATTTATTACCTTTGGAGAAGACAAAGATAATAAATTCAAGTTTATATGAGCAGAAAAATCACTTTTCTCACCCTGTTTCTGTGGCTGATGACGGTAACTTTTCCTGTCATTGCGCAGCAGAAAGCAGACACGACCTACACCTTCCGGTTCGTTCCGCAGAAGGACATGTTCTACGTGCCTTGGAATGGCAATGACACGGAACTTGCCCGTCTGCTGGAATGCATCGAGCGCAACAGAACGGACATTCTTGACGGCAGGCTGCCGCTGCTGGTTGACGGCTACTGCAACTCGCTGGGCAGTGAAACCGAGAACCTTGCCACGGCGAAGATCCGTGCCAACCGTGTGAAATCCGAACTGATTATCCGTGCGGAAATCAAGGAAGAAAACTTTATCACCCGCAACCATGCGACAGAGGGAGACTTTGTCACTGTGCGCCTGACGGTACCGGTCAAGGAAACAGCCGTGACGGATGCGGAAGCGGAAGCACGACGCAAGGCGGAAGCCGAACGACTGGAAGCCGAGAAGCGTGCCGAACAGGAACGACTTGCCGAAGAGCAGCGCAAGGCGGAAGAAGCCCGACTTGCCGCTGAAAAGGCAGAAGCCGAGAAAGCCGCTCAACAAAATACACTTGCCGACACGCCGTCGGAAACCAAAATCACAACTGATTATCATCTCTCCCTGCGTGCCAACCTGCTGCGCTGGGCTACCCTGACACCCGACCTTGGCGTGGAATGGCGCATCTGCCCATCGTGGGGCATTGCCGTAAACGGCTCGTGGACTTCATGGACGTGGAGCGACAAGGACCGCCGCTATGCACTCTGGGAAGTGGCTCCGGA
>OGNV01002074.1_pt1 | contig 10512 bp, 10 predicted proteins | sample 1573561 | NCBI WGS metagenome assembly OGNV01 (sample SAMEA2581892, study PRJEB24529) | metagenome | biome: Human gut stool | place: China | collected 2011
TGCCCGCCGCACCTGCGGCTACATCGGCACCCAGTTCTGGAACCAGGGCCGCACCGCCGAAATCAAGGACCGCGTGCTGCATCTGTAAAACGTATAAAGATAATAGAATAAACAAAATGAGGCGTATCCACGATATATGGATACGCCTCATTTTGTTGCTAAGATAAATGAAACGGTTGAATTATAGAGGGGGTATTCTGATGTATTTGAGGGGAACTTATTTTGGTTGTAATTTTATTTATTGTTTTTGGAAATGACTTTGTAATAATATGAATAAACGGAATAGCTCTAAGCGATTGAAAAAACTCGATTCTTATGATATAATAAATTACACTTACAGTGAAATATATTTCAAACAGATGAGGTGGAAGTATGCTGAAAAATAATATAGAGGTCGATGTAAAGGTAAAATGTATAGAAGCTGCGACCACGCAGGCAAAGCTGGCTGAAGAAGTTGGAACCACGCCGTCCTATGTAAATCGCCTGATAAAGAAGAAAGACGGAATTGTAAATAACACATTTTTGCAGATGTTAGAAAAGCTTGGTTATGATGTAGAACTGACCTATGTGAAAAGGGAAATATAAGGCGAGGAGGATACAGTGATGCGAGGCAAAAGTATAAATCTGTTTCTGATGGATGGTGAGGCCGGTGGCAGAATAAAATGTACACTGGCGAATTGGACAGGTATTGCATATAAAATTCCTCGGACAGAGCTTGACCGCTGCAAGGAACGAGAGGATTTAAAACAGAGTGGTGTTTATTTCCTCTTTGGTACTTCAGACACCACTGGAAAAGGTGTTGTTTATATTGGACAGGCTGGAGCAAGGAAAAACGGTGAAGGTATTCTGAATCGCCTGCAGGAGCATAAGAGAAATCCAGAAAAAGATTACTGGACAGAAGCCATCGTATTTACCACATCCAATAATTCATTTGGACCCACTGAGATAAGCTATCTTGAAAACCGTTTCTGTAATTTGGCACTGCAAGCGAATCGCTATGAGGTCAAAAATGGAAATGATCCTACGCCGGGTAATATTACAGAAGAAAAAGAATGCGAACTGGAGGAGTTCATTGATTATGCAAAAGTAATTATGGGAACCTTGGGACATAAGCTGTTTGAACCTATTACCAAGCCAGTTGAAGTAAAAACGGAAGTTGAAGAAAAACAGGCGGATGATATCGGGAAGTTGTATCTGAAAAGAACCATTAAAACAATCGGTACGGTCGAAGCCGTTGGAATGCAGACTGCAGAAGGCTTTGTGGTTTTGGCGGGAAGCCACATCTCTCCATCGGACGATGATACGATTCCGGAAGTTATCAAAGAAAAAAGAAAGAAGACTATTCTTGATGCTGACGGGAAACTGATAGAGAATTTGCTGTTTACCAGTCCTTCCTATGCTGCAAAGTTTGTGATTGGCAAGAGTGCGAATGGACTGACAAGCTGGAAGGATGCTGATGGACATACACTTAAGAGCTTGGAATCTAAAATTGATGAATAAATGTTGCGGATGAAGCAACGTTGAAGTTTATAATCCTAAGACTTGTATAGGAGGTGATAGTATGGTTGTTGCGAAAGAAAGCTATGCCTATATATAGAAAAGAACAATCTATACCGTAAAGCAACCGCCCGGTACAAATCCTGTACCGGGCGGCTGCTTTATGATGAAATAGCAGAGAATGGCAGAAAGTTACAGCTGGTCGATGGTGGGGTAGCTGTCAATGGCACCGTAGCGCTGCACACTGTAACCGCAGAACCGGTTGGAAAAATCCAGCCACTGGTTCAGCTGGTCCGCCTGCAGAGCGGGCAGGGCGGCGCGGTCCACCCCGTTTTTGTGCAGTTGCCACAAGAACGAGCCGATGAAGCCGTCCCCGGCGCCGGTGGTATCCACGGCCTTTACCGGCTTGCTGGCGGAAAAGCCGTGGGCGGTGCGGGTGTAAGCGTGGGCACCGGCGCTGCCGCAGGTGTAGAGCACCAGCTGTACATGGCCCACAAACAGACTGGGCAGGGCGGCTTCAATATCACTGGTGCCGGTCAGAAATTCCAGCTCTTCGTCCGAGATTTTGACCACATCGGCCAGCGGCAGGAACTCCAGCACCGTGCGGCGCAAAGCATCACGGTCCGGCCACAGCGGAAAGCGCAGGTTGGGGTCAAAGTCAATGATAGTCCCGGCGCTGCGGGCTGCGGCAATGGCAGTTTTGTGGGCTTTCCGCATGGGGCTTTCCACCAGGGCAACGCTGCAAAAATGCAGGGCATAGGCGTTGGCAAACAGGCTGGTATCCACCTGCTCCGGGGCGTACAGCAAATCGGCTGAGGGCTTGCGGTAAAAACTGAACGTCCGGTTGCCGTCCGCTTCCAGCGAAACAAAAGCCAGGGCGGTGTTGGCTTTGTCCGTCAAACAGATGTGGCTGGTATCAATGCCGCAGGCAGCCAGTTCATCAATGATCTTGTGGCCGAACGGGTCATCCCCCAGCTGGGTCAGCAGGGCAGAAGCTCCGCCCAAACGGGCATAAGCACCGCACACGTTGGCGGGCGCGCCGCCCACACGGGGGCTGAAAGAGGGAACCTCGGCAAAGGAACAGCCGGTTTTGGACGGAATCATATCGATCAGCGCTTCGCCGATCGCATACAAGGTATCATGTGCCATGGAATGTCCTCCGTTAAATCGAAAGGGAATACAGGGTGCTGCCTGCGCCGCAAAGCTGCACGGCAACCTTGCCCGCTGCCGGGTAATACCGGGTGGAAAGTACCGCGGCACCGTCGTTCAGGAATATTTCCAGCGAGGAAGCATCCCCCACAACGCGCAGGCTGCGGCAGGGGGCATCCAGCACAGCCTTGCGCTCGGTGCGCCCGGCGGAAATCGCTGCATCGGTAAAGCGCAGGGTACAGGTGCGGTCCGCTTCGGTGTAAGTCAGGGTCAGGCCGTTGGCAATGGTCAGGACAAAATCCCCGGCGGGGGAGGCGGTCAGGTCAAAGCAGGGGTCCGTTTCAACCGTTTCGCCGTCTGCCGGCTGGCGGGCTTCGCCGCGCAGGGCGTTCAGCTCGGCGGCGGGGGCTTGCAGCAGGCAGCCATTGCCGTCCTGGGTCAACACGCGGGGCAGGGTCAGGCAGTGTTGCCAGCCATACTCCACGGTGGGGTTGGTGTAATCGGCATCCGGCATGCCCATCCAGCCAAACTGGATGCGGCGCCCATCCGCGGCGGCAAAGCTTTGGGGCGCGTAATAGTCAAAGCCATCGTCCAGTGCGTGGAATTCGCTCAATGTGCAATCGGTGCGCCAGTCACCCTGCAGGGCAAAGTAACCGCAGCCGTACACGTTCTGGCAGGCAATGCCCTGGGGCGATACCGCCAAAAACCACTGGCCGTCCAGCTCAAACAGGTCGGGGCATTCCCACATGTAGCCAAAGGCTTTGGGGGTAGTGATGGTGTTGATGTGGTTCCAGTGCAGCTTGTCGGCGCTTTCAAACACCAGCACTTCGCCATGGTCGTCCAGTGTTCGGGCACCCAGCACCATATAGTAGCGCCCATCCAGTGCAAACACTTTGGGATCGCGCACATGGCAGGTCAGCCCGGCAGGATAATCCTGGTTGTACATCAGGCAGCGCTTGTTGTCCAGATGGATGGTATCGCGGCTGGTGGCAAGGCAGACATTGTGCCCGCGCCCCTGCTTGATGTAGTCATATTCGCCGGGGTGCTTGACATTGCCGGTATAGTACAGGTACAGCATGCCGTCCTCCACCAGAGCGGAGCCGGAATAAACGCCATGGCAGTCAAACGGTTCGTCCGGGTACAGCATTACGGGCAGGCGTTCCCAGTGGAACAAATCGCGGCTGTGCACGTGCCCCCAGTGCTTGACCCCTCCCGTGGGGTCAAACGGGCCGTACTGATAAAACACATGGTATTCATCGCCGATCTGGCACAGCCCGTTGGGGTCGTTCAGCCAGCCAACCGGGGGCTGAACATGCAGCTTTTGCCGGTGGGGATCCGCCGCCGCGCGGGCGGCCCCGGCGGCTTCCACCATGGGGACAAGACGCTTCAAATCACGCTGCAAGGCATTCATAACAGGTAGCTCCTTATTGATTGAGAGGGGAAAACATCAGGCTTTGGCTTCCTCGGCTTCGGGGGTCCAGATCACCCAGGTCACAGCGAAGGAAACGCCGAAGGAAATTGCCATCATGATGAGGTACTGCAGCGGCATGTGCAGATGCAGCAGGATGCCGAAGATGCCGGTCACACCGGTGCCGGTGGCACCCAGGCCGGTCACGCTGGCATACAAAGCGCCGCAGGCACCGCCGGCCAGACCGCCGATAAAGGGCTTAAAGTAGCGCAGGTTGACGCCGAAGATGGCGGGCTCGGTAATGCCCATGCAGGCAGAAAGGGCGGAGGGCAGAGCCATAGACTTAACTTTGGCGTTCTTGCTCTTGAGGGCAACGGCAAAAGCGGCACCGCCCTGGGCAACGTTGGCGGCACTGGCCAGGGGCAGCCAGTAGGTGAAGCCAAACTTGGCCAGCTGGCCAAGGTCGATCAGGGTGTACATATGGTGGATACCGGCCACAACGGTGACGGCGTACAAACCGCCCATGATGAAGGAACCGATGCCGAACGGCAGCTGAATTAAAGCCTGAACGCCGTTGATGATGCCGTCCTCCAGCGTGGTGAAGATTGGGCCGATGACAGCGAGGGTGAGATAACCGGTAACGAAAACGGAGACCAGCGGGGTAACAAACAGGTCGATCATGGCGGGCACAACTTTGTGCAGCCGCTTTTCAATCTGGCACATCAGCCACACGGCAATGATAACGGGGATAACGTGGCCCTGGTAGCCGACCAGCGGAATTTTGTACAGCCCGCCAAACACCGACTGGTAGGTCTGCACGCCCTCAGAAGCAACGGTCCAGGCGTTCTGCAGGTTGGGGTGAATCATGATCATGCCGATGACAGCACCCAGGAACTGGTTGCCACCAAACACCTTTGCGGCGGAGAACGCGATCAGGATAGGCAGGAAGGTGTACGCCGTGTTGGAGAACAGCTGGGCAAACACATAGATGGAACCGCTGGTATCAATGTTCAGGAAGCCGTTGTTGACCATAAAGTTCAGCGCTTCCATAATGCCCATCAAAAAGCCGGAAGCCACGATGGCCGGGATGATGGGAACAAAGATATCGCCCAGCGTCTTGATGGCCCGCTGGTACCATGGTGCTTTGGAAGCGGCAGCCTGTTTGACTTCCTCCTTGCTGGCACCGGTGATTCCGGCCAGGGCGGTGAACTCGTCATACACCTTGTTCACAATGCCGGTGCCGAAGATGATCTGCAGCTGGCCCTGGGCTTCAAATACGCCCTTGGCGCCCTCAGCATTTTCAAGCTCTTTTTTGTTCACCTTGGAATTATCCGCAATCACCAGGCGCAGGCGGGTTGCGCAGTGTGCGGCCGATACAATGTTGGAAGCACCGCCGATGTTGTCCAGTACCTGCTGGGCTGCTTTCTTGTAATCCATGTTGCACGCTCCTTCTTTTATCTGTTGGCCCGGTAGGAGGTTCCGGGGCCTGTTTCATTTGACAGCTTTATTATATACGAAGGTGAGTGCTTTTTCTATTGACCAAACGACCCAACTTGCAAAGATTCTGTTATCGATTTCACACAGTTTCACACCGTTCTTTGGTAAAATGCACAAAAAACAGGGGACTGCATGGAAAGGATGCACAAAACAAAAACTTCCCCGCAGTGATGCAGGGAAGTGTGGCGCAAAGGATGCCTATTATAGCGACCAGACATTTTCATCTGAGTTGTCATCCCCGGTGGAGGCCCGGCATTTTAACTCATAATCCAGCTTGATCATCTGCGGCTCGGCATGGGGGTCCGCCAGTATGTCCAGCAGCAGGCGGGCGGCTTTGTCCCCGGCGGTACGGTAATGCAGATGGGCGCTGGTCAGCGGCACATAGGCAACGCGGCCAATGCGGTTGTCGCCCACAGCGGCAATCATGATGTCCTCCGGCACCCGCAGACTGTGGCTGCGGCAGTATTGCAGCGCACCCAGGGCGATGGAGTCGGTCGCGCAGAACAGGCAGTCCAGCCCCGGCGCACGGCCAAACAGCTGCTCCGCCTGGTGGTAGCCGGATTCCATGTTGAACTTGGCAATGCTCATCCGCTGCGGCTGGGGCACGAGACCTGCATCCCGCAGCGCACTGTCAAAGCCTTCGCGCCGGGCAAGGCCGACGGCTTTGTCCAGCAGGGTCACGCCCAGGTAGCCCGGCTTGCGCCGCCCCTTTTGCAGCATGTGGGCGGTGGCTGCCTGCGCCGCGCCGAAATCATCGTGGAACACGCAGCTGAACCCGGGATACTGCTGCCCCACGATTACCACCGGCACATGCAGGCTTTGCAGCACCGCGTGGTGTTCCGGGGTAAACATGGTGGCAATCAGGATAATGCCGTCCACCGTATCATGCCGCAGGGTATCCAGCGCGCGCACTTCGCGGGTGTTGTCGTTGGCGGTGTTGATCAGCAGCAGCTGGTAGTTCTGGTCGTCCAGTACCCGGCTGATGCCCTCCACCATGCGGGCGCAGCTTTCGCTGCTCAGCCGCGGCATGATCACCCCGATCTGCCGCGTGCGGCGGGTGCGCAGCATCTGGGCCTGCATACTGGGGCGGTAGCCGGTGGCTTCCACCGCAGCGGCAATCTGGGCGCGCTTTTCGGCGCTTAAGTACCCGCCGTTAAAATAGCGGCTGACCGCTGCCTTGGATACCCCGGCATATTGGGCAAACGCGGTAATGTTCATAGGCCGCACTCCTGTCCGGCTGCCGGCGGGGGAAACCTGCCGGTGCGCTTTTTTATCAGTATAATGCAGAAACTGGCAGGGTGCAACGGGAAAGAGCGGAGAAAAGAAAAATAAGAATGAATGGCATGAGGCAAAGAACAAAATAGACAAAAAACGGGGATTGAATTTGTGCTTTTGATGGAGAAAGAAGAATGAAAGCTGAATACAAAAAAGCACACAGCTAAAAAGATTTGCCAGAATGAATTTGGTGTAAAAGTTATCTTCCGCGCTGGCACAGGATGAAAAGATATGCTATAATACAATATTAGTTACACGATGAAAAAGTAAGATGCCCCTGATGCCAGTGCGGATGTGCGCAGGGCAATGATATGTGTTTAGTGAGGAAAAAGAATGGGACTGCTGCAAAAAATTCAGGCAAAAACCGAGGAAGCCCGCGCGAAGGAGAAGATTCGCCCGCTGCTGGAAAGCCGCATGATGCGGGACATCCTGCTGGAGATCGGCCAGCGCGGCAACGAAGTGCTGGACCCGCAGTCCGTTCCATTGGCTATGCGCCGCCGTGCCGCCCAACTTGCCAGCGAAAGCGGCCTGAGCGGCCTGAAGCAGTGCGCTGTGGATGAACTGCATCTGGACGAAGAGGGAATCACGCTGGTCTGCAAGGGGGAGCACACGGCATTTTTGTACGCAGACTATAACTATGAAAACATTGAGGATACCGACTGCCTGCCCGCTGTGGCCGAATACCTGGTGCAGCACATGCGCGGCTATTATAACATTACCCGCAGCTTTTACAGTGTGCCCAAAGCCAACGGCCATGTGGAGGAAAAGACTCGTGAGGTGACCGTGGTGCGCCACCACGAGGATACCCCCTTTGCCCCCGGCCCGGTGCAGAAACAGCATTTGTTCTGATGCACATGAGATATCCCCAGTATACAGGAATTATGCCGCCCCGCATCTTGACGCGGGACGGCATTTTTGCTATACTAATTTAGTATCCGGCAGGAACCCAGAACATGGAGCATTCCCCAAGAGATCGTAAGAGAGCGCGCTCGAAAGTTTGCATCCGGCAGGTCACTTTGTCCGCAGGAAATCCCATAACGGCGGGCTTTATCGGGTGTCGCGTGCCCAACCTTTCATCGTTATCTTGCATCGAAATCTCGCATTTTTCCAAACGCTGTGCGGGGCGGTGCGATAAAAACTAAATAAGCAGACGTATCGAAGCGGTCGTAACGAGATTGACTCGAAATGCGCGTTGGCTCTGGCCGTTTTCTCCGCTGAAAACCCTTGATTTATAAGGGTTTTCGCCGGATTGAATTTCAAAATTTCATATTGTTCTTGCGTGTTTTTCTTGCATTTTCTCAGCGCACGGAAAACAGTTGAGATATACGGAGGGCTATCGAAGAGGTCATAACGAGAACGACTCGAAATCACACCCTGCGGGAAGTTCCGCGCAACAAAATTAAATATGCAGATGTACTCAAGAGGTCGTAAGAGGGAGCACTCGAAATCAAGCAGGCATTTTGGAAGTTGTCATTGATTTCCTAACGACCCATCGTTAAAAATCCACTGTTTTCTACAATTAAATATTTGCTGTTCTCTCCTACTTTTCTCTCCTTTTTCCGGAGAAGATTTTGGGGGATTACTATAGGGAGCATTACCCAAGAGGTCGAAGGGGTCGCACTCGAAATGCGATAGGGCGTTTGTAGCGCCGCCAGAGTTCAAATCTCTGATGCTCCGCCAATCAACGGTACAGTGTGCTTTTTTGAGCGCTCTGTACCGCTTTTTTATGCAAAAAGCAGAATTTTTGAGTTTGACAATTTCATAACAGGAGAGAAAACGCCCTGTTTTGGAGAGAAATCACACTTTTTTAAGTGTCATTTCCCGGATTTGAACCCATTCCAAGCCCGTTCAGCATCGCTTCTGCCGAAGAAACCTTGGAAGCGTAGTCCAAATGCGAATAAATATTCGCGGTGGTAGAGAAATCGCTGTGTCCCAGCCACTCCTGAATCATCTTCATCGGGACACCGTTTGCCAAAAGCAAACTGGCGCAAGAATGCCCTTACGGTATAATTACGACAAACCGGAAAAGCCCCGTATATCAAGGGTTTTCGGTTATCTGGCAAGGCTTTTCATCCTTTTTCAAACCGAAAAATCGAGCCGTGAAGTAGTTATATCATAGGGGGTGTTATAGTATGGACGCAGCGGACGCAGAAGCGGTTATACTTCCGGCGTCCGCTGTCCCCGATGAAGAACGACCACTCCTGCCGCCATTTCTGACTTCTGCTCACAGCTCAATCTCTCCTTTGTGCTTTTGGGTACCGGCTTCGTGTGCGTAATAATAAGAGGAGAGATAACAGGTTAAGCGCAGAATTTCAAAATGCCGAAAGCAGCGCCGATCAGCCCCAGCGGGACCAGCAGCAATAGGCCGCCCGCCACAAACAGGCAGACCAGCAGCACCGGCAGCGCTACCGCAAACAGCAGCGCGGCAATCACTTTGGCTGCGCACCAGGTCAGGTGCAGTGCCAGCCCGATGGAATGGAAAAACAGCCAGCCAAACAAAAACAATACAAACATGGTAAACAGCACGGTGCTACCTCCTTTTTATCACACACATCGGCAGGCACTTTGCCTACTTATCGAATATAACGAGCGGAAAATGCAGATTTGAGCAGACAAATAAAATGTTTTTGAAAAAATTAGGAGGCGGAACTATGAATTTTGATACCCCGCCCCAAGCCTTGACTATTTGCGGCGAGTGGAATAAAATTTTTGAAGATACCCGGCACAAGCGGCAGGCCGCGCCGGACTGCCTGTTTGCCCGCGCGTACCCTGCGCGGCCTGGGGGAGCAGCCCGCCGTGCAGGAAATGTACCCGCAGAAGGTTAAAGGAAATTATGCAGACGGAAAGAATAAAGAAGTAAAGCTGGAGATTGTGGGCACGGTAGAATCATGAAGCATGAAAGGGGTTTCAAATGGATTATATCCAAATTACAAAGGATAATATTGAGAAAGAACATATCTGCTGTGCAATGTCCGGCAAGCAGAGCGTGATGAAAAAGGAATGGCTTAAGCAGCGCTTTGCAGAAGGTTTGGTTTTCTACCGGAGCACGGAGCGCGGCAAATGCTTTATTGAGTATATCCCGGCAGAAAACGCATGGGTCCCGATTCAGGCGGACGGATATGTTTATATCGATTGTTTGTGGGTATCCGGTTCCCTAAAAGGACACGGGTACGCCAATGAACTGTTGCAGCAGTGTGTGCAGGATGCAAAAGGGCAGGGGCGAAAAGGGCTGTGCATTCTATCCGCAGAAGGACGAAAACGCGAATTCCTCTCCGACCCTAAATTTATGGCATATAAAGGGTTTGCTGTCGCAGACACATCGGAATGTGGAATCAACCTGATGTATCTGCCGTTTGAACAAGATGCCGAGCCGCCAAAGTTCAAGGCGTGCGCCAAGCACCCTGCGGTAGAGCAGAACGGGTTCGTTCTTTATTATACCGATCAGTGCCCGTTTACTTACTACTGGGTGCCGCGGGTGGAAGAAGCCGCAAGAGAGCACGGGATACCGTTGAAAGCTGTTCATATCACCAGTAAGGTGCAGGCACAAAATGCGCCCGCGCCGGTTACAACCTATGCACTGTTCAAAGATGGCAAATTCCTGACCCAGAGCATTCAGTCTGACAAAAAGTTTCTGCATCTCGCAGGGGTACAGAGTTAAGGCAACACCGCACAATTCCCGCCTTACG
>OGNV01002078.1_pt1 | contig 10506 bp, 8 predicted proteins | sample 1573561 | NCBI WGS metagenome assembly OGNV01 (sample SAMEA2581892, study PRJEB24529) | metagenome | biome: Human gut stool | place: China | collected 2011
AATAACAGAATGATAAGCCACGGAAGTCTCTTTTTCACGCTCTCCGTCAGCTTCTCGTTCAGATCCTCCTCCGCAGTCAAACCGGCTAATTTCGCGTAATCTTCGCCCATCTCATCATCCACGGCCTCAACGATATCCTGGGATGTGATGATACCGGCGATCGTTCCGTCTTCCTGCAGTACCGGGATGGAATCCTCGGCGTAATCCTTGATCTGCTCGATACAGTCCGCAACCTTTTCATGATCCTTGACATACGGATACGAGTGGCTGATCAGGTCCTCAAGGTCCGTATACTCTCTTGCGATGATCAGGTCCTTCAGATCGATCGCACCGTAAAATTTATCCTCGTCATCGATCACATAGATCGTGGAGATATTGTCGTTTTCCCCTGCCTGCTCGATCAGTTCCCGCATCGCCTGACGGATCGTCAGGTTATTGTGGATCATAATAAAGTTGGTAGTCATGCGGCTACCGATCTCATCCTCATCGTATGAGAACAGGAGTCTTACATCCTCGCTGGCTTCCTTATCCAGCATACCGACGATCTTATGCTTCGTCGTCGCATCCATCTCTTCCAGGACATCCACCGCATCGTCGGAGTCCATCTCGGAGACGATCTTTGCGGCGCTCTCGATCGGAAGCTCCTTCAGGTACGGCTCCGCGTCATCTAAGTACGCGAAGATCTCCGCAACCCGCTCCACACCGATCAGCGGATAGAGTTCCCGTCTCTCATCCGGCGTCAGCTTTGTGAGGGCATCCGCGATATCGTTATCATGATAATCGGATAACCGGTCGATCAGCTCCTCCTTCGGAAGTCCGCTGCGGATGATCTCGACCAGTTCTTCCACATAATGTTGTTCTTTTAAAACTTCTGTTTCCATTTCTGCCTCCTTTTCCGTTGTAACTGTCCTTTATCCGTCCAGTTACTTTTTATCATCAGGACTGTGCGTATCTTCGCGCCTCCTGATCGAATTGCCAAATTTCGGCAACAAAAAGAACACCGCCCAGGATAATTCCTGGCGGGGTCCAACCATACATCGCTGTGATGGACAGGCCGTTCCCTTGCGGTGTTCTCGAGACATCTCAATCTGGAATCCAGCTATCAGAGGGTTACATCATCGCACTGATAGCCGCATTCTGCGCCTGTCTGTTTTTCACACCGCATTTCGTACTTCGCCCTGTACTATCGCAACTATCCATGCAATTCACCTCCGTAAAATTTCTTGGTTTTAAATATTCTCTGCGAAAAAAGGAAACTGCTGCGTGCAGATATCTTTTTCCGCCCACAGCAGTATACCATTTTTTTATAGGAATTGTAAAGTAAAAATCTGGCAAAATAAAGGTAGGACATACGGTTAAAACATGTAAAATGTTCCGGCTGTCTGCCGTCCTGATCCTCACCGTCCACGATAACAGAAATACACGTCCATCCGGAAAAAGCCCGTAATTTTTCTCTACCTCATCAGCACCACCGTTGCCAGAATACACGCAAACCCGATCAGATCCGTCGGAGAAAAGCTGGAGTGCAGCCAGACGACAGACAAGGTTGCTGCGGTCAATGGTTCCAGACAGGACAGGAGTGCCGCTTTTACGGGTCCTACCAGAGCGATCCCCTGAAGGAATAACGTAAACGCACCGACAGTCCCAAGCAGGACGATCACCGCCATATAGAGGATCACCCGTCCGTCCAGGCCTGCCGGGATCTTCCAGCTCTGGGCGATCAGGGACAGGGCGAGCCCGCCGATGAACATTCCCATTCCGGACACAGGGATACTTCCGCGGTGTTTTACCGGTGCTCTGGAAAGCAGGGAGTAGCTTGCCGCACCGATTCCGGCCATGAGTCCCCAGAAGAGCCCCCTCGGTGTGAGCTCCATGTTTCCGGGCTTTCCGCCAGTGGCGAGAAGCCAGACACCAAACAGCGCCAGAAAAATACAGATTACGGTCCGTTTATCCGGTGCTGTCCTTGTGGTCAGGCAGACATAGACTGCGATAAATACAATGGATAGATTCTGGATCACCGTCGCGGTTCCGGAATTCGTCCATTTGATGGCGCTGAGGTACGCGTACTGGCAGAGCGCCAGACCCGCAATGGCAAACAGAACGATCTCTATAAGCCCTTTTTTGTCTTTTCCAAGTTCTTTCAGATTCAGACTGTGCTTCGCAAACGCAAGAAACAGCAATATGATCCCCGCTGATGTCATTCTCACCGCCGTCACCCATGTCGTATCTACCGGGTACTGGGAAAACAGCGCCTCACTGCAGGTTCCCGAAAGTCCCCAGCTCGTCGCCCCCGCCGTGCAGCAGAGAATTCCAAGTTTTTCTCTCTTCTTGTCCTTTGTGTCTGTCATAACACCCTCCAGATAATCGATCGATCTTCATAATACCGTCATTACCAATATAATAATATTTTCCATTATCTTTTATCCACTCATTGTATGCAAACTTGTTGGTACCCTTCTGGTATTTCCACTGATCATTTACATATTTCCATGTTCCTGCATAAGCCGGAACTGTTAAAGCCGCACTTAATGCCAGCGCTGCCGCTGCAACCGCAAAACGTCTTCTCATTTCCCATTCTCCTTTCATCTGCAGGCTTTATTCCTGCGCTATATTAACCGCTCATACTGTCTGTTTTCGTACACTTTATTATAATTCAACTTTGCTTTTTATGCAACAGTGCCTGCCATCTGTTCACAGAATATCCACGGTTTTACTGGGTTTTCTGGACAATCATCCGCTTATCTGTCACTTAATCTTCCCACATTCCTGCAAATTCACCGTCTTTTAAACGCAAAAGTCTCTGATTGGAACTTCCCCGAAAGATCAGGGTCAGATCCTTCTTTGCTTCCACAAACTCACCATCTACCAACACATCGATCTGACGCAGCATTTCTTTTGTATATTCCGTGTAAACAGAGCCGCCTGGCTGCATATCCTGATCAAACAGATATCCGCTGTAACACCAGATGTCTTTTTGTGGATAAGTCTCCCTGATCTTCTTTAAAAGGTGGACAAGTACCGCCTGATTTTCCGGTTCAAAAGGTTCTCCCCCAAGAAGGGTAAAACCCTGAATATATCCCGGTTCCAGTAATTTTAAAATTTTATCCTGCGTCTCCTCTGTAAAAGGAACCCCATACTGAAAATTCCAGGTTTCCGAATTAAAACAGCCCTTACAATGATGACGGCAGCCAGACACAAACAATGTTACCCTTACACCAGGACCATCTGCAATATCACATTCTTTTATATTTCCATAATTCATCTGTCATTTCTCCATTTCTGTTAAATATACTCTGCGGATCTAAATAACATAACTGAACAAGAAGTTTATCTTTATAGTATACACCACATCATTCTCCTGCACAAGAAAAAAGCAAAGCCCGGAAATCACTTCCAGGCTCTGCCCTTTTATTTTGTAACGTGTTCACACTCACAAACCCGCACTTCGTGCTCTACTTTCCCGAGAAGTTTCTATGCAGCAGCTCATGCTCCTTCCCCTTTAAAAGTGAGTCATAAAGTGAAAGGATCATCGGGTTTTCATTTGACTTCTTGATCTGGGTATTTACATCTGTATCATACAGTCCCTTCATTCTGGCCTTTCTGGTTCGCGGTCCGGCATTTACCGGCTGGCCGCCGCCCATGATACAACCTCTGCGGCATGCCATTACTTCCACAAAATCATACTCCACCTCATGGTTCTTGATCTGCTGCAACAGCTTATCCGCATTTGCCAGACCATTTACTACTGCCGCCCGGATCTCTCTTCCATTATAATCATAGGTCAGCGTCTTAATACCTTCATCACCCCGGACTCCGCTCTTTTTAATGGCTTCCATATCCACTCTGCTGTGTCCCTGCTGCAATCTGCGAAGTACTGCCTCTGTGACACCGCCGGTAACACCAAAGATCACACCGCTTCCGGAACCAATACCAAAAGGCACATCAGCAGCCTCGATCTCTACCTTATCAAATACAATACCGGACTTGCGGATCATCCTTACTACTTCTGTTGTTGTTAATACATAATCCACATCCTGTTTTCCGTTGGTAAAGGACTCCGGCCGCAGGATCTCTTCCTTCTTTGCTGTACACGGCATAATAGAAACAGATACTATCTTCTTTCCTTCGTTCTTTTCCGGATCCTTATAATATTCACGGACTACCGCACCAAACATTTGCTGAGGAGAACGGCAGGTGGAAAGGTTTGGCACAAATTCCGGATATTTTGTCTCACAATATTTCACCCATGCAGGACAGCAGGATGTAAATAATGGCATTTTCTGACCGGAAGTAAAACGCTCAATAAATTCCTTTGACTCTTCCACAACTGTCAGATCCGCACCATAAGAAGTATCATAAACCTCATCAAAGCCCAGTCTGTGAAGTACACCTACCAGCTTGCCCATTACATTTTCGCCCTTTGCATAGCCAAAATGATCTCCAATGGCCACACGTACAGCCGGTGCGATCTGAGCGATCACCTTTGTATTTTTATCCGCTAAAGCTTCCCATACCACATCGATATTGGTATGGATACTGATAGCACCTGTAGGACAGACAACCCGGCACTGGCCGCAGCCAACGCAGTCTGTTTCTGCGATCTTCTTATTAAATGCAGGCATTACCTGTGCATCTGTTCCACGGTAAGCAAAATCAATGGCATTGATATTCTGCACATTGTCGCACATTCTTACACAGTCACCGCAAAGGATACATTTATTAGGATCCCTGATAATAGCATGGGAACTGGTGTCGATAGGCTGCTGCTCTCTTACATTTTCAAAACGGATCTCATGAACACCCATGCGATGAGCCAGTTCCTGCAGATGACATTCTCCACTCTTGATACAGGTAGTACAATCTCTGCAGTGGGCCGCTAAAAGCAGTTCCAGGATCAGTTTGCGGTAACGCATCAGCCTTGGTGTATTCGTATAGATGACCATTCCGTCTTTTGGTTTTTCTGAACAGGAGGCAAAGGTCTTTCCCCTGTCATTTTCCACTGTACAAAGACGACAGGCTCCATATATAGATAATTCTGAATGATAGCACAATGTAGGGATGTCGATCCCGGCTTTTCTTATTACTGACAATACATTGGGTTCATCTGTAAATTCAATGGACTGTCCGTCAATTGTCATAATTCCCATAAATTTCCATCCTCCCTACTCTGTATAGATCGCGCCAAAGGCACAGTTGTCCATACAGCTTCCGCATTTTACACATTTTTCATTGTCAATGACAAATGGTGACTTCACTTTTCCGGAAATGGCATTTACCGGACAGTTCCTTGCACACTTGGAGCAGCCTTTACACTTCTCAGGATCGATCTTAAATACCCGAAGCCCGGAACAGACATGTGCACGGCATTTCTTATCCAGAATATGCTCCTCGTATTCCTTACGGAACGCATGAATGGTACTGATGACCGGCTTTGGCGCGCTCTTTCCCAATCCGCAAAGGGCAGTATTTTCGATCATATCTGCCAGCTCTTCCAGCTCATCCAGATCGCTCATTTTCCCGTTTCCTGCAACAATACGCTCCAAGATCTCCAACATTCTCTTGGTTCCTTCTCTACATGGAACACATTTTCCGCAGCTTTCTCTTTGGGTGAAATTCATAAAGAACCGGGCAACTTCCACCATACAGGTATCTTCATCCATAACAACCAGACCGCCGGATCCGATCATGGCTCCGATCTTTGAAAGGGAGTCAAAATCCATCTTGCTGTCAAGCTGTGACTCCACCAGACAGCCTCCGGAAGGACCACCGATCTGGACTGCCTTAAACTTTTTATTATCCTTAATGCCACCGCCAATATCGAAAATGATCTCACGAAGACTGATACCCATAGGAACTTCGATCAGACCTGTATTCTTAACATTTCCAGTAAGTGCAAATGCCTTGGTTCCCGGGCTTTCCGGTGTACCGATACGGCTGTACCAGCCTGCGCCATTTTTAATGATCATAGGAACATTGGCATAGGTTTCTACGTTATTTAATACAGTTGGTTTGCCCCATAAGCCCTGTTCTACGGTTCTAGGCGGTTTTACCCTTGGCATACCTCGTTTTCCCTCAATAGAAGCGGTCAGCGCAGATCCTTCGCCACATACAAAGGCACCGGCGCCTCTGTTGATATGCAGTCTGAAACTAAAGCCGGTTCCCAGGATATTATCGCCTAAAAGTCCCTTTTCCTCTGCCTGGGCAATAGCGATCTGCAGTCTGCGCACTGCCAGTGGATATTCCGCACGGACGTAAATATATCCTTCCTGGGCCTGCACTGCATAAGCCGCTAACATCATGCCTTCGATCATACGGTGGGGATCACCTTCCATAACACTTCGGTCCATAAATGCACCTGGATCGCCTTCATCACCATTGCAGACTACATAGCGTATCTTTTCCTTCTGACTTGCCACCTGGGTCCATTTCTTACCAGCCGGGAAACCAGCGCCGCCTCGTCCTCTCAGTCCTGCGTCTGTCACGGTCTTTATAACAGCTTCCGGAGTCATTTCAAAAACAGCTTTTTCAAAAGCCTCATAAGCGCCTACTGCCATGGCATCTTCTATATGCTCTGCATCAATATGTCCACAATTTTTAAGCACCAGACGGGTCTGCTTTGCATAGAAAGGGATCTCCTCCTGGGTTTCATATACACGGCCGCTGTCCTCATACATCAGCCTTGTTACCGGCTCCCCGCGAAGGATCGTTTTTTCAAATATTTCTTCACAGTCTTCCAGCTTTACCTTTAAATACAGGTAATTGTATGGTTCAATACGAACTAAAGGACCCATTTCACAGAAACCGTGACATCCGCTCATCTTAAGTCCCACATGTGCGATCTCTTCCCCAAATTTTACCGTCACATTGCTCATATTTGCAGTCAGTTCCTTAATACGGGCATAGATCTTGTCGGAACCGCCTGCCAGACATCCTGTTCCTCCGCAGATCAGGACTCTGCAGGTTTCTTTCTGGCGTTTTTCCTTACATTCTTCTCTCCACAGATGAAGCTGCATTCTGTTCTCTATTTTCATACCTTCTCATCCTCCCGCAATTTTGCGATCAGTTCACTCATTTTCTCCGGTGTCATTTTCGGATGTACTTCATCATTGACCATTACGGCAGGCGCCAGTCCGCAGGCTCCCAGGCAGGAAACAGTTTCCACTGTAAACAGCTGGTCATCTGTTGTATGTTTCTTTTTGCCAAGCCCCAGTTCCTTGTAAAGTCCCTCCAAAATAGGAATGGACTTACGCACATGACAGGCTGTTCCGTCACAGACTTTGATCACATATTTTCCCTTTGCCTCAAAAGAGAAATTCTCGTAAAAGCTTGCTACACTGTAAGCCTTTGCTTCTGAGATCCCCAGTTTCCCCGCAACATAGGTCAGAAGCTCCGGCGGCAGATAACGATATTCCTCCTGGATCCCCTGGATAATAGGGATCAGGGATTTTTCTTCACAGCTATACTGTGCAATGATCTGGTCTGTCTTCTCATAATAAGATGTATCTAACATTGTACCCCTCCTTTTGTGCATTTCACGTATAATCAATTATACATGAGAAAATGTTTTGTGCATAGTGCTTATTGATATTTTTTTGACGAAATTCTCAATAAGTATAACAAACTACCTGAATAAGAAAAAAGAAGCCCCAGAATTTACTCTGAGACTTCTCTTTAAGTTCATTGATTTTACAGATGTAATACTCTGTCCCGGATCTCCTGGGTCCTTCCCTGGTTCCAGAACTGTGTTCCAATATAACCGCAGGTTCTTCTTGCTACGAACATCTTATTCTGATCCTTGTTTCCACAATTTGGGCACTCCCAGATCAGTTTTCCGGACTCTTCCTCTTTGATGACCATTTCACCATCGTAACCACAGCATTCGCAGTAATCGCTCTTGGTATTTAACTCTGCGTACATGATATTGTTATAAATAAACTTCATAACAGACAGTACCGCCGGAATATTGTTCTGCATATTCGGAACTTCCACATAGCTTACAGCGCCGCCTGGTGACAGCTTCTGGAAATCAGACTCAAATTTCAGCTTGCTGAAGGCATCGATCTTCTCTGATACATGCACATGGTAGCTGTTGGTGATATAGTTTTTATCCGTTACTCCCGGGATAATGCCAAAACGCTTCTGCAGGCATTTTGCAAACTTGTAAGTTGTGGACTCCATAGGTGTTCCATATACGGAATAACTGATGTTCTCAGCCGCTTTCCACTCTTTGCACTTATCATTTAAACGCTGCATTACCTTTAATGCAAATGGACGTGCCTCCGGGTCTGTATGGGACTTTCCAAGCATTCTCATGCACATTTCATACAGTCCTGCATAGCCCAGTGAAATAGTAGAATATCCGTTAAACAGAAGCTTATCGATCTTCTCACCCTTTTTCAGTCTTGCCAGGGCACCATTCTGCCACAGGATCGGTGCAACATCAGAGATCGTGCCTAAAAGGCGCTCATGACGGCATCTGAGAGCTTCATGGCATAATTCCAGGCGCTCGTCTAAGATCTCCCAGAAACGGTCCATATCGCCTTCAGAAGAACATGCTACATCTACCAGGTTAATGGTAACAACGCCCTGATTGAAACGGCCATAATATTTATGGCTGCCATCTGCATTTCTCTGAGAGTCTTCTACTGTCAGGAAAGAACGGCATCCCATACATGGGTAAACATCTCCCTGCTTTAATTCCTTCATGATCTTTGCAGAAATATAATCCGGTACCATACGTTTTGCAGTACATTTTGCTGCCAGCTCTGTCAGATACCAGTATGGAGCATCCTCGGAAATATTGTCCTCATCCAGCACATAGATCAGTTTTGGGAACGCCGGTGTGATCCATACGCCTTTTTCATTCTTTACACCCTGCATACGCTGTACCAGGACCTCTTCAATGATCATAGACAGGTCTTTTCTGGTCTGACCCTCTGGTACCTCATCCAGGTACATAAATACAGTTACAAATGGAGCCTGGCCATTGCAGGTCATCAATGTGATCAGCTGGTACTGAATAGTCTGGATACCGCTCTTGATCTCTTCTCTCAGTCTGCGCTCTGTTACCTTATCAATGATCGCCTCATCCATAGGTTCGCCGCATTCTTTTCTTTCTTCGATCACATTTTTACGGATCTTCTTTCTGCTGATATCTACAAATGGAGCCAGATGAGCCAGTGTAAATGACTGTCCGCCATACTGGTTGCTGGCAACCTGGGCAACGATCTGGGTGGTCACATTACAGGCAGTAAAAAAACTGTGTGGCTTCTCGATCAGTGTCTCACTGATCACAGTACCATTCTGAAGCATGTCCTCCAAATTGATCAGATCACAGTTATGTTCTCTCTGTGCAAAATAATCGGTATCATGGAAATGGATAATTCCCTCTTCATGTGCTCTTACGATCTTCTCCGGAAGAAGTACACGGCGGGAAAGATCCTTACTTACTTCTCCAGCCATGTAATCACGCTGGGTAGAATTGATCACCGGGTTCTTATTGGAATTTTCCTGGTTGACCTCTTCGTTGATATTATCAAGCAGTGATAAAATTCCATTATCTGTTGTATTGGATTTACGTGTCAGTTCCCTCTTATAACGATAGCGCACATATTTCTGTGCTACCTCGTAGCCTCTCATAGCCATGATGCCTGTTTCCACCATGTCCTGAATGTCTTCTACATTTACAGCATGAGTTGACTCCTGAACCTTATTTGCTATATTATCTGCTATCGCTCTGATCTGATAGTCATTCATCTGGTGCAGTCTGTCTACTTCTTCATTCGCCTTATGAACTGCATTAACGATCTTCTGTGAATTAAAATGAACCTCTTCGCCATTCCTTTTAATTACATTCGTCTTTACTTCAACACTCATTACTATCCCTCACTCATGCACAAAATATTGTTGTTTTTCAAACCACACTCACTATATCTAGTGCCATGTATTATAATACTACAAAAATCACCGCTTGAAAAGGGGAACATGTGAAAAAGAAAGAATTCAGACAATGGCATTTTTTTGCCACCATTTTGGTAATTTGTTTATTAGAAACGCTTATACGATATGTATGTTTTATTATCGGTCCCTACCGGACCGCTCAGCTATTATCCCACTAACTTCCTGGAATGTAAAGCACTATTTTAAGAAATATTTTAAAAGATTTCGGGCATAAAAAAACAGCTGTAAAATGCTTTCCATACTTTTACAACTGCATTCATTTACTGCGGGTAACAGGACTTGAACCTGCACGTCGTGGACACCAGAACCTAAATCTGGCGCGTCTGCCAATTCCGCCATACCCGCATAATTTAGAAAAAACCGCTCCCTTATAACTAAGAGATCGGTTTTCATTTTAAATGCGGGTGGCCGGACTTGAACCGGCACGGATGATAAGTCCGAGGGATTTTAAGTCCCTTGTGTCTGCCTATTCCACCACACCCGCATATAACAAATGGGGCCTACAGGGCTCGAACCTGTGACCCTCTGCTTGTAAGGCAGATGCTC
>OGNV01002079.1_pt1 | contig 10504 bp, 8 predicted proteins | sample 1573561 | NCBI WGS metagenome assembly OGNV01 (sample SAMEA2581892, study PRJEB24529) | metagenome | biome: Human gut stool | place: China | collected 2011
TTGTCCTTCGGGATGAGGACGGTCTTCATCCCCTCGCGGTAAGCGGCCATGCTCTTCTCGCGGAGGCCGCCGATGGGCAGCACATTGCCGTGGAGGGTGATCTCGCCGGTCATGGCCACATCGCCCCGCACCGGGATGCCGGACAGGCAGGAGATGAGAGCCGTGGTCAGGGTGACGCCGGCAGAGGGGCCGTCTTTGGGGACTGCACCCTCCGGGGCGTGGATGTGCAGGTCGCACTTCTTGAGGCGCTCGGAGTCGATGCCGTACTCTGCGGCATGGACGCGGGCATAGGTGATGGCCAGCTGGGCGCTCTCCTTCATCACGTCGCCCAGAGAACCGGTGACGGTGATCTTGCCGCTGCCGTTGTCGATGACCTGCACCTCGATGGGCAGGGTCTCGCCGCCGATGCTGGTCCATGCCAGACCGTTGGCGATGCCGATGGCGTTGGTGCGGTTGAGGAATTCGGGCTTGACCATGCGGGGTCCCAGCAGCTTTTCGAGGCCGGTGCCGGTGACGGAGACATTCTCCGCCTCGCCGGAAGCAATTTTCCGGGCGCACTTGCGCAGGACGCTGGTGATGGTGCGCTCCAGATTGCGGACGCCGGCCTCGCGGGTGTAGCCGTCGATGATGCCGTAGAGGGCGCTCTGGGAGAAGGTGACCTTGCCGGTCAGGCCGCAGGCATCCAGCTGCTTGGGGACCAGATGCTTCCGGGCGATGTTGTACTTTTCCACCCGGGTGTAGCTGGGCAGCTCGATGACGTCCATGCGGTCGCGCAGCGGGCCGGGGATGGCGCTGAGGTCGTTGGCCGTGGTGATGAAGAGCACATGGCTCAAATCAAACGGCATATCGATGAAATGGTCGTTGAAGGTGCTGTTCTGCTCGGGGTCGAGGGCTTCCAGCAGAGCGGCCGCCGGGTCGCCCCGGAAGTCGCCTGCCAGCTTGTCGATCTCGTCCAGAAGCATCAGGGGGTTCGAGCTCTTGGCAGAGATCATGGCGTTGATGATCTTGCCGGGCATCGCGCCGATGTAGGTGCGGCGGTGGCCGCGGATCTCGGCCTCATCCCGCACGCCGCCGAGGCTGATGCGGACATACTTGCGGTTCAGGCTCTCGGCGATGGAGCGGGCGATGCTGGTCTTACCGACACCCGGAGGGCCGACGAGGCAGATGATCTGGCCCTTCACGTCGGGGGCCAGCTTGCGGACGGCCAGCACCTCGAGGATGCGGTCCTTGACCTTCTTCAGGCCGTAGTGGTCCCGGTCCAGCACGCGCTGGGCCTTGGCGATGTCCAGATCGTCCTTGGTGAAAGTGTTCCAGGGCAGGTCGAGGCAGGTGTCCAGATAGGTGCGGATGACCGTGCCTTCCTGATTGCTGCTCTGCATCTTGGAGAGGCGGTCCACCTCTTTGAGAAGCTTCTTTTCCCGGTCCTCGTCCAGATGGAGGGCCGTGATCTTCCGGCGGTACTCCTCGGCCTCGGCGGTGGTATCGTCGTCCTCGCCCAGCTCCTCACTGATCATATGGAGCTGCTCGTGGAGGTAGTAGTCGCGCTGGTTCTTGTCCATCGCCTCGTCTACCTTCTGGGCGATTTCCTTATCGATCTCGAGCATCCGGCGCTCCCGGTGCATCTTCTCGATGAGCAGATGCAGACGGCCCATCAGGGTGCCTTCGTCCAGAATGGCCTGCTTATCCTCGAAGCGGAACAGGAGGTTGGCCGGGATGTACTCGGACAGGAAAGCGGCGTCGGTGCTGGTGGTGATGGCAAACACCACGTCCTTGCCGATGTGGGGGTTCAGAGCCAGCAGGTCATCAAAGCTCTTTTTGACGTTGCGGACGAGGACGTCCGCCTCAGGCAGTTCCTCTGGCTTCGCCATCTTGACCGGGGCCGGGCGGACGGTGGCCAGCAGGAAGCTGCCGTCGTCCTCCATCTCGGAGAGTCTGGCGCGGTATTTGCCTTCGACCAGGATGCGGACGAGGTCGTCCGACACCCGCATCACCTGCTTGACCTCGGCCACGACGCCGTAAGTATAGAGGTCGGCGGCCTTGGGGTCTTCGACCTTCATCTCTTTCTGTGCTACGAGGAAGACGTCAGAGTTGTTGCTGACGGCCCACTCCACGGCGGCGATGCTCTTCTCGCGGCCCACCTCGAAGTGGAGCAGATTGTTGGGGAAGACCACCAGCCCGCGCAGGGCGATGGCCGGAAGGTGGAGGACGCTCCGCTCCACCTTGACCGTAACTTTTTCAGACATAGTACAAAACCTCCCAGCCGTCCCTCGGATGCGAGTCATCCATAAGGGCGGCTTTTTTGTAGGGTCATATCAAATCTATCATTTTATTATAGCGAAAAATGTTTGCAGATGCAACTGTTCAGCGCTTTTCCCGGGTGTTGTAGCCCAGTCTGCCCAGTGCGGGCAGGATGGCCCGAAGTGTCAGGGACGTGAGGGCGCCCATGACAAGGCCCAGCACCAGCATCACCGGCGCATAGTACAGCGACATGGCCGAGGACAGGATGAGCCCCGCGCCAAGCAGCTGGCCGATGTTGTGGGACAGTGCGCCGCAGACCGACAGGATGAACCATGTGGGCCGGAACGGGAGCTTATAGTAGAGCACCCACATCACCAGCAGGGACAGCAGTCCGCCGCAGAGCGAGAGGAAGCCTGCCGTCCAGCCGGAGACGAGGAAGACGAACAGCGCCTTGAGCAGGTCGAGATAGAGCGCCTGCCGCGCCCCCATGAAGAACAGTGCATACATCACCACGATGTTCGCAAGGCCCAGCTTCATGCCCGGCGCAAGGCCCGGGATGACCAGTGTGCCTTCGATGAAGGAAAGCGCCATCGCCAGCGCGAACAGCAGGCCGGAAAGTGCGATCTCATGTGTTTTCTTCGGGTCATGGTTTCGGTTTGCCATCGGCTCTCCCCCTTTGCTGCATCGGTCATTCTTCGCCGCCTGCGGTCTGCTCGTACTGCTCCTGCTCTTCCACAGCGGCTTCCCATGCAGCGAAAAGCTCGTCCTGATGGAAGCGCAGGTCGCTGAGCTCGTCGCTCTTTTCCCGCAAAAGCTGGGGGTCGTTGTAGACCTCCGGCGAGTTTATCTCGTTTTCCAGCTCCACTTCGCGGGCGCCGCAGGCTTCCATCTCGTCCTCGCAGGCTTTGATCTTGGCGCGCAGCTCTGCCCGGCGGCGGCGCTGCTCTTTGCCGTAGCCCGCCTTGGCGGGTTCGCTGCTCTTCTCGGCCACGGGGGCGGGAGCGGCGCGGCCCATCAGGGCGTCATAGCTGGGGTAGATGACCGCCTTGCCGTCCTCGAGGTAGAGGATGGGGCAGGCCAGACTGTTCATCAGGTGGCGGTCATGGGTGACGAGGAGCAGCGTGCCGGTGTAGGCCATCAGAGCCTCGGTCAGGTTCTCGCGGGTGTAGATGTCCAGATGGTTGGTAGGCTCGTCCAGGAACAGCAGGTTCGGGCGTTCCAGCACGATCTCTGCAAAGCGCAGTCGGGCCAGCTCGCCGCCGGACAGGGCCTCGCAGGGCTTGAAGACCGTCTCGCCCCGGAAGCCCAGCTTTGCCAGATGGCTGCGGACTTCCAGCTCGGTCATCCGGGGGTACTTGTTCCAGATGACGTCGATGACGCGGCCCGCGCCGATGCGGTTCTGCTGCTGGGCGAAGATGCTGGGCCGTGCGCCGGTGCCAAGGCGGACCATGCCGCCGGAGGGGCGGCGCTTGCCGTCCAGCACCTGCATCAGGGTGGATTTGCCTGCGCCGTTGGGGCCGGCGATGATGAGCCGCTGGCCGCGGCAGACCGTATAGGTGAAGGGCTCCAGCAGGGTGCGGCCGCCGATCTTGATGGTCAGGTTCTTGAGCAGCACCAGCTCATTCCACGGCTCCACGTCGTATTCGAAGCGGAACTTGAGCTGGTTGGTCTCGTCCTGAGGGGCCTCGGTGATCTCCAGCTTTTCCAGCTGCTTGCGGCGGCTCTGGGCCATCTTGGTGGTGGAGGCGCGGACGAGGTTGCGGTCGATGTAGTCCTGTAATTTTTCGGCCAGAGCCACGTCGGCGTCATGCTGCTTCTGGCGCAGGGCGTCGGCGGCTTCCTTCTGGGGCAGATAGGCCGAGAAGTTGCCCTTATAGGTGGTCATGGTCTGGAAGGAGACTTCCCAGATCTTGGTACAGACGTTGTCGAGGAAATAGCGGTCGTGGCTGACCACCAGAACGGCACCGGAGTAGCCCTTGAGGTAGTTTTCCAGCCACTCCATGGTGGCGAAGTCCAGATGGTTCGTAGGCTCGTCCAGAATGAGGACGTCCGGCTTCTCGAGGAGGAGCTTGGCCAGACGGAGACGGGTCAGCTCACCGCCGGAGAGGACGCCCACGTTCTTGCTCCAGGTATCCTGTGCAAAGCCCATGCCGGACAGCACCTTCTTGATGTTGACGTCCATGTTGTAGCCGTCGGCGGCGTCGATGATGTTCTGCAGTTCGTCGTGCTTTTCGAGAAGGGCGGCGTCGTCGGGAGAGGCCGCCATCTTCTTTTCCAAGATCTGCATCTGGGCCATGGCGTCCAGCACAGGGGCGAAGGAAGAGCGCATCTCCCCGTAAATATCCAGCGTAACATCGAGCTTTGCGTTCTGCTCCAGATAGCCCAGCGTCACGCCGTGGGTCACGCTGAACTCGCCGTCATAGTCGGTGTAGACGCCGGTCAGAATTTTGAGCAGGGTCGTCTTGCCTGCGCCGTTCTGGCCCACGATGCCGATGCGGTCTTCTTTTTCCACGCTGGCGCTCACGTCGTGCAGGACGACTTTCTCGCCAAAGCTCTTTCCGAGTTTTTCCAAATGAATCAGCATATCGTTCTTCCGTGTTCTTTTCCAGTAGGGTGGATGGGGACATTCCCGCCGTTACAGCTGATGACGGCGGTGCTTGAGGCCGAGGTTCGCCAGCTCTTCCGGCTCCATCACCAGCGGGTAGAGCTCTTCCAGCGAGGCGATCTCGTAGGTGGGGTTCACCTTGCCCGGGTTCTCGGCGTGGCCGGGGTTGAACCAGCAGGTGTCGAGGCCCGCGTTCACGCCGCCCTGAATGTCGCTGGTGAGGCTGTCGCCCACCACAAGGACGTGCTCCCGGTTCTCCACGCCCAGAGCGCGGAGGGCGGAGTCGAAGATGCGGCGGCTGGGCTTCTCGCTGTCCAGCTTCTCGGAGACGAAGACGTCCTCAAGGTAGGCCCCGATGCCGGATTCTGCCACCCGGCGGCTCTGCACCTTCTCGAAGCCGTTGGTCACGATGGCCAGCGTCGCCACCTCGGAAAGCTCCCCGAGGACGTCCGGCACATTGGGGGTCATCAGGTCGGGGTGGGAGGACAGGTGGTCGAGGTAGCAGCGGTTCATCTCCACGCCGTCACCGGCTGCGTTGATGGCCTTGAGGAAGCGGGTGAAGCGCTCCCCCATCAGCTTTTCGCGGCGTATCTGGCCCTTTTCCAGCTGACGCCAGAGCTCCGAGTTGATGTCCCGGTAGGTCTGCACCGTCCCGGCGTCCGGCTCGATGCCGTATTCCACCAGCGTCTCAGCCAGCGCCTTGTTCTCGGCGGCGTCAAAGTCCAGGAGCGTATTGTCTGCATCGAAGAGGATGCAATAATATTTTGCCATGTTTCTTTCCCTTCTCTATCATGTTTCGAGCCGCCTGCCGCCTTGAGCGGGCGCGGCTGCGGTGCGGTTTGAGAACAGCGAGAAGCCAGCCCCGCCCGGCAGAGCTGGCTTCTCGTATTTTTTATCATTCCAACGTCATTTCATAGGCTTCGTCGTCGGACTGGTCCGGCAGGTTCCCGCTGCACTTGCAGTGTGGTGTGCAGGCGCACTCTTTTGCGATGCACTTTGCCATCTGCTCCTCCGTCACGCCGTTCTCGACGTTTTCCCAATCCATGTCGTAGTAGTCCACGCTGCCGTCGGTCACATCTTCTGCGCCGGGCAGGCCGAGGACTTGCATTTCTTCACGGAACATCCGCTCGCCTCCTCTCGGCTCAGCCTATGCGGCTGCGCAGAGGAAGGTGCGGGGCGTCATTCTGCCTTGCTTTCGGCTTCCTTGCTGGCGGAGGCTTCCGACTTGGTTTCGGCCTTGGGCTCCGCTTTGCTCTCAGTCTTGGACTCAGCTTTGCTTTCAGCCTTGGATTCTGCCTTAGACTCGGCCTTGCTTTCGGACTCCGACTCTGCCTTGGAGCTGCCGGACGACGAACTGCTGGTGCTGTGGGAAGAGCTGCCCGAGCTTGCAGAAGAAGAGGATGTACTGCCGGAAGAACCGGCATGGGACGAGGACGAACTGCTGGTGGAGCCGGACTCGCTGGTCACACCGCTGCCGATGGTGATGGTCAGGGTGTTGCTGCTCACCTTGCAGTCGTTGTAGGTGACGACGGCGTGGATCTTATAAGAAGCGTTGGCCATGGAGCTGTCCACCACCACAGTGATGCTGGACTTGCCGGCGGCCTGCGTGACCTCCTGACCGTTGGCGTACCAGCGCAGGTTCTCGGTCTTGGCGTACTTGCCGCTCAAGGCAGCCTTGAAGGTGTAGGAGCTGCCCACAGCGCCCTTGCCCTCGCTGGTGATGTGGACGGAGGCCGTGCCGAAGACTGCCGTGACGTCCAGATTCTGCTTGAAGTCGGTGTCGGTGCGGGTCTTGCTGGTGAGGCCGTCGCTCCACTTGACGAAGACGTGGCCCTCCGCCGGGACAGCGGTCACGGTGATGGATTTGTCGGGGTCGGTGACGGTGTAGGTCACAGAGCTGTTGCCGGTGTCATTGCCGACGCTCAGGGTGCCGCCGCCGTTCTTGTCCACACGGTAGCGGGCCTCGAACTTTTTCCCCTCGCTGGTGCTCTCGCTGGAAGAGCTCTCCGAGTTGCTGGCGCTCTCGGCCTGACTCTCGCTGGAGCTGACAGCCTCCGAGCTGGGAGCGGCCACGGCGGAGCTGGGGTTGGAAACATACTCCATGGTGCGGGTGGGGATGTTGTTGGTGTCGGGGCGGCGGTCCTCGGTCTGCAGGGCGTGGGTGCGGAGATAGTTCAGCACTGCCTTGAGGCCGGCGCTCTTGAGGTGGATGTCGCCGCTGGTGTAGTAGTCCGCGATGCCGTAGCCGTCGCTGCCCTTGAGGGCCTCGGCAGAGTTGAGGAAGCGGACGCCCAGCTGCTCGCAGAGATCCAGAAGGGCCATGTTGAAGTCGTCGATCTTGGCCTGGTCCATGTGGGGGTAGTTGGAGTGGTCAGCCGGGACCGGCGGCACCGTGTTGACGATGATGTCGGTATAGGGATAGCTCTGCTGGATGGCCTGGATGAGGGCCGTGTAGTGGGCGATGAAGTCCGAGACTTCCATCCCGGTGTCGTTGGTGCCGAAGGTCATGACCACACGGCGGGGCTTCATCATGGCCACCGCCTGAGGGATGGTGTAGTGGTTGGAGTCCTTCTTAAAGGTAACGATGCCCTCGCTGAGCGCGACCTGGGTGCCGATGCCCTCTTTGGCGCAGAACTGCTGCAGGGAGATAAGGCCGTTGTTATAGAGGCGGACGGTGTTGGAATCGCCCAGAAAAAGGGTGTCGTTCAGATAGTCCGTGCCGGCATCGGCGGTCTCCGTCAGCAGAGCGGTGGAGGCATTGTCGATCTGGTAGTGGCCCGACAGGTCTTCGCCGGGGGTGGGGTCTGCCACGGACTCCGGGACGGAGGGGGCAGGCTCCTCCTTTTTGAGGAGGGTGGTGGTGATGCCGAAGGTCAGCAGCACCGCCAGCACGCAGAGGATGCAGACCAGAACGGCCCGATGCTGCATGGGAGTCATGGTTTCGTTTTGTTGTTGTTTTCGACTCATAGATTCAGTCCCTCTCGTTTCAGGAATGGGAAAGCTCGTCCACCGGGCGGAGAGCCCAGTCCGTCAGCTCTTTGCAGTCAGCGGCCAGGAAGACCGGCGCAAAGGGGGCGACCTCTTCCCTGCCGCCGTAGCCGTAGAGCACAGCGGCGGCGTCCAAACCGCAGTTCACAGCGCCCTGCATATCGTCCCGGCGGTCGCCCACCATCAGCACCCGCTTGCCCTGCATGACGGGCTGGGCGAGGACGTGGCGGATGACATCGGTCTTGTTGTCGCGGCTCTCATCCATGGATGCGCCGCCCACGAAGGAGAAGTAAGGCGCAAGGCCCTGCTCTTCGAGGATGGGCCTCACAACGTCGGTGGGCTTGCAGGTGGCCGTGCAGAGGGTCAGGCCCGCAGCCTTGAGACGGCCCAGCATCTCCACCACGCCGGGGTAGACATCGCCCTCGTGGCAGCCCCTGGCGGCGTAGCTCACGCGGTAGCGCTTCGTGGCCTCCTCGATTTTTGCAGGGTCGGAGAAATGCTCGCCGAAGCTCTTGCGGAGGGGCGGGCCGATGTAACGGCCAAGGTCGCTCCGGGCGACGTCAACGCCCATGGAGCTGAAAACTTCTTCCAGTGTATTGAGAATGCCGGGGGCGGAATCGATGAGCGTACCGTCCACGTCAAACAGGATCGCATCGTAGTGCAGCAAGGTCAGGTTCCCCTTTCTCTTTGGATAAACATTATATAGTATAGCACAGATTTCGATATTCAGCAATTCCAACAAAACACTTTTCCGACTTTTATACATGTTTTTAGGCAGCCCCGCCCCGGAAAGCAAAAACTGCCCACCCATTGCGGGCGGGCAGTCGCATTTTGACATCAGCTCTCGGTGGTGGTGCAGTTCCCCGTCGAGGGGTAGTAGAGGTTGTTGGCGATGAATTCCAGCTTCTCTTTCAGAACCAGCTCAAGGTTCGCCACGGCGTGGACCATGTTGGTGGCGGAGTCGTTGACTTCCAGCAGCTTGCACAGGTCCAGCTCCTCCATGCTGAGGGCGGCTTTCATCTTCTGGCTCTCGGCGCAGAGGATGTGGCTCAGGGCCGACTCCTGCAAAGCGATGCTCTCCATCAGGTCAACGACGGCCTGGTCGAGGGAAACTCTCGGCAGCGCGGGGCAGCCGCAGGAAACGCAGGGGGTGCAGTTGGTGGTATCAGCCATAAGAAGGACCTTCCTTTCTATAATAGGAATCGGGCGCAGTCCATCCTATGTGCCTTGCCGCCCGGATGTCACTCCGGCTTTGCGCTCTTCTGTACCTTCTCGATGGTGTCGCGGTAGCCGCCGGAGCCGTACTGGATGCAGCGGTTGATGCGGCTGATGGTGGCGGTGCTGATCTCCACCGCCTTTACGATCTGGTCGTAGGTGCTGCCGCTGAGCAGGAGCTTGGCCGCTTCCAGACGCTGGGCCATATCGGAGATCTCCTTGACCGTGCAGAGGTCTTCGAAGAAGTTGTAGCACTCCTCCCGCGTCTCAAGACTCAGGATCGCGTCGAACAGTGCGTCGGTGGTGGGGTTTCTTCTGGGGTTCTTGTCCGCCATAGCTGCCTCCTTTAGGGCAAAGTGCCGCAGGGTGCGGCAGGGGTCTTTCTATTACTCTGTTACTTTAGCACTTGAAAGTGTAAAAGTCAAGTGTTCGGTCTTTCTTTCCGGGGGTTTAGCAGATTTCACCTGTGGAGGTGTTCAGTTTTACTCATCTCACATCTGAACAAAAATCGCCTAAATTTTCTTAGTTTCTCCCCCGCAAAAATGGCACAGTCTCCTAACTTGCCCAAAATATATTGACAAGTTATGAAATCAGGACTAAAGTATACACAATCATTCGGCAAATGCAATGAACAGGACATGCCTTTTCGCATTCCCTGCGCTCAGAGAGCCGCCATTCCGGTGCAAGACGGCAGCACAGTGCGATCAGCCCTCACCTGCGAGCAGCCTGTGCGAACCCGCTTGCGGCAGTAGTGCATGGCCGTTCAGCCCACGTTACAGGGCGGCGTATCGGCGGCAGGAACGCCTGTACGCGCAAGCGGCTGCTCCCGAAAGCAGCAAACGAAGTGGTACCGCGGAGAACGACCGGTGCAGATGCACCGTTTGGCCTTCGTCTTCGAGGAAGATGGGATGCATCTTTGTGTCTCTATCTTTCATGAAGACGGAGGCTTTTTTCACCCCTCCGGGCCGTTTCGCCTGCTCTGCTTTTGGGTACAGACGCTCTGTCTGGCACATTGCCGGTTGCCGGTGTGAAAGAAAGGAAAGAGGTATAAAGAAATGAATACGCTGGTCATCGTTTTGATCGCAGCCGTGTGTCTGTTCGGCGCTTATACGCTGTATGGCCGCTGGCTGGCCAACAAATGGGGCATCGACCCCACCGCCAAGACCCCCGCAGTCGTCCACGAGGATGGCCGTGACTATGTCCCCACCAACGGCTGGACCGTGTTTGCACACCAGTTCAGCTCCATCGCCGGTGCAGGCCCTGTCACCGGTGCCATCCAGGCTGCTGCTTTCGGCTGGCTGCCTGTCCTGCTGTGGGTGCTGCTGGGCGGCATCTTCTTCGGCGCTGTCACCGACTTCGGCGCTCTGTACGCTTCCGTCAAGAACGACGGCAAGAGCATGGGCATGCTGATCGAGAAGTACATCGGCAAGACCGGCCGCAAGCTGTTCCTGCTGTTCT
>OGNV01002102.1_pt1 | contig 10389 bp, 8 predicted proteins | sample 1573561 | NCBI WGS metagenome assembly OGNV01 (sample SAMEA2581892, study PRJEB24529) | metagenome | biome: Human gut stool | place: China | collected 2011
GCAGATAGCTGCCGGAGGTGGTCTGGGTCAGGTTGATGATCTGCCGCACATAGCCGGGGTGGACGTTCGGCCCGATGAGCAGCAGGCTCGACTGGGTCAGGCTGCCGCCGCTTTTGTGCATCGAGACGGAGGCCATGTCGGCCCCTGCGGCCATGGCCGAGACCGGCAGCCCGCCGCCAAAGTAGAAGTGGGTGCCGTGGGCTTCGTCCGCCAGGCAGAGCATCCCGGCGTCATGGGCCATCTTGACGATGGCGCGCAGGTCGCTGCAGATGCCGTAGTAGGTGGGGTTGTTCACCAGAACGGCCACGGCGTTGGGGTGCTCCCGGATGGCCTTTTCCACCTGCTCCCGCTTCATGCCCAGCGAGATGCCCAGGCGCTTGTCCACCTCTGGGTTCACGTAAACGGGCACAGCGCCGCAGAGCACCAGCGCGTTCAGCACGCTGCGGTGCACGTTGCGGGGCAGGATGATCTCATCGCCCCGCTTGCAGGCGGTCAGCACCATGCTCTGCACCGAGCTGGTGGTGCCGCCCACCATCAAAAAGGCGTGGGCCGCGCCAAAGGCGTCGGCGGCCAGTTCTTCGGCCTCCCGGATGACCGATACCGGGTGGCAGAGGTTGTCCAGCGGTTTCATGCTGTTCACATCCACGCCCACGCACTGCTGGCCCAGAAAGGCGGTCAGCTCCGGGTTGCCCCGGCCGCGCTTGTGGCCCGGCACGTCAAAGGGCACCACCCGCATCTGCCGGAACTGTTCCAGCGCTTCGTAGATGGGTGCCCGGCGCTGGTCCAGCCGGAACCGTGTACGGTTCTCACTCATGTTCTTTTCCTCCGTCCCTGATCCCCTGACAAACAAAAAAGCGCAGGACCAACACCCAAAGGTGCAGACCTGCGCTTTGCAAAAAGCGTTTGAATGTGCGCACAAAGCCCCCGGCGGCGAGCCGGAACCGGACGGTGTGCAGGATCCAAAAGACGGGATGAGGAGAGTCTATATAGCAATTACACTTTTACTACTCTTATTGACCGTTTCACAAGTCTGCGCACGTTCTGCGCAATTTCATGGCTGTAAAGGAACCAACTTATAAAATTTGAGCTTTCAACTCAATCAATAATGGCAGCTTGCGCCGCCGGTCGGCAGTGGACCCGGCTGTCCGTATGGCCTTAGCCCCGATGGGCGGTCCCAGGTAAATTGCTTTGAAAAGACTCCGACATGCTTTGTCTCTCAAAATCAAATGTTATCTTATCATGCCGGTTTCGCGCTGTCAATCCTTTTTTGAAAAAATGTAAAAAAGGAATGAAAAAATGCAGATTCTGGAGAAGGCGGCAGAAACCGGGCAGACCGGACGGATTCGATGCGTTCCGACACGCTTTGGCAGCGCAGATGGGGCAATTCTGCGTGAAAGGGGGTGTTTCGCGCGTGAAAGGCAGGTGCAGGGGGCGGAAAAATGTGGTACAATCAAGTTGCAAGGGGGGAGCGTAGCGATGGAGCTGCGGATCGCGATCGTTGAAGACCAGAAGTTTGAAGCCCAGCGGCTGGAGCGGCTGCTGCGGCAGGCGTGGGGGGATCCTGTCGTCTGCGACCTGTACGAGAGCGGCGACGCATTTTTGCACAGAGCCGCCGCCGGGCCGTATGCCGTGGTGTTTCTGGATATCTGCATGGAGGGCACGAACGGCATCGCGACGGCCCGGCAGCTGCGGGAAAAGGACCCGCATCTCCTCATCGTCTTTGTGACCTCGTCGCCGGAATACGTGTGGGAAGCCTTTCCGGTGCATCCGTTCGATTATCTGCTCAAGCCGTATAAAGAGGAAAAGATCCGGCAGCTGACCGCCGAACTGCGGCGGGTGCTCTGCCGCCAGGAGCCGGAGCTGGAGGTGCGCATCGCCCGCCAGACCGTGCAGCTGCCGCTGAATAAGATCCTGTATGCGGAATCCCAGAACCACTTCGTCCGGATCGTGACCGACGACGGCGAGTGCCGGGCCGCTGCCACCTTTGCGCAGGTGGAGCAGCAGCTGAAGACGCAGGAGAACTTTCTTGTCTGCAACCGGGGCCTGCTGCTGAACATGGATAAGGTGCTGCGGTTCGAGGGCGACTGCATCGAGATGCTGGACGGTGCCCGGCTGCCCGTCCGCCTGAAGGATAAAAACAGCCTGTTTGCGCAATTCACACAATATCAATTCCGCCACATGCAGCGGGAGTTCTGAGAGGAGAAAAACGCCGTGGATGCTGTGTTGTTCGGACGCTACTTTCTCGAATTTGCATTGTTGTATCCGGGGGCCTACCTCTGTCTGGCCCCGCTGCGGGACCACCTGAAGGCCCCCAAAACGACCTGCTGGATCGCGGGCGGTGCCCTCACGGCGCTGTGCATTGGGTGTGCAGCACTGTGCACGATCCTTGAACTGCCCAGCAACGTTTTCCTGCTCCCCATCCTCATCGTCTCGTTCTGGCTGCTGCGATGGCGGACGGAGGGAGTGACCGTCAGCCAGACGGCCTTCCTGTTCTCGATCTCCGCTGTCATGCTGGCCGTCTGTTCGCTGCTGGCCGTGGTGCTGAACGCCCGCGCCGAGACCGGCAACCAGCAGGAGGCCAATCTGGTCTCCACAGCGCTGCTGGCGCTGGGGCTCTCGGCGGTGCTGAGCGTCCTCTTCCATTTCACGGCCGTCCGGTGGAGCGCATGGCTCTTGCAGGAATATCACGGCGAAGCGTTCTGGCAGTCGGCGTGGCCGCTGCCGGCCATCTATGCGGCCTTCCTCATTTTCTGCATCCCGCTGGACCCGTCGGTCGTCCTGCTCAACCGGGTCATGATCATTGCGGTGCTGGCGGTGTCCATCTCGCTGCTGGGCATCTTCCTGCTGCTGTACGAGATGTACCGGGTGGCGCAGGAGTACACCCGGAACACCCAGCTGGACCGGGAAAACCAGCTGCTGGGCGTGGAATCCCGCCGTTATATGGAGCTGCGGGAATACATGGAGCAGACCCGCAGCCTGCGGCATGATTTCCGCCAGCACCTGCACGTCATCTCCGGCCTGACCGAGGCCGGGCAGCTGGACGAGCTGAAACACTACCTCAGCCAGTACGAGAGCGAGCTCAGCGAGGCCCGCCCCACCCTGTGCGCCAACCCCGCAGTGGATGCGCTGGCGGGCCACTACGACCACGAGGCCCGGCAGAAGGGGGTGCCCATCGAATGGAAGCTGGAGCTGCCCGTTCTGCTGCCCATGCCGGAAGCCGACCTGTGCATGATCCTGGGCAACCTGCTGGAAAATGCGCTCGACGCCAGCCGGAAGCTGACGCCGGACCAGCGGCAGATCCGGGTGATGGCCCGGATGCTCAGCCCTGCCATGCTGGGCATCGTGGTGGAGAACCGCTACGACGGTGTGCTGAAAAAGCAGAGCGGCATCCTGCACTCCACCAAGCACGAGGGGATCGGCATCGGGCTGGTCTCCATCGAGACCGCCGTCCGCAAGTACAACGGTGATCTGACCGTAGAAACGAAGAACAACGTCTTCCGAGCCAATGTGCTCCTGAATTTATAACGAATCGACAACACATCAATGGAAAATTGGAGGATCGACACGATGAAAATGACACGACGCAGCTTTCTCAGCGCATCTGCATTCACCCTGCTGGCCTGCGGCCTTGCACCTGCCGCCCATGCGGAGGAGACAAACAGCCTGTTGACCGGGCTGCTGGGCAGCAAGGCGGAGACCGCCCTTCCGCCCAAGCCTCTGACCGCCAAGGTCGTGGATGCCAACCCCTTTATGGGCTTCAGCGAATCCAACATCCACCACGACTGCTACAACACCGACTCCACAGATGCCGTGCTGCCCATCGGCATCTGCCCGGAAGTCAATGTAGCGATGGAAAAGGTCAACCCCAATGCCTCTCCGGCCATCTTCTTTGACAATTTCGACAACCCCATCAGCCCGTTCCTGGGCGGCCTCGCCATCCGGGACCTGGATGCGGAAGAGGTGACCACGCGGGGCTTCTTCTCGCCCACCAAGCACGACGGCGGCGGGTATGTCATCCAGAGCTCCTATTCGTTCGTGGACGGGCGGAACCTCATCGTCTGCCCCACCAGCCACAACCACGTCCTGATGCTCCGCGCCGCCGATGAGAACGGCACCCCGCTGCCAGTGTTCGAAAAGGTGCTGGACATCGATATCAAGGCCGCAGCCGAAAAGGTGCTGGGCAGAACGCTGGACCAGAAGCTCCTTTCCGTCGTCTTTGACTACGAGGGCAACCTCTGGTTCGTGACGGGCGGTTTCCGCATCTACCCCAGTCGGGGCCAGCAGGGCGCGATGGGCTATGTCTCCCATGCCGCCATCGAGGCCATCCTGGCGGGAGGCACGGCCGACCTCGACCACGAAGTCCACGTCTATGCGCCCATCGCCGGGGAAGGTGCCGAAAACGGCATCGCTGCCTGCAAGGAAGGCGCGGTCATCCTGACGAACCTGGCCTGCTACCTGCTGCGGGCCAACAACGGCGTGGAGGTCGTCTGGCACACCGGCTACAACAGCGTGGGTGCCAAGGACAGCCATGAGGGCGACGCCACCACCGGCGGCGGTCTGGCCTGGGGCAGCGGCTGCTCGCCCTCCCTCAGCCGGGACCTGGTCTTCTTCACCGACAATCTGGACACCGTGAGCCTGCTGGCGCTGGATATCCACACCGGTGCCATCGTGGCCAGCCTGCCCGTCATCGACGAGCTGCCCGCCAATATGCCGGTCTCGGTGGAAAACTCCGCCATCGTCTACGACCACGGCACCGGCACCATCAGCACCATCGTCTGCAACTGGTTCGGCGCCGGCAGCCCGAACCTCGCCAAACCCGACAACGATTCCTCCATCCAGAGCTACGAGAACATCTACGACCGCAACTGGCTGATGAAGGGCAACAGCATGATCATGCCCGGCATCGAGCGGGTGGATACCATCCGGACCGACGACGGCTGGACCATGAAGAGTGTCTGGTGCCGCGACGACCTCAGCGACACCTCCATGATGAAGCTCTCCACGGCCACCGGTTATATTTACGGCTTCGTGCAGGATGTGGACAGCGGCATGTGGCAGTACATCGTGCTGGATTTTGAGACGGGCAGGACCGCCCTCACCGTGGACGTCGCGTCGCTGTACGGCTACAACAACATGGCCATCGGCATGTATGCCGGGCGGGACGGCAACAAGCTGTACTGCCCCACCGGCTACAAGGAGCTGCTCCGTTTGCAGGACCGCTTTGTCTACCTGCCGGAGATGCCCTACCGCAAGGTGGACCTGGATAAGACCCGCCGCACCGTCGTTTCGGCGGCAGAATTTGCCGCAGCAGGCGGGCAGGGCACCCCGGCGACCTGGCTGCACACCGTCACCTTCGACAACCTCCACCCCCAGACCATTGCCGCCATCCGGGTCAACGGCCTGACCGGCAAGGCCTCCGACTACAAGCTCTACGCCAAGGGCACCGATGGGCAGTATCACGCCTTTACGGGCAGCTGGTCGCTGGAAAATGCCTCCGGCCGTCTCCGCGCGCAGAAGGTGTATGAGATCCGCTTCACCCTGCAGGACGGCGGCGACTTTGACCTGAGCACGGACGCAAAAGAAGTGACCGCAGCCATCCTGCTGGCTCGCTGACCCCCTGAAAAACAGTCCTTCTCTCTTCTCGTTTGAAAACCGCCGTCTGCTTTTGGATTCGTTTGAGCAGACGGCGGTTCTTTTTGGTTGCACTTTGGCGGCAGAGCCTTTGAACGCTGCGTCCGGGAACCCTCGCGGACCGGCCCGAAACGAAAATCAAACAGAAATTTCACGATTTAGGGGTTGTGTTCCGGGGTGCAAAATGGTATGCTTGAGACACTTTGCAGCTTCCTGCGGGAAATTTCAGGGGAAGGGAGCGTCTGACAGAAGATGCAGAAACACACAAAACAGTTGATCGCAGCCGTTGCGCTGCTTCTTATTGCAGCGGTGCCGCTCGCACTGCACATCGCAAACGCAGACTCCACCGACGAGACTGTGGCCAGCGCTGCGGCCAGCAGCTCGGAAGAACAGGCAGAAGCGCCGGTGTCCTCCAGTGCGGCCAGTGCCGCAGACTCCACCAGTGAGCCGGAGCCGCAGCCGGAAGAGGAGCCGGACGCCTCCTCGGAGGAAGCGGACAGCAGCGTAGAGAGCGGGGACGCAAGTGCGTCCTCGTCTGAAGCAGCAGCTTCCTCGGCAGCTTCGAGCCACGCCGCTTCTTCGAAGCCCGCTGCACATTCGGCGGCGTCGTCCCACGCGGCATCGTCCTCGCATTCGGCCGCTTCGTCTCATGCGGCGTCCTCTTCGTCTTCGTCTTCGACGTCGGCCTCGGCCTCGTCTGGCAGCTCGCATACAACGGAGACTACGGACGCAAAGGTCAATGCGTATGTGCGGCGGCTCCGGAACCTGCAAAAACGCAGCAGCAAAAAACTGTATCAGACCGCAAGCAGTGCGTACAGTGAATATATGGAGCATCCCGTGGAAGAACGGAATCTGGCGTTGAAGGTCTCCATCGTGCTGGGGAAGACGATGGAATTGACCAAACTGCAGAGCGAATGCGACAAGGAGTTCAAGGAGATCGTCACGGAGCTGCGCCAATACCTGCGGGAAAATGGTTACGACCAGAGCATTGCAGATGCTGCGGAAAAAGAGTACAAAGAAGAAAAAGATGCGATGATCAAAGAGCTGACGAACGTGACCTACAGCCAGGTGACCGGCAAGGGCGAAGGCGGCAAGTGGCTTGAGGAACACGCGGACATGGGCCAGTAAGACCGAACATCAAACAAACGCGCAGAGCGTGTTTCCCGAAGCGGGGAAGCGGCTCTGCGCGTTTTTCTGTACGTTTGGCACTCACAGCAGCTCCGGCAGCTGCCGGAGCACGAAGTGGTTCTTGCGGAAGGTGAGCAGCCCTTCGTCCCGCATCCGGCACAGCTCCTTGGAGAGGGCGCTGCGGTCAAGGTTGAGGTAGTCGGCCAGCTGCTGGCGGTTGAAGGGAAGGTCGAACTCCATGCCGCCCGCCTGAACGGCCTGGCCGGACAGGTAGGTCAGCAGCCGCCCCCGCACGGTCTTGGGGGCGGTGCAGAGGATGCGGCGGGAGAGGGCAAGGTTCTTCTTCATGGAGACACGGAGCAGATTCCGCAGCAGGCGGTCCTGCCAGCTGTGCTCGGCGTGGGGGCGGGAAAGGGCAGCCGTGTCCAGAAACAGCACCTCGCAGTCTGCCGCCGCGAGGACATCCACCATCAGCGGCTCCCCGCAGAACGCATAGGTCTCGGCAAAGGCCTGCCCCTCGCCCACCTCGCTGAGGATGCTCTTGCTGCCCCAGAGGTCGATGCTCTCGATGTGGACGGCACCCCGCAGTACGATGCCGATCTCATGCACGGTGTCGCCGGTGTGGAAGATGGTCTGGCGGCGGGCAAAAGCTTTCCGCCGCAGGCAGCGGCCGCGTTCCATTTGGTCGATGTCGGCCTCGGTCAGGCCCTGAAACAGAAAAATCGAGTGATAATCCATAAAAATCCCTCTTTGTGGTTACAACAACCGAATCTTTGCTGTCATTATAGTATACTGTGCACAGAAAAAGCAAGGAGGATTCTCTTATGATCCGGAAAATCATTCACATAGACGAGGAAAAGTGCAATGGCTGCGGTGCGTGTGTCACGGCCTGCCACGAAGGGGCCATCGGCCTGGTCAACGGCAAGGCCAAACTCATGCGGGATGACTACTGCGACGGCTTTGGCGACTGCCTGCCCGGCTGCCCCACCGGTGCCATCACCTTTGAAGAGCGCGAGGCTGCGGCGTACGACGAGCAGGCCGTGCTGGAGAATAAGCAGAAAAAGGCCGCTGCCGCTGCTGCCCCGGCACACTCCGGCTGCCCCGGCCACCAGATGCACCAGTTCGACCGCAAACCGGCCCAGGCCTCTGCGGCAGGCACCGCGATGCCCTCCCAGCTGGGCCAGTGGCCCTGCCAGATCAAGCTCGTGCCCGTGAACGCGCCCTACTTCAACGGGGCAAAGTTGCTCATCGCGGCAGACTGCACGGCCTACGCCTATGCGAACATCCATCAGGAGTTCATGCAGGGCAGGATCACCCTCATCGGATGCCCCAAGCTGGACGCCGTGGAGTACAGCGAGAAGCTGACGGCCATCCTCTCCCAGAACGAGATCCGGAGCGTGACGGTGCTGCGCATGGAGGTGCCCTGCTGCGGCGGCCTCGAACACGCTGCCGTGACGGCCCTGAAGAACAGCGGCAAGTTCATTCCCTGGCAGGTGGTGACCTTCTCCATCGACGGCCGCATCCTGGACCGATAAAAAGAGAAAGCAAGAGCTGCTGCACGGCGGGTGCAGCAGCTCTTGCTGTTTAAGAGGCGGCTTTCTGAAGCACTTCTGCAAATTTCTCCAGCGCCTGACGGAGCTGGACGAAGTTATCCACATCGGCGTCGCTCATCCGGGAGGTGGGGGCCACCACGGCAGTCTCAGCGGCGGTGACGGTGCCGCTGAGCGAGACGTTCACTGCGTGTTCGGGGATGGTCAGCAGGATGTGGAGCGGCGTCGTGCCGGAGAACAATTCCTTCAGCGGCAGGCCGACGATGCAGGTGAGGTCGGTCTCCCCGGCGGGCAGCTGGTAGTAGGTGTAGCCGTCCAGCGCCCCGGCGGGTGTGACCTTTTGCAGGGCTCCAAGCCCCAGTGTCAGGTTCGTCATGTCCTGCATCTCCACGGCGGAAAGCTCCACGCCCAGCAGGGAAGCCAGCTGGGTCTGGGAGATGTAGCTGCCCATGGACCAGTTGGGCAGCACCAGCCCGGCCAGCGGGGCCGCAGCCACGATCTCTCCGCGCAGGTAGGTGTAGAGCTGCCCGGCGTCGTACAGCGTCTCGTTCGCGTCGATGTACACCCGCGTGAAGGCGGAATTGTTCTTCTGGGAGGTCAGCGTGAACTGAAATCTGCCGGGCGCATACTGGCCGGAGACGGTGCCCTGCGTAGCCCCGACCTGTTCCAGCACCCCGTACAGCGCAGGTGTCCGGGAGGCTGTGGAGGTGACGGTGTAGCGGAAATCGAAGTCCGCCCCGGCCTGAATGGCCTTGACCTTGCGGGACAGCAGGCCGTACACCGTGCCGCCCGCCGCCAGGCAGAGCGCCAGCAGGCAGAGAACCACCACGAGGGCGGCACGGCCCCGCTTGTTGTTTTTGGGAGCAGTCATGGAAAAACCTCCTTTATTTCGAGCAGGCGTTCACGAACGCATCGAACAGGCCCTGCATGGCGGGGTCTGCGTCGCTGAGCCACTCCGGGTGCCACTGGACGCCGAGGCAGAACCTTGCGTCCGGCTTTTCGATAGCCTCCACGATGCCGTCCTCGCTCAGCGCGGCGAGGGTGAAGCCGGGGGCGACCCGGTCCACGGCCTGATGGTGCTGGCTGTTGACGAGCACGGTGTCCTGCCCCAAAATGCGGGAAAGCAGGGTGCCCCGGCGGACGGTGACGGTGTGGACTTTGGCCCAGTGGTCGTTGTGCGGCAGATGTTCGAAGGGCTTGATGTCCTGATACAGGTCGCCGCCCAGCACGGCATTCATGACCTGGATGCCCCGGCAGATGCCCAGCACCGGTTTGTCTGCGGCCAGAAAGGCGCGCAGCAGCAGCGGCTCGGCTGCATCGCGGAGAAGATTCGGCTCGCCGCAGGCGGGGATGCGCGCCTGCCCGTAGAACTTCGGGTCCATGTCGCCGCCGCCGGGCAGCAGCAGGCCGTCGCAGGTCAGGGCGTCCTGCACTGCCTGTTCGGGGTCGCTCAACTCGACCCAGCGCATCCCGGCTCCGGCGCGGGCCAGACTTTCCATGTATTTGGATTGTGCCACGGTCGGCTCCGGGTCGGTGCTCATCCGCGGCATGGCGATCACAACACGCATATTCAACTGCCTCTAAAACAAAAACCCGGAACCATCGGTTCCGGGCATTTTGGCGGAAAGATGGGGATTCGAACCCCAGAACGCTTTTGACACGTTACACGATTTCCAGTCGTGCGCCTTAGACCAACTCAGCCATCTTTCCACATCTTCGGTTTTCAGCGTTTCGGGCCGTGGCCCTCAGCGCTCCACTATAATACCTGAAAGAAGCACTTTTGTCAAGGATTTTTTCGAAAAAATTTCAGAAAATCAAAAAATGACACAGGTTCGAAGAAGAAATTCTGAAGGAAATGCCGCTGCCCGATAAATCCTCTTGACGCAAGCCCCAAACGGGACTATGATGAGGGCAGAGAGTGTGCGAAATGGGAAATTTCGCAGGGATTGGAATGGAAATAGGAGGACGATCGCAATGAATTATTCAGACGTTTTGAGCAATGCCCGGCAGAACATCGGCAAGTATTGCAAGGCCTGCCCGGTGTGCAACGGCGTGGCCTGCAAAAACCAGATCCCCGGCC
>OGNV01002126.1_pt1 | contig 10292 bp, 8 predicted proteins | sample 1573561 | NCBI WGS metagenome assembly OGNV01 (sample SAMEA2581892, study PRJEB24529) | metagenome | biome: Human gut stool | place: China | collected 2011
GTGATTTTTTCGTAATATCTGGACTTATTTAAAATCTAAATCCTAATTTCAAATTGGGTTGTGCAAACAAGTTTATGTTATGATGTCCCACTTTGTAAGTGGCTACCCCTTTCGGACAAATCTGAATCATGTCGTAGCGATAGGCTACCGGTTGCAGTTCAAATCCGAAAACCAGTCCTTTACCCAGGCTGTATTCGATGCCGGCTACCGCTGCCGCACGTAATCCGAATATTTGTCCGGTTTTGGTCGAAGGGATATATACTTGTAAAGGCAGTGTTTCTGCGTCATTCAAATCGTCATCGTCAGTTATTGCATCACCGTCGCTTACAGTTTCACCCGTGTTGGGAGACATCGTTTCGATTCGTCCCATTTGCCAGCCTACAAGGCCACCCACATAAAGATTGATACGTTCGTTTTTCGTATTGAAATAATAGTTTGAACCAATGTTTACCATCCAGTTGTTTTTCACCCGTCCTTCTACATATTTGGAAGCGGGGATTTGCATATCGGACACACTATTGTCGCCTTCAATGAAATCCTTTTTCGGGGTGACTCCAATGTTCATGCTACATCAGATTAACGTCCCAACGATCGGTCAGGAAATATTTTCCCTGCAAACCGATGATGTTGACCAAGCTATTATTATTCCAACTTCCCAGATTCAGATACATGCCCGGATCTTCAGACTTGTTGCCTGTATCATCGCCCAAGCCAATGCCCGGCGCGTTTCCGGTCCCGTTCCAGTATTTCGGTAACAAGTATTCCATACCATCGGCGAATTGCTGTGAATTGCCTAATGCGACGGATATCTGCCAGTTACCTTTTTCCGGGGCAAACGACGCATCGTCACTGCTGCTGCGTTGTTGCGCCATAAGTGGCGCAACAGTACATGCAGTCAGAAGGATTATGCATAGTTTTTTAATCATACTTTTTTCCTTTAGTTTTTATTTATTCGGCTGAAGTGTCTCCGGTCAGTGTTTTGATAAGCTGATCTTTCATCTCTTTTGCCTTGTTGAATAATACCGTCAATGCTTCGATTTCAAAAGTTTTGGCATCGATTTGAGCTTCTTTAAGTTTGATGGCTGTTGCTTGTTCTTGTTCGTAGCTACCGTCCTGTAGTGCTTTCAGCAAAGCATCGTACATATTCAGTTCAGCTTTTGCCTTTGCCAGAGTACCGCTCTTTACAGTGATGTTGCCACTTTCGTCGTCAACTTCAGAAGGTGCACCTTCGATTTTGGCTATTTCGTTCTTCAGGTATTTAATTGCATCCTCATAAGTGGACAATGGCTGATTATTATCACCAGTCTGAGGCAAAGCCTTTTTCATTGTACCTAAGATGCAATTCAAACCGGCTTTCTGCACTTCCAGACTTGCTTTCTCCGCATCGTACTTCTCTGTAATCTGGTTCAGGGTAATTTGTGCTGTTGCCAGTTTTGTATCTGTTGCGGCGATTGCTTTATCATTGTCGGTACCCATAGCCATTAATTTTGAGTTCAGGTCGGCCCATACAGATACATTGTTGATTTCATCTGTTAAAGCATCGTACTCCTTCTTTGCTCCAAATGTTTTGTCTGCCAGCCCGTTCTGGGTTAGGGAGATTCCGTCAGGATCGAATGTAAACTCTCCTTCTCCGGTGTGTTCGGCTAATGCTTTATTGTAAGCCGCCAACCATTCTGCGTAAACTGCTGTAGTTTGGCGTTCGTTACTGTAGCCGGCGGCTTTGGCTGCTTTGACGAAATCGGCAGCGAGGCCACCTTCAGCTTTAAACAAATCCTCCACACCGAATACGGCATCATAACTTGTTGTTCCGTTGTTCTCAGTGATAAGTGCCTTCCATGCGTCCAGTTTGGCTGCATCTTTAGTAATGTCTGTTTCTTCTTTCAGCTTTAGTCCGTCCAAAGTGGTTCTGGCGGTGAGATAAGTTTTGTATTGAGCAATAAATTTGTCTAAAGCAGCTTTTTCTTTAGCTGCATCTCCGGCGGCAGTTTCATAATCTTTCTGGTAAGTCTGATAATCTGCGATGATCAAGCTGCGTGCGTCGTGTCCCTCCTGACTGAGATACTTGCCTGCATCTACTGCCTTATAAAAAGCTTCAGATGCTTTTGTCCATGTACCCTCTACCTTGGTCAGCTCTGCTTGGAACGCATCATAGTCAACTTTAGCTTTTGCCTGTGCCAGTTTTGCCTGTGCCTGTTCTTCGCTGGTCTTTACTTTGTCGGTTAATAAAGTAGTGATAGCTTCTAACATGTTTCTTTTCTCCTGCATGGTTTTAGAGAAGCGGAACCCATCAGGAAAATAGTATTTTCCGGTTGCGGGATCTATCTTTATTGCTGGCCTAAAGGAATTGGCAAGGTCATTGTTGTCCAAAGTTTGTTTTTCCAGAATCATTCCGGCAAATCCATCCTGGATGGTAGCAGGAATATCGAAAGTGAATTCACCTTTTGCTTCTTTTGCTTTCTGCACTTCAGCTACCTGTTGTACGGCTGCCTGATAATCGGCGTCGCTTACTTTCGATAAGTCGATAGCATTGATTTTATTGTCAAGATCCGTTTTCTTATCATTAAGTTCTTTGTATTTGGCTTCAAACTGATCCAATGGAATTTCTGCGACAACCTTCAGCTGTGCCAGGTTTTCTTCGATACCTTTTACTTCACCTTTCTGAATGGCAATCTGGTTGGTAACGCCGGCAATCAGTGCTTCCGGATCATAGCTGAATTCTAATAAAGATTTCTGTCTCATCAGGTCAGCCAGTTCTTCCTGAGCATCGCTTAATGTACCGGAGAGTTCGATCAGGCCTTTTACGGTAGTCTCTTCTCCATCTTCTACACTGATTTTCCCCGATTCTTCATCGTAGGTGATCTCTTTAGGAGTATATGCAAAACTTTGCGTGTATAGCAGTTCGTTCAACTTGGTAGCATAGGCATTATCTTTGTAACCAAGTAAAGCCACTTCGATATCGATCATTGCCTTTTCATAAGCGGCCTGTGCTTGTGCAGTCTGAATTTGTAGCTCAAGCATTTTAGCTTTGAATAACTCTGCGCTTTTCTCGGCTTTTTGTTGCCAATAGGCTTTCATCGCTTCTGTTTTGGCTGCTTGAACTTCTGTTTTAAGCTTTTCCTGGGCTACTTTTTCTTCCAGGTAAGCGGCTTTGGCATTGACGATAGCAATTTGTGCCTCTTTGTAAGCCGCTTCAGCAGTTTGTACAGCTGCTTTTGCTTTAATTAATTCTGCTTTCGCTCCGCGAAGTTCTGTGATGCTTGCCGGTTCATCATTATCGATACATCCGGTAAACGTTGTAGTTGCTCCTCCCACTAAGAGTGCAGCTACGAGATAAGTCCATTTTCTCATACCTCTGTTTTTTTAGTGTTAATAAAAATGTTATGTAAGTAAATCAATGTATTCTCTTGCCTATTGCGGCTTTTCCTCTATCTGTGTAATACCTCTATCTACCGTTACTTTATAGGTAACGGGATCGAAGTCCGCTTTTCGATAAGAAGCGTCTTTGAGAGGAGTTTTTAACATTAAATTCCGGTTATATGTAGCATAAAGCATATAGGAGATGGATCATCTCGTTGGGGATTAAAAACGGGATGAGCGAATTGTGCGCATTCATGATACTAATGTAATGTACACCAAAGACTATAGTCGTCTTTTTCTTTTATAAGGGATGATTCAATGACTTATTTTAATAAATAATCGTATTTTATTTGTTTTATTGTGAAAAATGATTTATGTTTGTAGCGCACTTATAGAAGAGTTACCTATAAAGTAATGGTTCAGATAATCAAAGTATTAGTCCTGTATATGCTTCTTTTGCAAATGATATAATATGAGCATTTGTTTCATCTAATTTCTTAATGTTGAATGGTTTCAAGTAGGTTTCTGTCACTTTGATTGACGAATGTCCCATGGCTTCACTGATGATGCCCGGGTGAATTTCAAGATGGTAAGCTAAGGTAGCCCAGGTGTGTCGTGCGGTGTATGAACTCAGGTTTTTCGAAATTCCCAATAGATGCGCCAATTGTATCAACTGATAGTTAAATGTACGTAAAGCATATTGGTATTCTTGATAATTGATATGGCTTTTTTGCTTTTTGCTCAGAATAGGAAACAAGTAAGGTGAGTCAGGGTCGGTATCCATATATTCCAGAATAATCTCCATAGCTTCGGAAGGAACGGTTACTGTAAGTTGGCGTCCTGTTTTGTGCCGGTGGTAAGTGAGGATATTTCCTTTTAAGTCTCTCTTTTGCAGATAGGCCAAGTCGACAAAGGGAAGTCCGCGTAATAAGAACATAAGTACAAACATCTTGTGGGCACGGCAAATGGCTTCTGGATGCTGTGCAGTGTGGTTCATTTGCAGTAAAAGCCCCATTTCTTCTGCTTTGAGAGATCTTTTCACATCGGCTTGGGTTCCAGTATATACAGGTTTGAACAAGCGGGGAGAGTAGGGGGCCAGTTGGCGGTCCACTGCCCGGTTGTAGACAGCGCGTAAGGCCCGCATATAGGTGGAGACGGTATTCCAGCTATTTCCTCTCAGGCGGAGATAATGTTCAAATCGTTTTAGTAATGCAGGTGTCATCTGACGAAACAGGATGTTCTTGCTGCCTGTGAAAGCTCCGAATGCATTCAGGCTGGCTTGATAAATATGGGCAGTTCCGAGAAAATTACCTGCTTTTTGTTCGCTGATAATGCTATCCATAAATCGGATAAAATTTTGTTCTTTCATAATACATTTTGTTTTGATGGAGCTGTGTCAAAACTCTTTTTACCACAGATTATACAGATTATTATAGAATAATAATGTTGATAATCAGTGACTTGGTATTTGCTTAGTGTTACTCTGTATCCTCTGTGGTGAGTTTCGATACACCCTCCGGGTTCCTAGTTTTTCTCTTCCCAAGATATTAATTTTCTTTTGATTAATCATTAACTATTGGTTTACGTAATTAATTGTTTGGTTCCAAATGATTAACTTTAACACATCATTAAAACAAACATTCTGTTAGTATGCTATCTATAAGATAAACAGTTGATATAAACTTGATAATTGCTTGAAACGAACTCTTTGAATGATAAGCAGATTGCTGGAATATCTGTTTGAACTTACCAAATTGATAGCTTCACATTTTTTAGTATTTTGTCTTCTTCGTCTTCTTTTGCTTTCTTTATGGAGCAGAGCCTAATCATTCTTGGCAATATATTGTTCTTACTGCAACATCTAAACTTAAAAACGTATGAAAGATCTTGTGTCCGGCATCCGTTATGATGCCTCTAATGTGATTAGTCAGGCTATAGGGCCAAGTAAAGAATTTTGCATGGGATATTTGAATCCCGGAGTTGCAAGTGGTGAAGGATATATTTCGACAATGAAATTGTCAGTCGGTACAGTCGACGTGAAAGACCTTGATGCAATAACTGAAAAGATTGTAGCAAAGGACCGCTGTGAGAAAAACGACGCATATCTCGGACAAGTCAATCTAATGAAGGCTTCTTCATTTTGTGGACAAAATGGAGCTATCTGGGGATTTGACCTGGCAATGCACGATGACATTGCCAAAAGAAAGGAGATGCCTATCTATATGCAGGCACAGCCTGAAGGGGTAGACGTTCCTGTTTATAATATCCGTCCGTTGCTGGAGGCAACCGAACGTTTGTTCGGCCGTGCCAAAGAGCGTCGTTTTCCCATACTCCCCGGAGCTTATGTGCCGGGAGGAAGCCGAAAGGTTGTAGCATGCGGTCCCACATGGGTGTGGTCTGTGATCGGACTGGCTATTTTGAAAAACCGTAGTAAAGGAGCCTGCCTGTTTGTGAAAGACACCGGAACTTACGGGGATGATTCGACAACGGAAGGCGAAGCAATTGGTTTTTTGGAAGGGATACTCCGGAAAGCCACCAACAGCATTGTACTTTGCGGACAGGATCAGGATGTAATTTACGACCGTATTTATATTGGTTATAAATATACGTTTGTAGAACCCGATCAGGTTGGTTGTGCTTTGTCGTGCACTCCTGCTGTCTATTTGGCCCAGAATGCTGTCCCTGCCGATATGAAACCGGCTGATCTTTGCCAGATGACCATCAGTGACTGGGAAGAGAAGTTAGGGCTGGAAGAGCTGACTATTTTTGAATAGAAGTTTGACGGTAAAACACAGGCTACGAATAGGTACACAGGTTTATGATGCTGAGAACGGATTTCTTTTCTATCCGTTCCTGGTTGTTCGTTTGTGGTGGGTGTACCTTTCGTAGCTTGTCTTTTTTTCACTGTTGTGCTATCCACCAGTCAATCATCTTACGTGCCAGACTTAGCTTCCGCGGAAGTTCCGGCAGATTATTTTTTGTATAGAAATTCCCGGAACTGAGTTCGTCATCCTGCAAGCGAATGCTGCCCCCGGCATAATCGGCAATAAAACCTACCATGAGTCCGCTCGGATAGGGCCAGGGCTGATTTCCAAAATACTGAATGTTCTTCACATCCAGTCCGGTTTCTTCTTTAACTTCCCTTTCCACACATTCCTCCAAGGTTTCTCCGGTTTCAAGGAAGCCGGCCACCAAGCTATTGAATGTACCTTTAAAGTTGCGGGCATGTACCAGTAACAAAGAATCTTCTTTGCGTACCAATACCAGAATTGCCGTTGAAATGGCGGGATAGACTTCTTTACCGCAATCCGGACACTTTTTCATAATAGGCTCTTTCTGTACCAGTGGAGTTCCACATGTGGGGCAAAAGCGGTTGCTACGGTCCCAGTACAGGATTTCGTGAGCTTTACCTGCTGCTTGATAGTGTTCGAGCGGCAGGTAATCATAAGAAGCGCGCAACCCCATTTGTACATATTCCGGTGTTTCTGTGATCGGAGAATCTATGTAGAAACTTTTGCCGGATATGCCATCGGGCGTAGTTAGGGTGTGTACGGTTGTTCCTTCCGGTATGGCGATGGGTGCGCTTTCTCCTGAAGGGATGGAGAAAGCGTTGTTTTTCTTTTCCAGTAATAACTGATCTTGGTAGAAGATGAACCATCGGTTGTTTTTTGTATGTGTCATTTTGGATAATTCTTTTTTAACCGGTACAAAATTATAAAAAGATACTCTCTTTCATGCCGGTCTCCTTTATAAAATATTCATCATGTGATACCAGCAGTACACTACCTGTATAATTCCGGATGGTGGCGGTGATGATCTCGATGCTGTGTATGTCCAGATTATTGGTGGGTTCATCCAGGATAAAGAGGTCAGGAGTGTTATTGCTGATCATCAGGCAACAGAAAGCGAGCCGCATTTTTTCACCTCCACTAAGCTGTTTGCAAGGTTTGTCCCAACTTGCCACCGGGAAGAGAAAGCGATTCAATATGATCTTTATTTCGTGTTCCGGCAGGTTCCGGAGGTTGAATGACTCTGCTTGCTGGAGCACTGTCAGCCCGTCGGAAATGATGGAATACTCCTGATTGAGATAGACGTAACTGAACCCGGTGCGCTCCAGTGTACCCGAAGCAGGCAATAGTTCTCCGGTGACCAGTTTCAATAGGGTGGTTTTACCACTCCCGTTGTCTCCTTCGATACGTATCCGGTCGCCGCTTTTCAGTTGGAAACTTAGGGGAACCTTCCATAAAAACGAATCTTCATAAGTGAAGTTTATATCACGGGCAGTCAGTAATATTTTTCCCGGATGTAAAGCAGAAGCATTGAAATCGGTTTTAAGCAGTGACACTTCGCCCAACCTGTTGCGTATCTGACTTCGTTCGGCGACAAGTTTTTCCGATTTGTCCCGGTGGATGTCCGTCAGTTTGGTGGTACTTTTTTCTGCCCGGTCTTTCAGGGTATTGATGGCCATACGGGAAATGCCTTTTTGAGGAGCCGCTTTTTCGCTCCGTACATTCTGCTTGTCTTTCCGCTCGGCAACCTCACGTGCAAGCTTCCGTACTTGCCGGAGTTCTTTCTCCTTTTCATTCAGTTGTTGTTGCAAAGCACTTAGCAGAAGCTCTTTCTGCTGTTTGTAGAATTCATAGTTTCCTCCGTAAAACACAAGTGCGCTACGGCTCAGTTCGCAGGTTTCGGGAAGCAGATTGAGCAGAGTGCGGTCGTGGCTGACTACAATCAGCGTAGAACGGCATTTCTTCACCCATTCATACAGTTTGTTGCGTCCTTGGCTGTCGAGGTGATTGGTAGGTTCATCCATCAATATCACGGAAGTTTCCTGCAGTTCGATGCCTGCCAGGAATACGCGTGTCTTTTCTCCACCACTCAGTGTATGCATGGGCTGGTCAAGAGACATTGTTCCGAGCCCCCATCCATTGAGAGCTGCTGTGGCTTTTTCTTCGATGTTCCAGTCGTCATCGAGGATATTGAAGTTGACGATGGAAGTATCTCCATCCAAAATGGCATGGAGGGCTTTTCGTTTTCCGTCTATCCCGAGGGCTTCGGCAATGCTCATTTTATCATATTGTCCGAAGTGCTGGGGCACATAATAAAGAGCGAATGGACGGAGTACGGTTCCCGAACACGGTTGCAGTTGTCCGGATATGATTTGCAGCAATGTTGACTTGCCACAACCATTATTGCCGATCAGAGCCAATTGCTGTCCTTTGCTGACAGAGAAACTGAGATTTTGGAAAAGAACTTCCTTATCGGGATGGATATAGGTGATTTGTTGTACTTGGATACACATACTTGTCTATTGGTTTGAAAGTAAATACTTGCTGTTGATGATAGCGGGTAGGGGAGAGACAAACACAATAGGGGTTAAACAACACGGATTCGTGATGCTTAACAATACATGAAAAGAAGCATATGTGAAAAGTGATGTTTACCGGAAAGTGTTGTCTTACTTAGATATTCTCATGGGTATACATATGAAATTAGACTGCAAAGATAGAAGATATTCCGGCAATTACAAAAGAGAGAGGGGAAAAATCTGAAACTTTTCCCCTCTTCTTGTTAAACTAATCTATTGAAAACAATTCATTCAGTCCTTCGCCCATACTTGGATGTGTAAAGATGAAATCGCGAAGGAAGGTATAATGTTGTCCGGTCTTCATTGCCATGTTTACTATGTTAATGACTTCGGAAGATTCGGCACAGAACAGCGTGCAGCCCATGATGCGTCCCGAATGGCTGTCGATGATGGCTTTCAGTATACCGTCAGTCTGTTGTAAAGTACGTGCACGTGGTAGTGCTGAGGCCGGGAGACGTGATACTTTGAAGGAATATCCCCGTCTGATGGCTTCTTCTTCGGTCAGCCCGACATGTGAAAGCGGCGGATCTATAAATACCGAGTATGCCACCGGGTTACGGTCGTCGGCCGTACGTTCTTTATTTCCGAAAAGGTCGTCCCGGATAATCCGGTAATCGTCCAGTGAAATATAAGTAAACTGCAGCCCGCCTTTTACATCACCCATTGCCCAAATGTTTGGGGAGGTGGTATGCAGGTAACCGTTTACAACAATAGCCCCGTGGCTATCCACTTCTACTCCGGCTGCCTGAAGATTCAGTCCCTCAATCATTGGCTTGCGTCCCGTAGCTACCAGGATGGCATCACCTTCTATGTCAGAAGATGTACCGCCGGCGGTATCCGTATAAGTCAGGATTACACCGTCCGTTGTATCGCGGATGGATTGTGCACGGGCGTTGAGGCGGATTTCTATTCCTTTCTTTTCGAGTGCCTCTTTTACAGCGTTTGCTATATCGCGGTCTTCGCGGGCAATAAATTTGTCACCTCCTTCGAGCACGGTCACTTTGCTTCCGAAGCTTGCATACATGGAAGCAAACTCCAGTCCGATATAACCTCCGCCCACGATAATCAGATGTCGGGGCAATACATCCAGTTCCATCAATGATGTGCTGGTATATACCCGTTTGCTGTCTTTCAGCCCGTCTATTGCCGGTATAATGCTGGTTGATCCGGTATTAATGAAAATCTTTTTTCCCTGAAGTTCGATCACTTCGTCGGGAAGGGTTACTTTCACCACATCTTTTGAAACGAACGATGCCATTCCGGTGTAAATGGTTACATTGGGGAGACTGCTCAGTTTGTCGAACATATTAGCCCTTGAAGCTGCTGTCATTTCGTTTTTCCGTGCGATGGCGGCTTTATAAGCTTCGGCCTGCTTTTCGTAACTGGTTGGGTAGAGCCAACTCACCTTTTCAGCTTCGTGGATAAGGCGTTTGGTAGGCACACAGGCTATATTGGGGCAAGTACCTCCATACATCATGGCAGAGCGTTCAATCAGTGCGACTTTCCAGCCGCGTTTGGCTAATTCGGCGGTCAGCGTCTTGCCGCCCTTGCCGAAACCGATAATAAT
>OGNV01002131.1_pt1 | contig 10257 bp, 8 predicted proteins | sample 1573561 | NCBI WGS metagenome assembly OGNV01 (sample SAMEA2581892, study PRJEB24529) | metagenome | biome: Human gut stool | place: China | collected 2011
TGATCCTTGCGAAGAAACATGGCCAGTAACCGCAAGGCAGAGAATGTATTACTATCCGTTGCGGGTGTAGAATCATTCCTTCTGATAAGATACACACCGTTGCCAACCCCACCGGTATAAGTCTGCCCAGCAAGCGTTACGCTGTCTATCTTTTCTTCCAGTTCTCCGATGCGGGAATAAGCGGCAGTCTCACCTACGGTATATTCAGGTGAATCAAAAGGATAGTCAAGGTTAAACTCGAAACCTATGATACGTGATTGTCTTCCGTTCTCAAAGTAGGCCTTGTTGATAAGGTTCACCTTCTGTCCCATGCCGTAAAGGTTATGAATACCATCTTCACGATATGCGTCATCGGACATCATCTTGCAGTTGTAGGTATTCGGGTCTATCTTGGACTTGGTAACGCACTTCTCGGCCTTGGTCTTCAATTCCTGCTCTGCGACAGACACTAATCCAAGCTCTGTTATCTTTGTGCTGTCCCATCCCGATAATACATACTTATCCCCGTTGACAGGGGCGAGTACTCCATCGGGCAAGGGTCTACCGTAGTCCTCGTTACGTACAATCTCCCAAAGCTGTTCATCCTTGCCATCGGGGTCAAAGGTGACAGCGAACATCATACCGTTTAATTTTCCCGATTGGAAGGTGATTTTCAGTTCCTCACCAGGAAGAACATAATCCTTTGAGAAAGTGATACCTGTGTCCTTGAAACGGTAGGCGTTCCATTTCTTTTCGGTAGTCGTTCCATCAGCATTCTCGATGGTTTCGGTGTACTCTTTAGTGGTAATGTCCGACATCGTTCCAACTCTCCGTGGATAGACCTCATCGAAGATAACAACCTGTTCGATGGCTTCCTCGGTAGTCATATTAGGGTATGCATCAATGTAGGGAATACCCTCGGGCAGCATTAATCTTTTCTGAACCACACCATTCACCACCACCGTTTCATCAACGGGGCGGTAATTTGAAGGAATGTTCCTTGTAGAACCGAAAGCATAGATTCTCGTTGCGTAAGTCGATTGTGAATCCGAACGGGACATTTCCTCTACATTTACACCGATCTCCCAATTAACAGGATCACCGAACTCACAACGCCCGAAGTGAATGATATTCTCTGTCACCCAACACTCACAATCCCATTTCTTCGCCATTTCAAAGCAAGCGTCAAGAATGTTGATGTTGTCGTAAGACATCAACTGAGCTTTATTTTCAACCGTGCTGTCAATGGAAAAAACAAAATCCTGTCCTTTGTATGTGTAGCCAAGAGCTTTTAAATTTCTCAGGACTATACCAACTTGAACATCCAGTGGAGCGGTCAGGTTCCAGGACGCTTCCTGTCCGGCTGTCTCTGGGGTGTATTTGAAAATTTTGTTTTTCCATTTCCAGTAATAAGCGTCCAACCGCAACTCATAGTCATAACCTGCGGTATTGGTGTTGAATGTGGAGCTTTGAATGTCGCACACTTCAAACAGTCCGAAGTCACATTCAACGTATGAACCAAGTTTGAAGTATATGGGATTCTCCAAGGAAAACTTCAACGTGATGTAGTCTTCCTTCATAAACATAAACTTCCGCTTGCAACCTTCATCGGGAAGGGTTGCAATAAGGGTGTTGCCGGATATGTCTTTGATGTCTAATCGTTCCATAACACATCAAAGGTCGGAGATAAAAAAAAGAAGCCCTAAAAATTCGGGCTTACTGTTGTGACATCAGAAATAAGGTCACAAATTAAGTTCTATTTGCTGGATTAGGCTCCGAAAATTTACTTGAAATCTTACCAAATGTCCGGTCTATACTTTGCGCATAGGAAACACTTTTACCAAGATAGATTAGATGGTAGACCTCGTTACTATTAGCTGGAATCTTAATATCAATTACACTTCTGTACAATTCCTCGAAGAAAGCTTTTTTCTTTGATTGATAATCAGATTGGGAACTGCCCTCAATAGTAAATGAAAGCGTTATTTCCCGTTCATCCACTTTGGGGTTATTTATTATCACTCGCTTCCCATGTTCCAAACGGGATTTATTCTCGATGAACTCTTTCATAGGAGCAGGCGTTCCGATTACATCAAGAAAACTTTCTCCCATTCTCACACCCCATGTGGCGTATGCGTCTTTATTGTTTATAAGTAAATCTGGCATAAACTGTATTTTTATTGTTATATTTGCACATAATTCAAATTTATATAATATGGAGGAAAAGCATATCTTAAAACTTAATTTTGGAGGAGAAGTAATTGAACATGATTTCAGTTATATGAAGATTCTCGAATTTACTAAACCCAATGTTGTGTTCCATAGGAATAATAAGTCGTATTCATTGGATAAAACAGAAATATTTTTCGAGGATAATGATACAACAATCATAACAAAACTTTCCTTCAAAGAAATCTAAGCAAGGCAGGAAAATTCCTGCCTTCTTCTTTTAGGGAGCTAAGCCTACGGTATTCTTTTTAACTTCTGCTATATCTTTCTGCATTTGTTGAATAGGCTTCACTATAGCTCCAGTATTCTCCGAAATTTGCATCAGTTCAAGATAAGAATTAGCAATTAAATTCCTCGTGTCATCCGCAATATTCCTTACCTCTGTATTCACAGAAAGAATTGTATCAGCCTTTGCCGTCAGCAGATTGAGCGCTTGGGATTGGACTACGCTCTGATTCTTGATCTCTTCCCCAGTTATCTGTAAAGCAGTAAAACGTCCGTTTAGTTCTTCTCCAGTATCTTGAGACATGGCCTCAAATCCTCTTTTTGTAGAATCCTGAGAGGAAGATTCGGATGTCCAGCCAAGCAACTCTTTCAATTTATCCCGCTCTTTAACCGCGTCGGTAACAATGTCGTTCCATTGCTCCTGCAACTTTTTATAATTTTCCTCAGAAATACCTGTTTTATTATCGTTAGCAGCAGCAAAAGCATCATACCATTTTTGTAGTTCGGCTTTATACTTATTACCAAGCATAGTGGTAAGCATAGCCTTCTGCATATACCTCTCAAAATTATTAGCAAAGTCTTTTGCCGAACTATCCATATCCATCAAGGTATCGACAAAGTTATCAAATACACTATCAAATGAAACTTGGGTAAGCTGTTCTTTTACTTGGTTCTGTATATCCTCTAATTTCTCAGAGCCATTGACAATATCCTGTAAGTATTTTACAAAGTCACCGTTTACAGTATTAAGGACAGATACCAGTTTAGGATCGGCAAGTACTTCCTTTAATTGTTCTGCAGAAAGATTAAGCAATGACTCTGCATTCGTGACAGATTCACCGACAGCACCGGATATCCTGGCCCAATCTTCTTTATTAAGTCTTTTTTCTATTCGTTTGCCTAAAGAACTTGATCCAATACTTGAGCCGCTTTGCCTTAATTCATTCAGAAGTTCATAATATCTCTGGGTCTGCTGCTTTATCAGGGTTTCTGCCTCTTTCCCTACTTTATAAGCTTCATCCCCATAGGACATATCAATATACTCTTTCTTCTTATTGATAAGTTCATCCCACACTGAATTAAGAGCTTCATATTGTGACTTCATTTCATTGTATCGGGAATAATCAGCGCCAAACAAACCATCCAAGGCCTTTACAACAGATGAAATACCAGAAACAGCACTCATGGCACCACCTACAATATCACCAGACATTATCTGACCAACTCCCATGGCTGTTTGACCAACTCCACCTAACGTATCAGAAATACCGGCTATTTTATTGCCAAGATCATCGTTACCGAAGATTGTACCGAGGTCCTGACCAAACTGAGATATAGCAGGAGTAAATTGAACAATAGCATTCCCTATTTCTGAAACACCTTGAGCAATATTCTTTTTCCCTCCTTGTGCTATCTTATCAGTCGCTTGCTTTACTTGCGTTTCGAAAAGTCTAAAAGGGCTTTTCCCACCTAATTCCCCTTTTAAACGATCAATAGCATCTCTGAGCGCTTCTACTTGATCTGTTGAAAGTTCCAAATTTTGAAGGGTATTGTCACTTATCCCAAGACCTAAAATATCCTTCTTTGAAACTGTCTTCCCACCGATTTGAGCATTTCCCTGTTCATCCTTAACGGCACCAAGGTATTGCATCAATAATTCGGCTTTTTCAATAATGGACTGAATCTCGTTCACACTCTTTTGGGAAGCATCAACAAAAAGCTGTCCCATTAAAGTCGTACTATTCTTCACGGAGTTGTCAAAATCATCAAGCGCATTAGCTTTCTCTTTCATCAAGATAGCTGCATCACCCGCCGTTTCGGCCTCCTTTATGGCCTTATCATATTTCTCAATAATGGCCAGCCTTTTCTGTTGATAGTTGCCAAACTTGATAAGATATTCATTCCAAGCTACCTCTTGATCGCGTATTTTATCATCAAGTTGCTTTTTGGACGTATTTTCTATAATGGTATCCCAGATAGAGCTAATCTTCCCTGTATCTACCTTAGAAGAATCAAAAGTCTTTTTCTGATATTTGTTATTCTCTTTAACCTTCAACTCTTCCTGAGCATCAAAAATCTCTTTCTCAGCTTGAATTACAGCCTGGATCATATCTTCTTTTTGTCTTTCCAGTGATTGGATCTCTTTCCGGTTATCCAATTCCCTCTGCATACGCTTCTTCTCAGCTCCTTCAGTCATGGCATCGATCTCAGACTGTGAGATTTCCATTTCCATATCTTCAGCCTGCCTTTTACGCTGGATTGCCTGTTTGCGTTCTATTTCAGAGATCTTATCATTCTGGGAACGAATGCCTTCTTGCTGTTTGCGAAGTTTTTCGGTTTCTTTCTTTGCTTGGTTTTCTTGCTTGGTTAACGAACTACCGGTAATACCACCTAAATCTTTGTATTTTTTTTCAGCAGTTTCCTTACGTTTTTTAGCCTCCTCGTATTGTTTTGAAGTAAACTTGGATTTGTCCTTTTCTATTTCAGAAAGTTTCTTTTTAGCGTCTTCCCAGTCTTTCTTCGCTTTTTCGTAGTCCTGTTTGTAAGTGGTTTTATTCTTCTCTGAATCAATTCGGGTTTGCTTGGCAGACTTTACTGTGTCTATAAGTGTTTTTATGTCTTTCACATTATAGATTGCTTCATCGGACAAAGTGCCCTGTACATCAATAGGTAAACGGAATTTCACAGTACCGTTTTCACCCTTTCCTTTGATACGCTTTTCTAACTCAGAGATGTAGCGGTCAAACTCACTAATATCAACATCTTTAAGATTGGAAATGAACTGTTCAGAGATACCTTTCCCTTTTTCTTGCAGCATGACATCACGATCAGCACGAAGTTCTTTCAGTTTCTTCACATATCCATCAACACCTTGTTGTCCAGATAATGTTTTTAATAGATTCTCATAATACTTGATTTCAGATTCAAGATCAGAAAGTTCCTTTTCTTTTTTCTCACCAACACGTTTAGCATCTTCATCTGCTATTTGACGTTTCAATTTAAGAATATCTGCAAGTTTTATTGTTTCAATGTCATATTGCGCAAATATTTTAGGGTATGCCTTACGTAGTTCAGCCAAACTCTGCCCCCTCTGCAAATCAGACAAAGCAATGTCACGAGTACTTTGTACAAGAGAGTCTATTTTCTGTTTATGTTCTTGCTCTTGTTTAGCGGCTTCTTCCTGCTTCTTGTTAAAGCGTTCTTGTGCTTTCTCCGCCTCTGTAGTATTGTCTGCTAACGTCCACATAGCTATACCTAAAGAAACAACGGCAGCACCAGCCAACACATAAGGATTCATCATTAAAATTTTGTTGTAAGTAGCTTGAGCCAAAGTAGCGGCCTTGGTTGCTGCAACCTTTCCCCACATAGCCTTTGTAAATCCTTGTTCAACAATGGAGTTCACCAATAGCCCAGCTCGATAAACACCATAAATTTCGATAAGAGCCAACACACTCTTACCTATAATATCGTAGTTCTTAACTACAGTATCAGCAGCAGATATACTTCCGGAAATCAAATCTTGATTAGCAAGTCCTATCTCAGCCAAAGCAGTAGTTATTGTATCTTCAAGGTTTGACATTTGTCCTTCAATCGTCTTTGAAATGGCTTCCGTAGAACCTTCTACGCCTTTCATTGAACCAAATTGTTCAACTGCTTTCATCACAGATTCAACCGTTCTGTCACATTCAACTGTCATATCACGGAACGAGAGTTTAACCTTATCCCCTTCTGTTTGGACGCGAACGCCAAACTCTTTCCAACGCTCTGAGTTATTTATATCAAGTATCGCTTCTGTCAGTTGATCGAATGGTTTAGCTACGGTATTAGTGAAATCTCCCATCTTCTTCATGGCATCCATCGAAGGAGTTACACCACGATTGACAAACTTTATAAAGTCATCCGTCAGCTCATTTAGTTGAAAATTTGTCTTTGCAGCAAAGCTATTTATGTCAGACAGATACGATTTCGCTTTTTCAGAACTACCATTTAAAGCATTGGTTAGCACAGATTCATACTTCTGAAACATTCCAGCTGTTGAAACTACATTTGAAGCAACTTGTTTCAGTATTGCGATTCCACCAATAGCAGCGAGTGTCTTCTTAAATGAAACTCCTACCCCCTCATTAACAGTTATAACAGCCTTACTTTCATCCTTGAACAAAGCGTATTCATCTTTTAAAGCTTTGGTGGATAATCTTGCAAGAGCTTGTTGTGATTGTAGTTCACCAAGAGCATATTTCTGTTCTCCCAGTGCTGCTTTTGCGCGCTTCAATTCATCCGACAAAGATTGTCTTTTAGGGTCATACTTTCCTAATTTCTTATATTGCTCCGTAAGCATTGAAACATCATTCTGTGTCTCACGTATGATGTTTTTTTGTTTGATGATTTCTTCGGATAGGGAATTAACAGCTTTTTCACCATCATAAATACCCTTTTTGAAATCATTTTCCATAGTTGCACCGGCTTTGGCTGCATCAGAAATAAGGATATTCATTTTCTTGGTACTTTCCCCTAACTGTTCATTTAATTTTTTAAATGTATCAGGCGATGCTGCACCATCCATGTTTTTCAACTCGTTTTTCAGTTTTGCAATTTCTTCGCGCAGTTTAATAACTTTGTCAAAATCTGCGCCAATGCGAAAATAAAGCTTAGCCATTTTTATTCTCTTTTTAATTATTTAATATCCAAAACTACCATATATCTATACATTTCTTGTATTTCCTTTCATCAAATTCGTGACAACAGACGAAAGGTTACATATTTCCTATTTGACTCGATTAAGTTACTACATGCGCAAGCCTTCATAAACGATTTTATCAACGAATACATCACAACAGCCCGATTGTGAGAAAATAAATGTGAAGGTAGATACTGGAGGCTTATTTTGCTATTTTCAAGATTGCAAAAGCACGACATTTAAAAGATTGTCGTGAAATAATTTGCAGATAGTGTATTTTTAGGTAGTTTTGCGAAAAACAAGTGAATACATGAATAAAATAACATTTCTAATGCTATGTATTGCTCTGCTATGTGGATGCTCTACAAATCATAATATAGACTCTGCTATAAAAGATATTTACGGTTCAAAAGTACCACCCAAAGAAGAGGATGGAGCTTACATTTATGTCTTAAACTATCTTGAAAAAGAAAATAAACAAGACACGGATTTAGTAAAACTAAAAGACAAAATCGACAAATACACAAACTCATTATCCGAGAATTTAGGAAGCGATGTTTCTTCTAAATCAGATGCCAATACATCCGCAACAAGTAAAGATGACTGTTTGAGTGATTTTTACAAATGGGAAACTCCATCTATCCGAGTTGTGCTTATTTCACGCAAATGTTTGGACGACAATGGTAGAGATATTACAATTATAGTAACAAACAAAGGGTGATTTCTCACCCTCTGTTTACTCTTATAAATACGTAAAAGACCAATAATAATACAACATATTTCCACATAAATCCACCGGTTGTCTTCCTCTTACCTCTACAAACCCTTGAAATTTTACTATGATTCAGACAATTATGCCTTGCAGCTTCTGATGCACTATCATAAACCTTAAATATTTTATTTGTATTAGGGTCAATCATGGCAACACGTTTACCGTTTGAAACCCCAATCTTTTTTCTTGTATCTTCTGACACTTCGTGACCTACTATTTTCGCTACACGCTTTTTAATGGTATCTTCACTTTGTTTTTTTCCAAACATTGGATTCTTTTCGCCAATACGGGATGCTGATATTTTCGTTCTTGTATCTTTTGATACTTTATGCCCAATTAAAGATAAACTTCTACGCTTCTTTGTCTCTTCACTCTGAGATAAACCTTTTTTTATTTTGCTCAATTTTATCCTTTGCTCTAAAGGCATTTTGCATCCTTTGTTCCAAGGAATGTTGCCTTTGAGTGTTTTTGAAATTTTCATTTTCGTCTCATAGGAGAGAAACTTATCTGTTTTGCCAAGAACATAACAGCACCATGCTTGACCTTTTGATTTATATTCCATTCCTAATTTCAACTCAAAATCATAGGCTTCATCTTCATTATCAAAGTATTCGACAATTTTATAATCACACTTACACTTTCTGCGAATGTTGCGAAAATGTCGATTCCGATCTTTCATACTTGTAACCCGATTTCCAGAACCTTTTCCAACATAGAAAACTTCATTAGTATCTACTAAAAACCAAATATATACATAATACTTTTTCACAAATTATTTCTTTTACATATTTACACAAATATACCAATTTGAAATGATTAAAATATAAATAGCGTACCTCAACTTAACGAAGTACGCATATTGTTCAAGCTATTTGTTTTAATTGTAATAAAATAAGTAACTCAATGAACTTATCTTCATAATAAAGTGGTTGAGTGCTTTTCGGATTGTTCGGGTTCACTTGGTTTTCTCCAAAGTTCAACCCGTCACCTGTTATTGATTTGAATTTCTTAGTGCCACCATTGCTTGATGGGCGACTACACTCAACCATGAGACCCTTCTCTATCATCTTCTGATTGAATACTTGTGCACTGATTGCACATTCATTTTCTTTCAGAAGCTCACCGGCTGATTTAAGAATGCCTTTTGATGGTGTGTAATCGGGTGCGGGTAATCCTAAAGGTTCTGCAACCTGTTTAACCAGTGATAATACAGAAGAATCATTTAGATTAAGTAAATCTTTCACGCCTTTTACCCATTCAATAGAGGCTTTGACTTTTGCCGGTGTGGGATTGGATAGCTGTTTGGCGTATTCGACTGATTTATGAAAGACTTTACGATATACTTCAAACACATCACGTACTTTCTTTACGATGAAATACTCAAGACATGGTACGGTAAGATGATAATCAAGTTTATTATTACCGCCCCAACTTGCTCCGGCAGATTCCGAAGCAAACTTTTCACCGTCCGGTGAATTCCGGACGGTAATGAAATCATCATTCTCTATAAAATCTCTTTTCAACGCATCTATGGCTGAATCTCTCCTTGTATATACCAACATCCAGACTTCATCCAGATTAACCGGATATTTTTCACTCGCTTTCGTTAACTTTAAAATAGCGTTGAAATACATCTTTATTTCTTCGCTTGAACTTGATTTTGTTAATTGATTCATAATCTATCATTTATTAGTTAATAATGTTCTGAGTAAAAGGCAACCTTTAAAGTCGTGCGAGGACTGCCTTTTGATAATCGTGTTAGTTCGTTAGAGCCGAAACTCTACTTGTTATAATCATGCCAATAATATAACTTACATCACGAGAACATTCATTCAGTTTAGTGACTGTTTCATCCAAACAGTCCCACTGCCCGGCATCCCGTAATTCTTTCTCATCCATCGTACCCGAAACTATACTACGGGCTTGATTAATTAGACACATAGCTTTCAATAAATCTGAATGAACAGCTTTGTTCTTTATCTCTTCAATATTAATTTCTGTTGCCATAATCGTTTATATTTTATGTGTTAGTACTTTACAAATAGCTTTATAAGTTTGTGTTTTCTCAAATCTATTCAAGATTGATGCTTTATCGGCACCAAAAGTCAATTCACCACTTTCAAACTGATATATGGTAATTTGACCGCCTACAGCGTTATGTCGGTATATCTTTACTTCTCGATTTTCAGCTATTAGTGTCATAGTCATTTCTTTTATAGTTACCACTTTTTTACCTGTTCTCTCAACTCGTCATACTTACCATTAATAAGCATCTCAACCTCACGATGAAGATTTATATCTGTCAAACGAAACTCTATCAAAGCACGCTTGTACGCATCACCTTTCTTGTGGTTACTAATAAGACGCATCATTT
>OGNV01002141.1_pt1 | contig 10198 bp, 9 predicted proteins | sample 1573561 | NCBI WGS metagenome assembly OGNV01 (sample SAMEA2581892, study PRJEB24529) | metagenome | biome: Human gut stool | place: China | collected 2011
AGAGATAGTATTTCTTTACCTTTTTGGACAATAATGAGATGTTCAGCATGTCCGAAGCTTCGGCTATGTTTTTGATTGTGCCGTCGTTATAGATAATGTCAATACTGTCATCTGCCGGGTCGTACATATTCTTTTCGATGCTGGGGGTAGAAACAAAATAGTTCGCTTCGGAAAGGGGGATGTCTAGTTGTTGGCTGATTTGCAAAGTTAATTCTTTTTTTCTGTCCTCACTAATCGGTTCCGACGAAATTTCCACTTTGAAGATATTTCGGTTAATCATTCCTATACTTAAAGTAGAAAGTACTTTATCGGTATGTGTGCTCCATACTTTCAAAGCCGTCCAGATATCATTGTCATCCAGCTGGATAAAATTCTCCAGGCAATCGGGATTGCTGTAGAATTCTGTAGGAGTGATGTCGTTGTAAAGGAAGAAACGTAATGCAGGCGATGCGAACAGTTCTATTCCTTGTGAGGCTAGTTCTTTAGCGCGTAGAAGAGTACTGATCAACATTTTTTCGTATGCGACCGAAGTTTTGTGCAGGTATACTTGCCAATACATCAGACGGCGTGCCGTAAGAAAGTTCTCTATGGAATAGATACCTTTAGACTCGACTACGAGACGGTCGTCGGCCACATCAAGCATTTTTATGATCCGTGCAGAGCCGATGTTTCCTTCTGTTACTCCTGTATAAAAACTGTCACGACGAAGATAATCAAGCCGGTCCATGTCCAGTTGCCCGCTAACCAGCTGATGCAAGAAACGTTTTGGATATTCATCCTTGAAGATTTGGATGGCAAGACTGAGTTGTCCGTTCATCTCCTTGTTCATCCGTTCCATCAGCATGAGGGAAATTTCTTCGTGAGGAATTCCTTTCACGATTGTATCCTCCAGTACGTGTGAGAATGGGCCATGCCCAATGTCATGCAGAAGGATGGCAGCCTGCACAGCTTCCGCTTCACTGTCAAAGATAAAATTACCTTTGGACGCTAGTTGGGTGATTGCTTCGCTCATTAGGTAGAATGCTCCCAGTGAATGTTGGAAACGGGTGTGCTGTGCACCGGGATATACTACCGATGAGAGTCCTACCTGCTTGATGCGGGTAAGACGCTGCAATAGGGGATGACGTACAATATCATACAGTAATCCCTTGGGTATATTAATGAACCCGAATACCGGGTCGTTAATTATCTTTCTTTCGTAGACCACTTAATTACTGATTGTTAATCACTCTCTTCAATTGTTCTGCCATTTGTGCCTGAACTTCTTGTGCGGCAGTACGGGCAGCTTCTGCAAACTTTTCTGTCTTATCTACGTAGATAATGCCACGGGAAGAGTTTACAATCAATCCACAAGTGCTATTCATACCATATTTGCAAACTTCTTCGAGCGAGCCGCCTTGCGCTCCGATACCGGGAACGAGAAGGAAATGGTCAGGAACAATTTTGCGGATATCTTCAAAAGCACGTCCTTGAGTAGCACCTACTACGTACATCATACGGTCATCGTTTGCCCATTCCTGTGATTTGCGCAGTACTTTTTCAAACAGACGTTCGCCATTTGCATCTTCTGTCAATTGGAAGTCATGAGATCCTTTGTTGGAAGTCAATGCCAACAGGATAACCCATTTGTTGTCGTAAGTAAGAAACGGAGTCACACTGTCTTCTCCCATGTAAGGAGCTACGGTTACAGAGTCGATATCCAGTTCCTCGAAGAAAGTACGGGCATACATGGCGGAAGTGTTTCCTATGTCACCACGTTTTGCATCGGCAATGATGAACTGATCCGGATAATTATCCTTGATATACTTTACTGTCTTTTCAAAAGCGATCCATCCTTTTACACCCATACTTTCGTAAAAAGCCAAATTGGGTTTGTAGGCTATGCACAAATCGGCTGTCGCGTCGATGATTGCCTTATTGAAAGCAAAAATCGGATCTTCTTCTTTCAGCAGATGTTCCGGAATTTTCTTGATGTCAGTATCAAGCCCTACACAAAGGAATGATTTTTTGCGTTTTATGTTTTCAAATAATTCTTGCTTATCCATTTTATTATTTATATATTACTATTTTAGAATCACTCTCAACTCTCAACTTTCAACTCTCAACTTATCTAAAGTTCGCTTTCCTTCAACCGTTCCGCATTTTCAGCTACGATCAGGTGGTCGATACAGTCTTGTATATCCCCGTCCATGAAAGCCGCAAGATTATAAATCGTGTAATTAATGCGGTGGTCGGTGATACGTCCTTGCGGATAGTTGTATGTACGGATTTTCGCAGAGCGGTCTCCCGTTGAAACCATCGTTTTACGTTTGGAAGCAATGTCGTCGATATATTTCTGATGCTCCTTGTCGTAGATGAAAGTACGGAGGCGGGCCAATGCGCGCTCTTTATTTTTGGGTTGGTCGCGTGTCTCGGTACATTCGATCAGGATTTCTTCGGCAACACCGGTATTAGGGTTCTTCCAGATATAGCGCAGACGCACTCCGGATTCTACCTTATTAACGTTCTGTCCACCCGCGCCGCCACTTCGGAAAGTATCCCATTTGATCTCTCCTTCGTTGATGACCACATCGAACTCTTCCGCTTCAGGAAGTACGGCTACCGAAGCTGCCGAAGTATGTACACGTCCCTGAGTCTCTGTGGCGGGAACACGCTGTACACGGTGTACACCCGATTCATACTTCAATGTACCGTAAACATTGTCTCCCGTGACGCTACAAACTATTTCCTTGTATCCGCCGGCAGTTCCTTCGTTGGCGTTGGAGACTTCCAGTTTCCATCCTTTTACTTCGCAGTATTTGGCATACATGCGGAAAAGGTCACCGGCAAAGATTGCCGCTTCATCGCCTCCTGCTCCACCACGAATTTCAAGAATGGCATTCTTGCTGTCTTGCGGGTCGGCCGGAACAAGCATTAACTTGATTTCTTCCTCCAATACCGGAAGGCGTTCCTGGCTAAGGTCCATTTCCTCTTTGGCCATTTCGCGTATATCTGCATCCGACTCGGTGGCAAGGATATTTTTAGCTTCTTCGATGTTGCCCAGCAATTGAATATATTCCTTGCGGGCTTTCATCAAGTCATCCAGTTCCTTGTATTCCTTTGTCAGTTTGACATAACGTTTCTGGTCGGCAATGACTGCCGGGTCGGTGATGAGGGTTGATATTTCTTCAAAACGGGCTACAAGACCGTCCAGTTTCTCTAATATGGTACTGTTATCTGCCATTCTTTAGTATCTAAATTCTCCGAATTCACTCTTAATGATTAATTCAGTCTTGTCACATGCTTCGATACGCCCGACAATCTGTGCCGGTATTCCAAATGATTCGGAAATGGCGATAACTTCTTCAGCATGTTCCGGTGACAGATAGACTTCAAGCCGATGTCCCATATTGAACACCTTGTACATTTCCGCCCAATCTGTGCCGCTTTGTTCTTGAATAGTCTTGAATAAAGGAGGAACAGGGAAAAGATTATCTTTTACTACACGAACGTTTTCAACAAAGTGTAAAACTTTGGTTTGTGCACCACCGGAGCAGTGTACCATTCCGTGTATTTCAGGACGTAGTGCATCCAACAACTTCTTTACTACCGGCGCGTATGTACGGGTAGGAGAGAGTACTAACTTGCCGGCGTCGATCGGAGAGCCTTCCACACTGTCTGTCAATTTTAGATTTCCAGAATAAACCAGTTCTTCGGGAACTGCCGCATCATAGCTTTCCGGATATTTTTCTGCAAGGTATTTGCCGAATACGTCGTGGCGGGCACTTGTCAGGCCGTTGCTGCCCATGCCGCCGTTGTATTCTTTTTCATAAGTAGCTTGTCCGTAAGAAGCAAGACCGACAATCACATCACCCGGACGGATGTTGGCATTGTCTATCACATCCGAACGTTTCATGCGGCAAGTTACTGTGGAATCAACAATAATAGTGCGGACAAGATCACCGACGTCGGCTGTCTCACCACCGGTGGCATATACGCCTACTCCCATTTCGCGGAGCTCGGCAAGCAGCTCATCCGTTCCATTGATAATGGCGGAAATTACTTCCCCCGGAATTAACAGCTTGTTGCGTCCGATGGTAGAAGAGACAAGAATATTATCTACGGCTCCCACGCAAAGCAGGTCATCGATATTCATGATCAAAGCGTCCTGCGCAATACCTTTCCAAACAGATAGGTCGCCGGTTTCTTTCCAATACATATAAGCAAGCGAAGACTTGGTCCCGGCTCCGTCGGCATGCATGATGTTACAGTATTCCGGATCGCCTCCCAATATATCGGGAATGATTTTGCAGAATGCTTTAGGGAAAATTCCTTTGTCGATGTTCTTGATGGCGTTATGCACATCTTCTTTTGATGCGCTTACGCCACGCATCATGTATCGTTGATTACTCATGAGTTATAGAATTATTTTGTATACGGCTGCAAAAGTACTGCTTTTTTTTTGTACAGCCAACTATCTTACTAGAAATGCCGTTGCCTCTTTTCAGAACTCTACTTTTGGTGCTTTTTCGCTACCTTCTTCCGCTTCGAAGTAAGCTTTCTTTTCAAATCCGAACATTCCGGCAAAGATATTCTTAGGGAAACGGCGGATATTGGTGTTATAAGCTTGTGCAGCATCATTGAAATTTTTGCGTGCCACGTTGATACGGTTTTCCGTCCCCTCCAATTGTGCTTGTAGTTCAAGGAAGTTCTGATTAGCCTTCAAATCCGGATAATTTTCCGTAATCGCTAATAATTTGCCTAAGGCGGAAGTAACGGCACCCTGTGCTTTCTGATATTGAGCGAGTTTTTCCGGTGTCAGGTCGGCTGCATCGACTTTCATTTGTGTTGCTTGACTGCGTGCTTCAACCACTCCTTCCAGCGTTTCTTTTTCATGTGTCGCATACCCTTTTACTGTATTTACCAGGTTGGGAATTAAATCGGCGCGGCGTTGGTATTGAGTTTCTACATTGGCCCATTGACCATTTACTTTCTCATCCATAGCGACAAGACCGTTGTATATGCTGACAGCCCAAATGACAATGACAGCTATAACAGCTAAAATAATGATAACTGACTTTTTCATATTTATCGTTTTTATTGATTGATATTGATAATTTGATTTTAAATCTTGGTGTTTCCTTGACTTTTCTAGGTTTTAGTTGGAGTCGTGAATTGACTAGAATCGTGAACCGGCACCACCTCCGCCGCCCATTCCTCCACCGAAGCTTCCTCCGCCAAAACCGCCTCCGCCTCCGAAACTTCTGCCTCCGCCGAAACCACCAATAAACGGACCGCCGCCACCACCTCGGTGATGATAATCATTGTCATAACTTTGTTGGCGACGTGTGAGGGTATGACCGCAATTTCTACACGTGTAAGTGATGTCTTCGGTTTTCACGCCATTGACTCTGGAGATCAGCCGGCTACCGCTTCTTTGTAACGTGTGCTTTCCGCATTTCGGACAACGGCTTTGCTTGCGTGCGGAAAGGAAAGCGATACTTCCACCAATCAGTATAAAGAAAAATATGGCGAGGATGAAATCGAATGAACCTCCGTTATTGGTTGAACCGGAAATAAAATCGTTCTCCATAGAACCGTCAAGGACTTGGCAAGTCGCTTTCAAACCGGCCACCATTCCGGCATTCCAATTCCCGTCTTTCAGATACGGAATCATGTATTTCGTCTGAATCCTCTTGCAGATAGCGTCGGGGAGAACTCCTTCCAGACCGTATCCGGTATAAAATTGAATGCAGCGTTGGTCGGTTACCAATAGAATAACCAAACCGTTATTCTTGTCTTTCTTTCCTACACCCCATTGATTGAGCAGTTGATGACAGAAATCGAAACAATCTTCCTCTCCAATGGAGGGAACCACTGCAACGACTGTCTCAATACCGGTTTGCAGTTCTAAAGCATAAAGCATGGAGTCTATACTATCACAGGCTGCTTTTGACAGTATTCCCGCAGGATTACATACATATTGCATTTTGTTCTGTAAGTGGACTTTCGGAAGATTGTCTACTGTGTACACTTTCTCCTGAGCCCGTAAGGGGATCAGCAAGAAAGTAATAGCTATAAATGTGAATATTAATTTCATCGTTTAATGAATATATTGCCCGACAAACTTACGGACTTTGTCTGTGTACTCCTGTTTATTCTCTTTGTATGAAAGGGCGTGAGCCGCACCCGGTACTATCCAAAGTTCTTTAGGTTCCGGTTTTGCTTCGTAAAGCGGATAAACCATCCAAGTCGGAACGTATGTATCTTTGTCGCCGTGGATAAACAACATCGGCAGTTTGCATTTTGCTACTTGTTTCAGCGAAGAGGCCTCTTTGAAATTCCATCCGTACTTCTTTTCGCATAGCCAACTGGTGGTATACATCAAAGGGAAAGGAGGGAGACCGAAAGAACTTTTCAGCTCATGGGAAAATTCATCCCACACACTGGTATAACCGCAATCTTCCACAAAGCACTTGACGAAAGGCTGCTGCTCCTCACCGGATACCATCATTGTGGTTGCGCCTCCCATCGAAATACCGTGCACTACCATCTGCGTGCTGTCTCCAAAGATAGCATTGGTGATGTTCATCCATTGCAATACATCCAGACGGTCTTTCCATCCCATCTGAATGGCCCGACCTTCACTTTCGCCTTGGTGCTGAAGGTCGGGAAGCAAAATGTTGAAGCCTAAATCCCGATTGTAAAGGTAACCGATCATAAACATACGGATGGCATTATCCGTATATCCGTGTACAATAACTGCGGTTTTGTTTGTGGGTCTGGGAGCAGCCACATAGTAAGCATGAAGCTGTATGCCGTGCGGGTTGACGATAAAAGTGTCTTTCAGGGCATTTACTTGTCGCAGACTATCTACCCACGAACGCAGAAAAGGATAGTTTCTGTACATAAAAGGATAAGAATCAGCGTCTTTAGACAATATCTTGCCATCCGGCGTCAGAGATAAATTCAACATATAGAAACTTCCTCCAATGGTACAACCGGTTAATATCAACATGACAACGATAATGCTATAGACAACTTTTCTCCTCATAATCATACCTCTTTGATTTGCCCCTGACTTCTTCTGCCGAGAGTGAGGGGATATGTGATTTACTTATGCCAGATTTCCCAAGCGGCGAATGCTTGAAGAAGCAACATTTCCAGACCGTTTTTGACGACGGCTCCTTGTGCTTCCCCCTTTTTCATAAAAAGGGTAACATTCGGATTATATAACAAATCGTAGAGCAAATGGTTTGGAGTTACTAGATTGTATGGGATATTCGGGCAGAAATCGACTTTAGGAAACATACCTACGGGAGTAGTGTTGACGATAATCGTATGTTCCGCCATGATTTCGGGGGTTAGCTCTTCGTAAGTCAGCATATTGTCCGCTTTATGAGTGCGTGAAACGAATACACTTTCGATTCCCAGATTTTTAAGTCCGTGATAGACAGCTTTGGAGGCCCCGCCGGTACCTAGAATCAAGGCTTTCTTGTGATGGGGTTGCAATAAAGGCTGTATGGATTGGGTAAATCCGATAATGTCAGAGTTATAACCTACTAATTTTACCTTACCTTTTGGTTGGCGGATGATTTTAATCACGTTTACTGCGCCTATCTTTGCCGTGTCACGATCGAGTTCATCCAGGAAAGGAATTACTTGCTCCTTGTAAGGAATGGTGACATTGAGTCCGCATAAATTAGGGTTCTCTTCGATGACTTCCATGAAGTTATTGATACTGGGAATCTCGAAATTCACATACTCTGCATCGATACCCTCGGATTTGAATTTCTCATTAAAGTATCCGATAGAAAATGAATGTCTCAGAGGATAACCGATTAAACCATATTTTTCCATAAAAGAAAAGGATTAAATTAATTAACTCACTATTTTGTCGCAGTATAAAGAGTGCAGATACCAAAGGTCAGCCGCTTGAAACTCACTTCGCCGAATCCGGCTTTTGAAAGAACTCCTTTCATTATTTCCCCTTGCGGAAATACTTTGATGGTGTCCGGCAAATAACGGTAAGCGCTGTTGTCTTTGGAGAGAAGTTTGCCCAGTAACGGAATGACGATTTTTGAGTAGATGGAGAATAGTTGCTTCATCGGAAAGCGCTCCGGAGTGGTTAGCTCCAGAATCACAAGATGACCTCCCGGTTTCAGTACACGGCACATCTCGGAGAGACCTTTGTCGAGGTCTTCGAAGTTGCGGATACCGAAAGCTACAGTAATAGCGTCAAAGCCATTGTCGGCAAAAGAGAGTGAAGTACAGTCCTCCCGGGCAAAAGATATTTTGTCCGAGAGTCCTTCCTTCTTTACTTTTTCACGTCCCACATTCATCATACCTTCCGATATATCCGTGCCGATTAACTCAGCGGGTTGCAGCTCGCGGCAGGCAAGGATGGCAAAATCTCCTGTGCCGGTAGCTACATCCATCATACGTTGCGGATGGAAAGGGCGAAGCCAGGCTATGGCTTTACGTCTCCAACTGCGGTCTATCCCTAAGGATAAGGTGTGATTCAACTTATCGTAGGCATGCGCGATGTTGTCGAACATACGTTCCACCTGCTCGGTTTTCTTTCCTTCCTTGTCGTAAGGTTTGATATGTTGTTGCGGGTAATCCATTCTTATTCAGTCAAGAAATTCATAACGTTCTTTTCGATACGTTCAGCAATATTGCTGGTATCTTCTTTTACAAATTTCTCACCGGTGATGTTTTCGAACAATTCGATATAACGGTCGCTGATGCTCTGTACGATAGCCGGAGTCATTTCGGGCACTTTCTGACCTTCTTTACCCTGGAAACCGTTCTCCATCAACCATTCGCGGACGAATTCTTTAGAAAGCTGTTTCTGCGGTTCGCCTTTTTCGAAGCGTTCCTGATAACCTTCAGAGTAGAAATAACGGCTTGAGTCCGGTGTGTGGATTTCGTCCATCAGATAGATGGTACCGTTATGCTTACCGAATTCGTATTTTGTATCTACGAGAATCAGTCCGCGCTCTGCTGCGATTTCAGTACCGCGTTTGAAGAGAGCTAATGTGTATTTTTCGAGAACCTCATATTCTTCCGGAGTAGCCAGTCCTTGTTTCAGGATTTCTTCTTTGGAGATGTCTTCGTCGTGCAATCCCATTTCGGCTTTTGTAGTCGGAGTGATGATTGGTTCCGGAAATTTCTCGTTTTCACGCATTCCGTCCGGTAACTTCACACCGCAAATTTCGCGTACGCCGCTTTTGTAAGCACGCCATGCGCTGCCGCACAGATAGCCGCGTACAATCATTTCTACCGGGAAGCCTTCGCACAATACACCTACCGTTACCATTGGGTCCGGAGTAGCCAGTTTCCAGTTCGGACAAATGTCAGTAGTGGCGTCAAGGAATTTAGCTGCAATCTGGTTCAGCATTTGTCCTTTGTAAGGGATACCTTCGGGCAGTACTACGTCAAAGGCCGAAATACGGTCGGTTGCTACCATGACGAGTTTTTCGCCGTTGATGTTGTACACATCGCGCACTTTTCCGTGGTACACGCTTTTTTGTCCCGGAAAGTTGAAATCTGTTTTTGTTAATGCTTTCATAATGATATATATATTAAAATTATGCTTCTTTCTTTAATTTCACCACAGAGGACACAGAGTACACAGAGGATTTAATCCAAATATTTCAATGAAGACTCTGTGTACTCTGTGTCCTCTGTGGTGAACCATTCCGTTCGGCTTTCGCTTCTTTGTCGAATTTTTCGTAAGCATCCACGATACGTTCCACCAGTTTATGACGTACGATATCTTTTTTGTTCAGTTCGACAAAACTGATACCTTTCACTCCTTTCAAGATACGGAGGGCTTGCACCAGTCCCGATGTTTGTGAAGCAGGGAGGTCGATCTGTGTCATGTCTCCCGTCACAATCATTTTGGTGTTCATACCCATACGGGTAAGGAACATTTTGATTTGTTGCGTAGTGGTGTTTTGGGCTTCATCCAAAATTACGACTGCGTCATTCAGTGTACGTCCGCGCATAAAGGCTAACGGAGCAATCTGGATAACGTTCAATTCCATGTATTCCTTTAACTTGGCGGCAGGTATCATGTCTTGCAAGGCATCATATAAAGGTTGCAAGTATGGGTCGATCTTATCTTTCATGTCGCCGGGCAGGAAACCGAGCTTTTCTCCGGCTTCTACGGCGGGGCGGCTGAGGATGATTTTCTTGATTTCCTTATTCTTCA
>OGNV01002142.1_pt1 | contig 10194 bp, 7 predicted proteins | sample 1573561 | NCBI WGS metagenome assembly OGNV01 (sample SAMEA2581892, study PRJEB24529) | metagenome | biome: Human gut stool | place: China | collected 2011
CCGGATAGTGAGCAGGCAGATAGGGACAGGTTATTTTCCAATAACGATCTCCTACCCGATTGTAGGCATATACCGAAGTCTTGTGACTTTCTCCATGGACAGGGACGCTTGTAATAATAACTACCTGAGGTCCGGCATCGGACAAAAGCCGAAGATAGGATTTCAGTTCTTCATCCGTATTATCCGCTTTATAAGGTTTATCCATCAGATAAAAAAGTTCGGTCAGATTCGGGGTTATCACATCGGCTTTTGCTGCCAGATGACGCATCTCCCGGATCATCGATTCATCAAAGTTTGTGTATAGCCGTCCGTTATCTCCCAATACGGGGTCAACTACCACCAAGCTGTCCGGCTGGCGGAAGTCATCAATAAAATCCGAAACAATCTGTACCTGACGCGGAGCTCCGAGATATCCTGTATAGAAAGCATCAAACTGTACATCCAGCTTTTTCCATTCGGCAATAATTCTAGGCATTTCATCCGTCAGGTCAAGAATAGAGAACTCCGGATATTGCGTATGACTGGAGAGCACAGCCGTAGGTAAAGGGCAAACCTGAAAGCCCATGGAAGACAAAATCGGAATTACAACCGTAAGGGATACACGCCCAAAACCAGACAAGTCATGAACGGCAGCTATTCTCTTTACTTTATTTGTATACATCTTGGTTACTACATTTTTTCTTTCACATAAAAAACTCCCCGCAAAGATAATCTTACGGGGAGTAAACAACAAGCTAAAAGAGAAAATGTTTGATTCAATTAAAGTTTAGGAATTAAGCTAATGCAAGTATCAGTATTTGTGCAGTAAGCACACGTAAAAACATGGTAAGCGGATAAACAGTGGCATATCCCACCGCAGGAGCATTCGTGGTTGAGCCACCCAATACTCCGATCAACGTATAATAGTTTAATTTAAAGACGTATCGTCCGACAAGCCCGGCTATCAGCAAAGGAACAATAGTTATGATAACACCATAACCTACCCAGACATAGCCACCGTCATAAATCACCGTTTCCACAAATCCTTTACCGGCACCCAATCCCACACAAGCCAGGAAAAGGGAAATTCCTATCTCACGCAGCATCAGATTGGCACTACGGGTGGTATAAGTAATCATATGCAAACGGGGACCGAAAGTTCCGATCAGGATACCCACAATGATAGGTCCGCCCGCCAATCCGAGGCGAATAGGTGTACTGATACCGGGAATTGAAAACGGCACGGCACCCAGAGCCAATCCCAGGATAATACCTACAAACACAGCCACAAGATTGGGTTCTTTCAAGCTTTTAACAGCATTTCCAAGTACCTTTTCCACATTCTGAATGGCAGCTGCTTCACCGACTACTGTCAGGCGGTCACCCAACTGCAATGTCAGTTCGGGAGTAGCCAACAACTGCACACCCGAACGATATACACGGCTGATATTGATTCCGTAATGATTACGAAGACGAAGAGCTCCCAACTTCTTCCCGTTCAACTCTGGACGGGTAACGACAATGCGTTGTGAAATCAACTGGCTGTCGATGGCATTCCAGTCGATATCTTCTTTATTCCAATCCGTATTCTCTTGCTCGCCAAACAACACGGTAAGCGCTAACGCATCTTTTTCGGAAGTAACAACCAACAGGCGGTCACCCTCTTTTATGATCTTTTCGGATGTAGGAATACTGACATTGCCGTCTCTCCACAAGCGGGAGATAACAAATTTGGGATAGCTCATGTGAGCGATATCTTTAATGCTTTTATCAAAAATAGCGGGGTTGTGTACCTGGAAAGCGGCAATATAGGTTTTGTTGGCATCATCTTTCTCCTTCACTTCAAGGTCTTCACGACGCACTAACAGTTTACGGATCAACAGAACAGCCAGAATGACTCCGATCACTCCAAGAGGATAGGCCACTGCACATCCCAGAGCAGGTGTACTGCTTTCAAGCCCCATCTGTTTCAGTGTCTGCTGGGCTGCACCCAAAGCCGGGGTATTGGTCGTGGCACCGCACAGGATACCAACCATATTGGGCAATGAAACTTCTGTGGTATAACTGCAAACAACCGTAAGAAGAGTGCCCAGAATCACCACGGCAATAGCAAGCATATTGAGGGTAACTCCTCCCTTACGGAATGAACTAAAGAATCCTGGACCAACCTGTAACCCCAAGGCATATACAAAAATAATAAGTCCGAAACTCTCGGCGTAGTTCAGCATCTGCGGATCTATGGACAATCCGAAATGTCCGGCCAGAATTCCGGCAAAAAAGACAAAAGTAACGCCAAGTGAAATGCCACAAACATGAATTTTGCCCAATCCAAGCCCAATGGCGGAAATCAGGGAAAGAACGACAACTGCCTGCAAAGCAGAATGTTCGATAAAGAGACTATATAACCACTCCATGTGAATAATTTACCAATGTATCCATAAGCCAATGTATCCGTGAAACGCATAAGGATACATTAGCGTCCGCAAAGATAGCAACTATTTACGACCTCACAAAGCTTTTATTCACCCACTTCATCCCATACCAGCGACGGACAAAAATAATTCCTCGAATGTTCTCGTCGAGAGCAAAAGCAACCCACATACCGCAAATGCCCCAGGCCCAGTAAATTCCAAATAAATAACCGACACCGACAGCAACACTCCACATCACAATCAACCCGACATAAAAAGGATAATTCACATCACCCGCTGCACGCAGGGCATTCGTCGCAAAAATATTAATGGGACGGCCTATTTCAAGTACCACATCAATCAGCAATACAATCACTCCCATACGGATAATTTCGGGATTGGAAGTCAGCCAACTCAATAGAGTGTGGCCTGAAGCCGCAATAATACATGAAAGAATCAAAGTAATCATTACCGACTTCTTCATCACATATTTCCCAAGCAGAAATGCTGCATGGGGTTTCTTCTCCCCTATCAGATGTCCGATACAGATAGCACCTCCCTGTGCCATGGATATACTGAATAAATAGACAAACATAATGATATTGACACAATAGGTGCGGGTAGCCAACGCTTCAACTCCAAGCATGTTAATAAAAAAAGTAATGACTACCTGCGATGAACTGTATGAAAGTTGCTCACCTGCAGAGGGCAGACCAACCCGCATCAAATTTTTCAGCTCTGCAAAAGGGAAAGGCCGGAAATAAGCCAAAGGGAAACGATGGATATGTTTGCGGAACAGAATAATAAACAGAATAACCATAGACACTCCCCTGCTGAAAGCAGTAGAGATTGCAGCCCCTTCTACCCCGAGTTCGGGAAAACCGAACTTACCAAAAATCAGCGAATAGTTACCGATGATATTAAGAATATTGATTACCACTGTTACCAACATCGGATATATAGCCTTATTGGCACTGCGTAAAGAAGCTGAAAGTGTAAGAGAAATGGCCTGAAAAAAGGCGAAAGCACCCACGATACGCATATAATCCATACCGTCAGCCATCAGTTCGGGTCCCAACCCCATCCATTGCAGAATGGTGCGGGCCATCGTAAACAGAAGCACACTGATAATCCCTCCAACCAATAAATTAACAAGTAACGACACACCTACCACCTGTACCACTTTCTTTTCGAGCCTCGCACCAAGATACTGCGAACAGAGCACGGACGTACCCAAATTGATCACTTCAAACACCAGGAAAGTCAGCATGATAATCTGATTGACAACTCCGACCGCAGCTACACTGTTATCAGAATGGCGGCTCAGCATAATGGTGTCGACCGCTCCCAGCATCATTATCAGTAATGTTTCAATAAAAATCGGAGCGGCCAGTTTTGCCAAGCGCCTCTTTATGCTCTCCTGTTGAATTCTGTGTGTCATTTTACCTTAATCCTTTTCGGGCTGCAAAGGTATTTAAAAACACTGAAAAAGCGGATTGACATATATCAAGAATATATCAATCCGCCTACAATTATTTCAATAAAGGTTCGGGTTATCTCACTCCTGTAAAGTCAACATAATTATCATGTCCGTCCAAGTATCCGCTCAGTACATTCCCCCTGATCCAGACATCATCCAGATAGGAAACATCACCGGGACCATAGACCATCCGGAGAGAATATTGAGAACGGTCTTCCCAATTCCAGGTAAAAGAGTACACCGATTCGGAATAACGTCCATTGGGATATTCCACACGAATATAATCTTCACCATGACGGTCCAGATAAAAATTCAACTCCTGATAACAATAGTTTCCGTCAGCATCATAAAACGTATCTGCCCAGGTACGACTGCAAAGATCGAGGGACTTGTTATAATAGGAACCGCCAATGTTATCATCGTCATAAAAGTCATCTATCTCTATCTCACATGAAGTAAGATTTACCATTGCCACTGCCAGCAGAAACAATTTTAAATATTTGAAAGCTAAAGTTTTCATATCGTATAGTTTTTTAGTTATATCAGTTTGATGTGAACAAAAGTAGGGAAACAAATGATCTCAGGAAAAAGAAAAAACCTACATCTTCGGAGGGAATCGCCTAATTAAAAGAGGGAAACAGGAGTAAGAAGACCGAAAGCTCTAAAAAGGACATATCAAACGTTAACAGAAAACGACAATTCGCTAAATAACGTTACAAAATGGAGATTTATATCCGAATAATTTGCAGATATAATCCAAATCCGTACATTTGCAATGTGTTTTTCATAGTATTAGATTTAAGGTTAACAAAGATTGGTTGCTCGTGAGAGTAGCCTTTTTTTATATCCGATAATCTGCACTCCCACCCTTTATATATAATTCCGGTTACATGCATTGAGAACTATGACTCATAAATCTGATTATTATACCTAATAAAAGGTATTGAACGCAAACCTGAAACTCGCTAATTTTGCAACCATTCATACTAAACATACGAAATGGACGTGCGTAAAACCTGTATCTTATTGCTTTTAATTTCCGGAATGGCTATTGAGCTATATGCCCAACAGTCCCAAAGAGTCAGCGGACAAATATGGAGCATGGCAGCAGACGCAAAAGAAAAAGAGTCCTTACCTTACGCCAGCGTTCTCGTCATCAACGAAAAAGATTCTACGCTTGTTAAAGGCACGACAAGCAACGCAAATGGGAAGTTTAGCCTCCGGTATCCTGCGTACAAAGATAAACGCTATTTATTGAAAGTTTCTTATACAGGAATGCAACCAGTATTCCATAAGTTAACAGAAAATGTTCCTGACATTCATCTGGAAAACATTGTACTGAAAGAGGGTATCGAACTGGATGAAGTAACAGTTACCGCACAAGTACGTGAAATAGAGCAGATAGGCGATACTACCATAATCAATGCGTCTGCTTATAAAACACCGGAAGGTAGTTATCTGGAAGATCTCGTAAAACGTATTCCCGGGTTGGAATACAACAGCAAAGATAAAACTCTGGTCTATAATGGTCTGCCCATTACTGAAATCAACGTTAACGGTGAAGCCTTTTTTTCCGGAAATAACAGTCTGGCATTGGAAAATTTACCGGTAGAACTGATCAATAAAATAAAGGTATACGATAAAAAAAGTGATCTGGAAAAAACGACAGGAGTCAGTAGCGGAAAAGAAAATTATGTCTTAGACCTGCAAACCAAAAAAGAATTCAACAGCACTTTGCTGGCATCGGGTAAAGCCGGACTGGGCAACTATAATAAGAAGGACCTTGAATTATTAGGTAACTACTTTAAAAAAGGCGGTGAGAACCTTTCACTGATCGTCCGTTCGGGTAACCGTAACATGACAACCAGTTACAAGGACAATATACAGGATAACATAGCACTTAACTTTGTAAAAAGATTCGGCAAAAATTTGACCATTAATGGTAATACGACTTATAATCATAACAATAACGGTAATAAATCGGCTGGATACTATGAACAATACCTGAGTACGGGAAATAAATACCAATATTCTGCCGGTGAAAGTACAAACCGAAACCATACCATAAACTCTATGCTTGCCCTGCGTTGGCAAATAAACGAAAAGACCTTTGTGAGCTTCTCCGGCAATCTGAACTCAGGCAGAGGGAACAACACCAATAACAACCGGCAAGCCGCATTCGACGAAAATCCCAATCTCGAAACATCCGACCCTTTCGGCAATATCGGTAATATCCCCGATGATATGCGGCTCAACGATATAACAATGAATTCATTATCTACAGACAAGCGCCTCCAATATACTTTCAATGCCAACATCACGCGCCAAATAAACCGAAAAGGAAGCAGTCTCAGCCTGATGGCACAATATAGTGACAGCAAAGGTAAAAATGAAAGTTTCACTATTTCGTCAACCACCTATTACCGATTGGAAAATAGCTTAGGGAATGACTCGGTTCTCTATCGGAATCAATATCAGCGAAGCCCTAACGGAAACCGGAATCAGAATATCGGACTGATATTCACTCACCCTTTTACAAAAAAAGTCCAAATGCAGCTCTCTTACAATTTGAACTATAGCAAACAGCAGAGCGACCGTAACACTTATAACCTATCCGGTCTGACGGATGAAACAACAGATCCTCCCGGCTATCTGCCTCCGCAGTATGAAACCGGATATACCGACAGCCTTAGTAACCGAAGCCACAGTCGCACACTCGGACACGAAGTCTCTTTCCATATAAACTACTCCACCCGGGTATGGAACATTGTTACCGGACTATCGATTCAGCCTGAGCAACGCAGTCTGGATCAGAAGACAGGGCTGAGACAAGCTGATACTACCATGTATTCAGTCGGATTCCGACCGACATTCACCATTCTGTGGAAAAAAGGGAAAAGTCTGATACGCTTGAATTATCGGGGAGATACCCGACAACCTTCCCTACCCGACTTGCTTTCACTGACCGACAATAGCGACCCGCTAAATATCACACGCGGCAATCCTGACCTGAAGCCCTCATATAGCCAATCTGTCCGTTTGGAAGCACAAAACATCCGAAAAGGTATATTCGCTACATTGAACTGGCAAAACGAGGTAAACAGCCAGACCCGTACCATTACCTATAACCGGCAAACGGGAGGGCGAGAGAGTTATCCGGTAAACATAAATGGTAACTGGAACATCCATGGAACACTACGTTACCAGAAACGCATCCGTAGTTTTAATATTTCGGCCGTCGGAGGAGGATCTTTTATCCAAAATGTCGGTCTCATCAATGAAGGGGAAAGTGAACAACCGGACCACAGTACTACCCATAACACCGGACTGAACGCAAATTTACGACTGGGATACTTCCCTAAATGGGGAAGTATCGACCTGAATGGGAGCTGGCGCTTTCAACACTCTTCCAATTCATTACGGCAGACAAATACGTACACCCGTAACTATTCTCTGGGATTCAATGCCTATGCCGATTTACCCGGCAACATACAATTAAAAACCGACGCGACCTATACTTTTCGTAATGGTACAAATATCCGAAAGGGAGAAGACGACCAGATAGTATGGAATACAGGTATCACCTGGCGCTTCCTGAAAAAAAAGCAGGCCGAATTATCAGTCTATTGGGCAGACATGCTGAATCAAAAGAAAAACTACAGCCGAAGTACAACATCGAGTGGTTTTTCCGAACACCACACCCAACAAATAGGAAGTTATTTTATAATCTCGATGAAATACCGCTTTAACCGTCCCCTACACAAGCAGTAATAGCACGATTCTTTTTAACATAAATATCTTCTATAAAAAGTCATCTTATAAAATACAAACTACAACAACCAATAAAATATATTTATATTAAAAAGTTTACTATTAAACTTCAACAGCAGAATACCCATAAATGGGTATTGTACATATTTTAAACCGCATATAACTTTGTAACCGGATTAAAACAAATATTAATTATCAAAAAACCCATCATTAAACAATGAACAAAATTCAAACGTATATTAGCACGTTTATAGCAGTTTCCGGTATATGTTTCACTTCATGTACTAACGATAACAACATTGATTGGAATGGAGTGGAAGTGACAAATACTGAACTAAGAACTATCTTGCAACAAAAAGGATATACCTTTAATGCAGAAGGCAAACTGGTACAGGATGATAAAGTAAAAAGTACAACTTCGCTTGATCTATCGGGCACCAAAATTGCTAATCTATCGGGACTGGAAGTATTGCCTAACCTTGCTGAAATTAATCTATCGAACAATGAGTATGGCCCCGTTTTCGACTTCTCCGCATTGCCCAAAAACATTACTGCGATTGATTTATCAGGTAATAAAATATATGATTTTAAAGGTTTGGTAGATGTGAAAATGGTAAATGATGAAATGAGCACTACTGTCTTACATCCACTCACCAAATTTTATTTACCGGAAACGGCCAAATACAATATAGAGGATCTGGTTCCATTCCATGCCGCCAGTGCAGCCACCGACATGCAGATGCAAAATGCAAACGGAACCCTGCAAGCCTATACCACCTTGCGTGACATTCCCGATGAATACTTCCGCACTTATCTGAAATCGAAGTTTGCAAGCCTGTTTACAAAAGATGGAAACCAGATTGACATTAGTAAGCCAATGGTCCTGACCGAACAAGGCAGCGGCATTAACATAGATGCCTGGTATGCGGATAATGAAAATATACATTCAATTGAAGGATTAGAATATTTTATCAATAATCCTTTCTACAAACCATTCTATGTGCAAGTTGAGTGCATGAATCATTGTTCGGTTGCTTATCTTATGCCTCGTGACAACCTTAAAGCCCTTTTCATTCTGAATGCAGATACCCCTGAGGGCATTGATCTTTCACAATCTGCCAAGTTGGCAAGTTTCGGTTCAAGCAACAACAAATATTTGACAGAACTGGATCTATCAAAAACACTTGTCACCAATCAGGAAGCAACCGACTTTGATAAAACAGTCTCTAATGTACTACATGTATTCGATTGTGAGAATTTAAAAGAAATCAAATTTCCGGAACAGAGCAAAGGGCTTGTCTCTCAATTAGAACTGGCCAGCCTGCCTTCATTGAAAAAAATGGATTTAAGCTTTCTCCGCGGTTTTCAGGCTGTCATATTATTGCAACTCGAGAATTGTACCATCACTTATCCCAATTTCCAGTATGTCTATAGTGCAGCGTACGAAACACTAAAGCCACTGGCTGACGCACAGAAAGCCACAATCCTTATTTCAGAAAATGAATTCAAGCAAGAGGCATGTAAAACATTCCTTAGTACTTACAAAAAAAATCTAAATGACTCCGGATACAGAGACTACAGTGATTATGGTGCTTTCCGTTGGACAAAGAAGATTTAACAGCTAACAAGCATATATATATGTGTTATTTTTTATTTTAATTTTAAAACCAATCTTATGTTGAAAAAAGTTTTTATCTGGGGAATAGCTTTATTCGGAATGACAGCTATTTCAAGTAATGTTTCTGCAAGTGCAGCAAGTGACGTATATTCAGTAGCAACTGTTGCCGAAAGTCTGGAAGGTAACTATCAGGGTAACCTGATCCGAGTTTACATGAATGGAGAAAAAAATCCGGTTTATGGAAAGGTTGCCAATGTAACCGATAATGGAGACGGAACGGTCAATATTCATATTGATTCATTCAAAATAGGTTCGATGCCGGGATCGATTACGGTCGACGCGATGGACATCACTGTCCCTGCATCCGGAGGAAACTTCAGCCAGACCTGTGAAAGTGCCGTAAAACTCAAGATCGGTATACTCCCCCTAACCTATGATGCTTTAGTGGAAGGAGAAATTACCGGAAACTACCTGAAGTTTACAGTTACCGTAAATACTCAATATTCAGGTTCACTATTCGAAGCAATTGTTACATTTGAAGGAACAAAGTGAATTTTAGTGGAGCATAAAGTTTTTTATAATATTCTCCACAAAATGAACTAATGTACCATAGGTTGTTTTCTTGTCACAACAACAAGAAAACAACCTTTCATTCATATAAAAAAACAATAACCGAATATTCATTATATAAACCATAAAAAACTATTTTTCAAGATGAAAACAATAAAATTATCCTATATCATTCTTTGCAGTATCTGTTTATTTTTGGCATCCTGTTCATCCGACGAAGAAATAACCAAAGGAGGAGCTTCGGAAGGGCTCGTAAAGAAAGCAAAAGATTTTCTGACCGGAGAAATCGTATTGAATACCCATGCCACCCTGAATGGCGTCAATAAAACATTGCTTGAAACCGTTGAAGCGGAGATAAAAACAAA
>OGNV01002148.1_pt1 | contig 10171 bp, 9 predicted proteins | sample 1573561 | NCBI WGS metagenome assembly OGNV01 (sample SAMEA2581892, study PRJEB24529) | metagenome | biome: Human gut stool | place: China | collected 2011
ATGCATGGCGCTTCCTCAGAGTTCGTATACGAGGCACCGCCATATTCTGTCAGTGCTTTGCGATTGAAGAAGTGCGAAGCGTTTTAGAGGTTGACGCTGAACAGAAAATAAGAGAATAGAAAGACAAATTTTATGAATTTACTGGTAAAAGACAAATGCTTTTATAAAAAAATGGCAGTTATCGCCATTCCGATTTCCTTGCAGAGCATGATCACCATCGGTGTCAATATGACCGATACCGTCATGGTGGGAAAGCTTGGGGAAACCTCGCTTTCTGCTACGGCTCTGGCTAATCAGTTTGTGAATATATACCAGATCTGCTGTATGGGAATCGCCATGGGAGCCAGTGTGCTGACCTCAAGATTCTGGGGAATGCAGGATATTACTTCTCTGAAAAAGACCATAACCCTGATGCTGCGGCTTTGCATCGTACTTGCGGTTCTGTTTATGCTGCCAACCATATTGATCCCTCAGCTGCTTATGAGGATGTATACTAATGACAGTGCGGTAATTGCGCAAGGAGTTCAATATTTTAAGTGGATGGTATACTGCTATTTTCTACAAGGAATGACCATGACCTGTACGATTGTGCTTCGAAGCGTCGGACAGGTGAATTTTCCGCTCTTTACATCCATAGGTTCTTTTTTTGTAAATATACTATTCAACTATATGTTTATATTCGGCAAGCTGGGAGTTCCCAGGATGGAAGTAGAAGGCGCAGGAGTGGGAACACTGATTGCCAGAGTATTTGAATTTTCGCTGATATGTGGATATTTTTTGTTTGTAGATCGCAAGATCGGCTATCGACTGAAGGATTTGCGGATGAAATGTAATTCCCTGATTAAGGATTATGTTTCTATCAGCATTCCGGTATTTGTTTCGGATTCACTGCTTGCTCTTGGTACTTCAGCGGTAGCAATGGTTATGGGAAGAATCGGAACGGGATTTGTATCGGCAAATTCAATAACAGTTGTTACACAGCAGCTTACGACCGTGATAATTCAGGGAATCTGTCACGCCAGCTGCATTATGACCGGTCACACATTGGGCCAAGGTGAACGGGAAAAGGCACAGCAGCAGGCCTGGACATTCCTGATTCTTGGCCTGGTAGTGGGCATTTTAGGCGGAGGTCTGATCAAGGTATTAAGCAGACCCATTATCGGACTTTACAATATAACACCTGAAACGGCTCAGATTGCCGGTGAGCTTATGGACGCCATCGCATTTATTGTTATTTTTCAGTCTATGAACAGCATTCTGACAAAGGGAGTGCTCCGTGGCGGTGGTGATACGAAATTTCTCATGGTGGCAGATATTATTTTTCTGTGGGCTGCGTCATTGCCCCTTGGAATTCTGGCGGGGCTGGTATGGCATCTGGATGCTTTTTGGATCTATGTTTTTCTGAAAATAGATCAGATTTGTAAATCGATATGGTGTGTATTTCGCTTGAGGAGCGGAAAGTGGATAAAAACTTTTTCAAAGGAGAAAATGAATCATGCACAGTAAATTAAATCAGGCATTCACAGAAAGCAATTTTGTATGGCTCTGAATAGTTATAAATTTCAGATAGGCTGAATTAAGCATTGACAAATAGTCAGGACTGGCATAAACTGATAGCAAACGTGACGTTGATAAGGAATAGTACGAAGTGAAAATGTCCAGAGAGGGAATCGACAGGCTGAGAGATTCCTGCATGAGAAGCTTGGGAACCTGCCTTGGAGTCCTGCATGAAAGTGCAGCGTAGCACCGGCGATAACGGTAGGATGAGTATACAACAGGGTGGTAACGCCGCATGGCCCCTTTTAGAGAGGGAATGCGGCGTTTTTATTTTGTAATGGGAAAGGAAAGAGAAAATGGCAAACGACAAGAAACTTGTAGAAGCGATCACATCTATGGATGTGGATTTCGCACAGTGGTATACCGATGTGGTAAAGAAAGCAGAGCTGTGTGATTACTCCAGCGTTAAGGGCTGTATGATCATCAAGCCGGCAGGCTATGCGATCTGGGAGCAGATTCAGAGACAGCTGGATGCAGAATTTAAGAAGACAGGTGTAGAGAATGTATATATGCCTATGTTCATTCCGGAGAGTCTTCTGGAGAAAGAGAAGGATCATGTAGAAGGCTTTGCACCGGAGGTTGCATGGGTAACACATGGCGGACTGGAGCCATTACAGGAGAGACTCTGTGTCAGACCTACATCTGAGACATTATTCTGCGATTTCTATGCAAAGGAAGTGCAGTCCTACAGAGATCTTCCCAAGGTATATAACCAGTGGTGCAGCGTTGTGCGCTGGGAGAAGACTACAAGACCTTTCCTGAGAAGCCGTGAGTTCTTATGGCAGGAAGGACATACAGCACATGCTACAGCCCAGGAAGCAGAAGAGCGAACGATCCAGATGCTGAACGTATATGCAGACTTCCTCAAAGATGTACTTGCAATCCCTGTCGTTAAGGGACAAAAGACAGACAAGGAGAAATTTGCAGGTGCAGAAGCTACTTATACAATAGAAGCACTGATGCATGATGGCAAAGCTTTGCAGTCCGGTACAAGCCATAACTTTGGTGATGGATTTGCCAAGGCATTCGGTATTCAGTTCACAGATAAAGACAATACATTGAAATATGTACATCAGACATCCTGGGGTATGACAACCCGTCTGATCGGTGCTGTTATCATGGTACATGGTGACGATTCTGGTCTGAAGCTTCCACCTAAGGTAGCACCTACCCAGATTATGATCATTCCTATCCAGCAGAAGAAAGAGGGCGTTCTGGATAAGGCATATGAGCTTCGCGACCGTCTTATTGAGAAAGGATACCGTGTAAAGGTAGATGATACAGATAAGAGTCCTGGATGGAAATTCTCAGAGTGCGAAATGAGAGGTGTTCCTTTCAGAATTGAAATCGGACCTAAGGATATTGAGAATGGTAAATGCGTATTTGTTCGCCGTGACACCAGAGAGAAGATCGAAGTAGCTCTCGATGAAGTAGAAGCTAAGGCAGAGGCTTTGTTAGAGCAGATTCACAATGACATGTATGAGCGTGCCAAGGCACATCTGGAATCCCATACTTACAGTGCCGCCAACTGGGATGAGTTATGCGATATCATCAACAACAAGCCTGGTTTTGTAAAAGCTATGTGGTGTGGATGCCAGGAATGCGAAGATAAGATCAAGGACAAATTGGCAGCTACCAGCCGTTGTATGCCTTTTGAGCAGGAGACCTTAAGTGACGTATGCGTATGCTGCGGTAAGCCTGCCAAGAAGATGGTATACTGGGGCAGAGCATACTAAAATCGGGAAAAAAGCAAAAAATATTATGTAAGCGCTTTCATTTTCTGGAAATAAGTAGTATACTTATCATATCAATACGAACATCAATCATATTCGGAGGTATACCATGAACATTTTAGTAATCAATTGCGGTAGTTCATCATTGAAGTATCAGTTAATCAACAGCGACTCAGAAGCTGTACTTGCAAAGGGACTTTGCGAAAGAATCGGTATTGACGGAAGTGTACTTACACATACTCCGGCAGGCAAGGACAAGGTAAGAATCGAGACACCGATGCCTAACCATACAGTAGCTGTTCAGCTTGTAATTGATGCTTTGACCAATGCAGAGCATGGTGTGATCAAATCCCTGGATGAGATCGGAGCAGTTGGACACCGTGTTGTACATGGCGGTGAGAAGTTCGCTTCCAGCGTTGTCATTACAGATGAAGTTATGAAGGCAATTGAAGAGTGTAACGACCTTGCACCTTTACACAATCCTGCTAACCTGATCGGTATCAATTCCTGCAAGGAGATTATGCCAAATGTTCCTATGGTAGCTGTATTTGATACTGCTTTTCATCAGACAATGCCTGAGAAAGCATATCTGTACGGACTTCCTTATGAATATTATGAGAAATACAAAGTAAGACGTTATGGTTTCCACGGTACAAGCCATGATTATGTATCTAACAGAGCAGCACAGCTTCTTGGTAAGAAGAGAGAAGACTTGAAAGTAATCGTATGCCACCTTGGAAATGGTGCATCCGTATCAGCAGTAGATCATGGTAAGTGTGTAGATACTTCCATGGGTCTGACACCACTTGAAGGTCTGATCATGGGTACACGTTCCGGTGATATGGATCCTGCTATCTGCGATTTCATCTGCGCTAAGGAAGGACTTACTTCTGCAGAAATGAATACAGTTCTGAATAAGAAGTCCGGTGTACTCGGTATGTCCGGTGTATCTTCAGATTTCAGAGATGTAGAAGCAGCAGCCAATGAAGGTAATCATCAGGCAGCAGCAGCACTGGATGCCTTCTACTACAGAGTAGCCAAGTATATCGGCGCTTATACAGCAGCTATGAACGGTGTAGACGTAGTTGCGTTTACAGCAGGAGTTGGTGAGAACAACATCGGCGGCCGTGTAGAGATCTGCAAGTACCTTGGATATCTGGGAACAGAGGTTGACCTAGATAAGAACAATGTACGCGGAGAAGATAGAATTATTTCCAAGGATGGCAGCAAGGTAACATTAATGGCTATTCCTACTAACGAAGAGCTTGCAATTGCAAGACAGACATTAGCCCTTGTAAAATAATGATTAGAAATATATGCAGGAGAGCATGGCTATGTAAAGGCTGTGCTCTCTTTTTGGGTTTGACGAAACGAACTGCATTGGGTAAAATAACAGTAATCAACAGGATAGAAAGGTGTGGACAAATATATGCAGATACAGTTACCGGAGAAGGTTCAATACATCATTCAAGCTCTGGAAGAGGCGGGCTTTGAGGCCTATGCAGTGGGCGGCTGTGTCCGGGATTCTCTGCTTGGCAGAGTGCCTGATGACTGGGATATCACGACCTCTGCCAGACCGCTGGAGGTAAAGGCTGTATTTCCAAGGACGATAGATACCGGAATCCAGCATGGAACCGTAACGGTTATGCTTGGCAAGGAAGGCTTCGAGGTGACGACCTATCGAATTGATGGGGAATATGAGGACAGCAGACATCCCAAGGAAGTCATTTTTACAGCGAATCTGATAGAAGACCTCAAGAGACGCGATTTTACAATTAATGCTTTTGCGTATAATGACAGAAGTGGTATTGTAGATGCCTTTTGCGGCATGAAGGATCTGGAGGACGGAGTCATCCGGTGTGTGGGAGAGGCAACAGAACGCTTCACAGAGGATGCACTTCGTATGATGCGTGCAGTACGCTTCTCTGCGCAGCTTGGCTTTGAGATAGAAGCAAGTACGAAGGCTGCGATAGAACAGCTTGCCCCTAATCTGTCTCATATCAGCGCAGAAAGAATACAGACAGAGCTGGTGAAGCTTTTGAAGTCTTCTCATCCTGATTATATCAGGGAAGCGTATCATCTGGGAATGACACGAATTTTTCTGCCGGAGCTGGATGCGGCTTTTGAAACGACACAGAATAATCCACATCACTGTTATACGGTAGGAGAGCATCTGATGCATTGTATGCTGTATACAGAATCGGATAAGAGTATGCGTATCGCTGCTCTTTTGCACGATATTGGCAAGCCTGTTACCAAGACTACAGATGAGCAGGGCATAGATCATTTCCATGGACACGCAGGAGTTGGAGAGGAAATGGCAGCCAGGATTTTACGCAGGCTGAAGTTTGACAATGATACGATAACCCATGTACGTAAGCTGGTAAAATATCATGATTATCCCATTGAAACGACACCCAGGGCGGTCAGAAGAGCAATCAACACCATAGGAGAGACATATTTTTCAGATGTACTTGCTATAAAGAAGGCTGACATGATGGCGCAGAGTACCTATCAGCGCCAGGAGAAAGAGGATCATCTGGCGCAGGTAGAAGCTTTATATCAGCAGATACTGGAACAGAATCAGTGTGTTTCCCTGAAGAGTCTTGCATTGACCGGAAATGACCTGATTGCACTGGGAATTCCCAAGGGTAAGGAGATAGGGATTGTTCTAAATGAATTATTGGAGGATGTCATAGAGCAGCCGGAGCATAACAACAGAGAATATCTGATACAACTTGTGCAGAAACATGCATAAACCATATTCCCCCACAATAAGATAGAAAGACGGACCATAGTCGTCCTGATACAGAATCTTATGTGGGGGAATTATACGTTATGAATGACAGGGCAATCAGCGGTGTATTGGAAAAATATGATATGGAAGTCATGCGGACTATGAAAGGCAGAGGAACCATAGTCTGCCAGTCACAAGAAGGTTATCGGGTATTGAAAGAATATAAAGGCAGAACAGATAAGCTGGAGCTGCTGGATAAAATGCAAAAGAGCATGGAAGGGTCTATACGGACGGATAAGCTGATCAGAAACAAAGAAGGAGAGCTATTCTGTAAAGATACAGAGGGTGTAGTTTATATTTTAAAAGAACATATAGAGGGCAGAGAATGCAGCTATCGCAGCGAAGAGGATATCAGACAGGCATTTGCTGTTATGGCGAAGCTTCATCTGATTATGACCAGAGCAGGGCAGCAGGAAGGATTTGAGGCTGATTTCCAACTGCCTGTACGCAACCTGTACTGGCAGGAAATGAACAAACATACACGGGAATGCAGGCATATTCAGAACTATTTAAGGCATCTCAAGAGCAAGACAGATTTTGAGAGGGAGCTGCTGCGCCGGTATGATTATTTTATGGAAAAGGCACAGCATATAACCGATCTTGCAGCGCAGGAGAAGGAAGACAAATATTGTGAACGCATTCGTCAGGCGGGTTGCTACTATCATGGAGATTATCAATATCATAATGTGATATTTGATAGAAATGACATATGTGTCATTAATATGGAGCGCTTGGGAAAAGACAGCGGAGTAAAGGATCTGTATCTGCTGTTTCGCAAGATATCAGAAAAGGCAGACTGGTCACTGAGTCTTGGGACGAAGATGATAGAAGCATATGAACGGATCAGACCACTGGAAGACTGGGAACGCAGACAGCTGGCTTGCAGGCTGGCATACCCGGATAAATTCTGGAAGATCGTGAATTTCTACTATAATTCCAGAAAATCCAGAATCCCGGATAAGACAGTGGAGAAGCTGGATATTCTCGTAGCACAGGAGAAATCCAGACAGCGGCTCATTCAGGTACTTTTTGGGTAACTATTCAGAGCTATGCAAATTGAGTCAGAATATGCTTATTTATAAGCATATTTGACACAATTTATAGGGCGAAGTAACCACATAAGCAAAAGAAGAGCATCGAAGATGCGGTTTTGCGCATGGGGTTCTGAATAGTTACCTTTTTGGAGAGCCATAAGCACCAGCGCTTTACATAATATGGAGATAGAGATATACTATAACTATTCTGAATAGTTACATTACATAGGAACTATAATGGAGGTATATACTTGAGAATAAAGGGGATTTTAACAGGAGTACTAATCGGGATGCTGAGTATGGTCTTGTGTGCAGGCTGTTCTTTTATGGAACCAGGCACAGATACACAGGAGAATACCCAGGCACAGGTAAATGGAATCATAACAGCCACGCCCGGCATCTATGATTCTGAAGATACGGCAATGATCGTCTGCAAGGATACGGAGAACGCAGCCATACAGTTTCAGAATCTGGCAACGGGTAAAAGATATACACTGAATTATGACGGGGCAGCCAAACTGCTGGATAAATATGACCAGCCGGTTTCCTTAGGTCAGATTGAAGAAGGCAGTATTGTAACGGTAAGGTTCTATAAACCCAAGAAGCTGCTGGCATATCTGAAGATATCCCCAGAGGGAGAAACTTATGAGAATCTCAGTAATTATGTATTGAATACGGCAACGGGTACGCTGACAATAGGTGATACATCCTATGGACTGAGCAATCATCTTCTGGTACTTTCTGACGGACAGGAAGCAGCACTCATGGATATCAATCAGATGGATGTGCTCAACGTCTGGGGATGGCACAATCAGATCTATGCGATCAGTATAGCCAGAGGACACGGATATCTGAGACTACAGAATGATGCCTATTTTGTAGGAGGATGGATAGAAGTAGGGCAGTCCGTAATCCGTAAAATTACAGAAGATATGCTGCTTGTTGTACCGGAAGGGCGTTCTACAGTAGTAGTAAGCCACAATGGCAGCAGTGCCACCCAGGAGATAGATTTTGTCAGAAATCAGGAGATGGCATGGGATCTTGGAGACGTAGAGATCACTGTTGTACAGAAGGGCAGGGTTATCTTCACCTTGAATCCTGCAAATGCAAAAGTCACCATTGATGGGAAGAATGTAGATACTGCATCGCCGGTAGAGCTGGAATATGGCCTGCATCAGATGACAGTAACTGCGGATGGATATGATACCGTAGCACAGTATATTAAGGTCGCAGAACCCTCTGCCAGTATATCAGTAGAACTGGAGAAGAGCGAAGAAAGTACGGAACAGGAGGAGACGAAGGAACAGCCGCAGGCTTCTTCCGCACAGTCAAGCTCTGCCGAACAGCCAGAGACACAATCCTCTGCAACACAGTCTACAGCAACACAGACCTCCTATAAGGTGCATATTGATTCTCCTGTAGGGGCAGAGGTATATCTGGATGGTAATTATATAGGAATCTCACCGGTGGATTTTGAGAAAAAAGCAGGTAACTATGTAGTCTCATTAAGAAAGACAGGATACCAGACCAGAAGCTATACATTGCAGGTAGACAGTGAGGAAAAAGACGTTACATACTCATTTTCCGAGTTGACTAAGCTGGATTCATAAGAAATGCGTGTTTTTTATGAAAAAACCCCAAAAAACCTTGATTTTTCCTTGACATAACAAGGTTTTTCGCATATAAATAGATATAGGTGTTCTGAATAGTCGGACACACATAAAAATGAGCAATCGTAAGCTTCCGACGCAGATCGGACAGGGTATTGTTTTTAGACTACACAATAGTATAAGAGGAGGAGTTCGCGATGAACAAAACAGAATTAGTAGCTGCAATGGCAGAACAGGCTGAAATGACTAAGAAGGATGCAGAGAAGGCTTTAACAGCATTTACAGAAGTTGTTGCAAAAGAATTAAAGAATGGTGGAAAGGTTCAGTTAGTTGGCTTCGGTACATTTGAAGTATCTGAGAGATCTGCAAGAGAAGGCAGAAATCCTCAGACAGGCGAGCCTATGAAGATTGATGCTTCCAAGGCACCTAAGTTCAAGGCTGGTAAGGCTTTAAAGGACGAAGTAAACAGATAATCTTTTGAAATAAAAAGTATTGAATTTGGGAAGACAACTGCTGAGGTGGTTGTCTTTTCTTATTCTCATATGTATGGAGGAAATTATGAGACTGGATAAATTTTTGAAAGTATCAAGACTGATCAAACGTCGTACCGTAGCCAATGAAGCATGCGATGCAGGACGTGTACTGATCAATGACAAACCGGCGAAGGCATCAGCCAATGTAAAGGCGGGAGATATTCTTACAATACAGTTTGGCAATAAAGATGTGAAGGTAGAAGTACTGGATGTACAGGAGACCGTTAAGAAAGAAGAAGCAAAAGAACTGTTTCGATATATTTAAGGTCTAATATGCCTATCCGCCACATATAGTATAGAAAACCGATATGTGAGAGGATAAGCCGTGGAAGATATTACAGTCAATACTGCAGCCGGCAGACACAGAATTACGCTGGATGGGCGCAAACAGTGCAAGGTTACGGGAGTCACGGATGTATTATCTTTTGACGAAGGTGCCGTACTTCTGGAGACCGTAGATGGTATGCTGATGATAAAGGGTGAAGGACTGCATGTCAGCAGAATTAATCTGGATAAGGGAGAAGCAGATATAGATGGTAAAGCGGATTCTTTTGTATATTCGGAGCGTACTTCGTTAGCCAAAAAAGGTGAAGGACTGCTCACACGGCTGTTTGGCTGATTATGAGCGATACAATTATCAGAGAGTGGTATTTTGGCTGCTATGCAGTGTTGACAGGAGCGATATTTGCCTGGGTCTATGATAACCTTAGATTATGCAGGCGATTGATACATCATAACCGGGTTATGGTGAATCTGGAAGATCTGCTGTATTGGACATGGTGCTTTTGCGTCAGTTTCGTACTGCTCTATTACGGTAATCATGGTATGATACGGGCTTTTGCAGTAGCCGGGGCAGCCCTTGGAATGTTTCTGTACAGCATGACGCTTGGCAGAATCTATGTGAAAT
>OGNV01002173.1_pt1 | contig 10053 bp, 9 predicted proteins | sample 1573561 | NCBI WGS metagenome assembly OGNV01 (sample SAMEA2581892, study PRJEB24529) | metagenome | biome: Human gut stool | place: China | collected 2011
TAACGACCAGTCAGAACGTTACCATAGTATGAATAGAATCTATATTCTGGCTACAACAATTCTGTGGTTGCAATTTATCATCTATCTGTTGTTGAAGCTCAATTCCAACAGCATTGCATCTATCACAGCTTATAGTAATCTGGCTCTGATCGCTCTCTTTGCGATTGGCAATGTGGTCATTTTCGTACGTCAAAAAGGAGGCAGTCTCTTAAAGCGTGTTGTTATCTTCGATGTGGGAATTGAATTTCTGCTTCTTGGCATGCAGACCAATGCGGAATTCCTCTACTATGCTCTGATTGCAATTCTTGCACTGTTGATTCCCTACTATGACCGCAAGCAGTTCAAAAATGCCTGTGCTTCTTATACGATACTCTACACAATTGTAGTAGCAATCCGAATCTTCAAGGGCATTTTTCACGCTAATGTAGATGCCTTTTGCCGTGTTATCTGTGTCTATCTGCTGCTGTTCATCGTATATAGAATAGGCACACTGACCAAGCTCTTCAGTGATGATGCCCTTGGTTCCGTGGCAGCCCAGAGTGAGAAACAGCAGGCGATGTTCGATGGCATTGTAGACATCTCCAAAATCATCCAGAACGCGACAGCAAAGAGCAGTTCTCTTGCAGATGAACTGGTAAATGTTACCCAGACGGTAGCAGACAATATGAAAAATATCGCCACTGCTTCCCATACCACTTCACAGAATATTGAAGAACAGAACAACATGACCAGAAGTATCCAGACAGCTATCGAGACTACAGGTGAACACTCAAGACAAATGGTAAGTGTTGCCACTGAATCCAATGCAAGCATCCAGGAAAATATCAAGGTAATGGAAAGTCTGAAAGCACAGTCAGCACAGATTGCCTCTACCAATCATGAAGTGACTGCTTCTATGGCAAAATTACAGGAGAAGACCGCTGAGGTTGAAAATATTGCCGGTATGATTCTTAATATCTCCAGTCAGACCAATCTGCTGGCTTTGAATGCTTCTATTGAAAGTGCAAGAGCCGGTGAAGCTGGACGTGGATTTGCTGTTGTAGCAGATCAGATCAGACAGTTAGCAGAACAGACCAAACAGTCAACCGAAGAAATCACAAGAATCACTACTGAACTAAGCATGAATGCAAATGATGTTGTAAAATCCATCGAAAGCTCAATTGATGCAACCAACGACCAGAATGATAAGATTATCAGCGCTGCTGCTTCTTTTGAACAGCTCAATACCAATATGGCTAAGTTAATTCAGGATATCGGTGCTATTGACCATCAGATCTCCGGTCTGTCCGAATCCAATAACCGTATTGTAGATAATATCTCCCAACTGTCAGCTGCTACTCAGGAAGTAACTGCCAGTGCCGAGCAGGTAGAGCAGATGAGCGACGACAACTTAAATTATGCCAACGAAGTAAAAGACACTATTAATCAAATCGTTGACACTTCCAACGAATTAAAGAAATATCTCTAAACAGCACAAACCCCGCCATATACCAAATGGCGGGGTTTGCTTATTAAGAAAGGAGCAGATACAGATATTCCTGTTCCAGAATCGAATCATCAAAATTCTCTTTCCAATATTCTGCCATGCCCTCTGCATTATGACCAATGATTCTGATGTAGAGTGAATAAAAGGTCTCTACTGTCTTCTCATCATATTCTCCCAGCAGAAAAACTGACATGCGTGTCATGACATATTCCAGTATAATCGCCTGAAAGTTCTCCGTTAATTCTCCCAGATCATCACTGACACAATCTGAGAATATCTCTGCTGCCATGACTCTCTGTGCCAGTCCGTCAAAGCATGCAAATCTCTGCTTATGTTCTTCCCAGGTATCACATGCCTGCATACGCAGTTTCGCAGCCGTCTTCGTATCCGTCTCTGGATACCATCTGTCTACTGTATCTGCAAGCTCATACACATAGTCCCGATACATGGGCAGCTCTTTATAATATTCTGTTACATTCCAGAAGGTCTGGCATAATTCCTCCATAACATCCTCTATTGGAATCTGCATCTTCCCCCAGAATAATGCCTTTTCCCTCAGATTCTCAGGGTCTCCGTAGACTTCCAGACAGTCATCCACGTTCTCCTCTGTATCGCAGTCCAGACATTCATGCAGCAGGGAGAATCCAAGCATAATACGCTCAGCAAACGTAAATTCCTGATATATGCTCTCCCCCTGAATCATGGCAATCAGCTGATTCCTGACTCTGTATTCCATGGGAAACTGAATCCCCTGCTCACAATCACCTGTTACCTGAAGTCCAAGCCCCCCTTTCAGTCCCGCCAGCATATCCATAACAACCGGACATGCCCCGGACAGGGAATACTCGGCAATCAGTACCTGTTCTTTATTTTGTTCTTTATCCTGTTCATCCAACTCTGTGATTTCATTTCTTTTGCGTGGAAAATGGGCACAGGTATCACACAGATACCCATCCCCATGTTTGATTACTAACTTGCATAAGCCCTGACTATCCAGTAACAGACAAGTCCCTGCATCATCAGTTGCCATTTCCCGTGGTGCTTCTTCCTCATCACGTGGAATGGTATATTCCATTAAATAAGCCGTATCCTCATGACTCTGCCATTTCTCGCAGGCTTTTCTATCTACCTTGATAGACCATCCCTGACAGCAGGTCATCGGACACTGATCCGCAATACAATGAAAATCATCATATATCTGCGTCTTAATCGTTATCATTTACATTCTCTCCGGTGCTGAGAAACCAAGCAGATCAATGCATGTTTCCAGAATATCTCTTGTCAGGACAAGAAGGCTGATATAACCTGCTTTCTTCGTCTCATCCTCTTCTGCCAGAATCTTTGTCTCATGATAGAAGCGGTTAAACGCATTGGCAAGATCATAAATATATGCGCAGATCTTATGTGGAGCCAGCTCTTCATATGCTGCTTCCAGGCTGGCATTGTACTTGGCAATCTCCATCATCAGTGCTTTCTCAGAATCATTTACAGGTGTCTGGAGAGCATTCTCATCAATAGCAGCTCCTGATTCTTTGTATTTTGCAAGAATGGACTTGATACGTACAATTGTATACAGAATATAAGGACCTGTATCTCCTTCAAAGGAAGTAAATCTATCCATATCAAAGATATAATCCTTGCTTGCCTGATTGGACAAGTCACCGTATTTTAATGCAGCCAGAGCTACGATTCTTGCAGTCTCTTTTGCTTCTGCCTCATCTACTTCACGGTTATCTGTAATCTTGCGCAGCATTTCGTCATTAATCTCCTGAATCAGAGTCTCCAGACGCATAACACCGCCATCACGGGTCTTGAATGGCTTGCCATCCTTACCGTTCATTGTACCAAATCCAATATGAACCAGCTTCGTCTCAGGTTTTACCAGCTTCGTCTTACGTGCACAGCGGAACACCTGCTCAAAATACAGCTCCTGACGCTTATCTGTCAGATAGATCAGCTCATCAGGATGGTTCTGCTCCATACGCATCATGATTGTTGCAAGATCTGTAGTATTGTACAGGGATGCACCGTCAGATTTTAAGATCATGCACGGTGGTACTTCCTTGGTATCTGTATCTTCTTTTACGTCTACTACAAGAGCGCCATCGCTGACATAGGCATAGCCCTCTTTCTTCATGTAATCTACCATGCCCGGGATTAGATCATGTACTGTAGACTCGCCATTCCACAGATCGAATTCTACATTTAACTTCTCATAGTTTCTCTTTAAATCTGTTACAGATACGTTGATGATATGATTCCACAGTGCGCGGTATCCTCTTACGCCACTCTGTAATTTATAAGTACATGCCATGGAATCTTCCTTATACTGAGGATCTTCCTTAGAACGCTTGCTGGCAAATGGATAGATTTCTTCCAGCTCTGCGATGGTAAATGGAGGCTCTGTCGGGTATTCTCCTGTATAACTCTCATCAAAATACACCAGATCAGGCTTACGGATATGAAGCTCGTTCATAATCAGCCCCATTGGCTGTCCCCAGTCACCCAGATGGATATCACCTGTGATGTGATGTCCCATATATCTGACGATACGCTTGATACTCTCGCCGATAACACCTGAACGAAGATGTCCTACATGGAGAGGCTTCGCTACATTAGGTCCGCCATAATCAATGACCATCTCCAGCGGAGTCTGTGCCTCTTCCAGACCAAACTTGTCAAAGGTACGCATTTCTTTTACATAATTGCCTACAAACTCTCTGCTCAGAGTGAAATTCAAAAAGCCGGGTGCTACCGCATCCACTTTCTCAAATACCTGGCTGTCTGCCAGCTTCGCTGCCACATCATTTGCGATCATGATAGGAGCTTTCTTATATTTCTTGGCACCTGCCATGGCGCCATTGCACTGATATTCACATAAATCAGGTCTGTTAGAGATAGATACTTTACCCAGTTCTTTCTCGTAGCCTGCTGCTTCAAAAGCCTGCATTACTTCTTCAGAAATTAAATCCAGAATCTTTTTCATTTCTTATCTTTATCCTTTCTTCCACTTACGAACACCATTCAAAATCATGTATAAATATACTTTCCATTGTATACTTTTTATTGAATAGTTACCTTTTCTTATCATATATGCTTTTGAATCAGTGTGCAATAGATTTTTCAAGTTCTTTCCTTCTTCTGGTTCTCACGTTCTATTTTGGAATAGATGCAGCCACAATAATCCTGTCTGTACAGGTCATATTCTGCTGATAATTCGATGGAACGCTTATATCCATTCTTTTTCTTGAAATCCGATACAAGCCATGGTATATGGTATTCACCGGATAATCTTTCTCCGATTTCATTAAGCTTTGCTGCATTTTTAAGTGGACTGATCGTCAGCGTAGTCGTAAAATAATCTGCACCCATATCTGCGGCAAGCTGTGCCGTCTTTCTAAGGCGCAGTTCATAACAGGCAAAGCATCTCTCTCCACCTTCATGGCACTGTTCCAGCCCTTTTGCAATCTGATAAAAGGCTTCTGTCTCATAATCGCCTTCTATCACATCTATCGGATAGTAAAGGTTCTGTGCATTGTATGCTGCAATCAGTCTCTTCTGTTCTGCCACACGTTTGCGGTATTCTTCTTCCATGGAAATATTCGGATTATAATAAAATACTGTGATTTTAAAATACTGTCTGAGATATTCCAGACAATAGCTGCTACAGGGTGCGCAGCAACTGTGCAGCAAAAGACTGGGTGTCTCTTTCCCTGCACTGAGCTGCTCGATTATTTTATCCAGTTCCTTCTGATAATTACGTACTTGATTCATTCTGTTTATTTCCACGCCTTTCAATACCTGAACATATTCATTCTTCACACGATGTATGGGATACATACAGATGCACAGCCTCTGACAACAGTTCGATATCAATCGGTTTGGTCAGATGCATTGTCATACCGGTAGCCAGGGACTTCTGTACATCCTCCGAAAATACATTGGCAGTCAGCGCAATAATCGGTATCTTCCTCGCCATAGGATGGCTGCTGCCCCGGATTGCCTTTGCCGCCTCATATCCGTTCATGACCGGCATTCGTATATCCATTAGTATCATATCATATTCTCCGGGCTTTGAGTGTTCAAATTTATCAACAATCTGACATCCATCTGTACAGATATCACAGCCTGCCCCTTCAATCTGTAACAGATCCTCCAATATCTCTGCATTTAACAGGTTATCTTCCGCACATAAGAACCGGATTCCTTCCAGCCGATTATAGTCCGGCTTTGATTTATCCTCTATGAATGCCTTTTGCAGCTTCTTATCTGCAATTCTAAAGTCCAGGATTACTTCAAAGCAGCTTCCCTCTCCCAGTGTACTTTCTACATCTATACTGCCGCCCATCATGTCCACTAGGTTCTTTACGATCGTCATGCCAAGTCCATTATCTTTTACCCGAAAACACAGCTTGGCATAATTTCCGGAAGTCGGGTCTAATTCAAATACGTCAAGACTGACTATTCCGCCATCTGATGTATATTTGATTGCATTGGACAAAAGATTGCCAAGAATCTGGATTACCCCGCCTTTGTCTCCGCATAACCACTCATGGCGCAATTCATGCGCTGTGATAGCAAAGGTCAGTCCATTGGCTTCTGCCTGCGTGCTGAAACCAGCTTCAAGCTGTTTTAATATCTCCTGTATATCAAACTCCGCCATATTCATGACAGCCTTACCGCTCTCTATCTTGCTCATATCCAGTATGTTGTTGATAATCTCAAGAAGCTGCTGGCTGGAGGCTTTGATTTTTCTTACATATTCTGCATTTTTATGTGTCTGCTGTGTATCATGTTCCAATAGCTCGGCTAGTCCGATAATCGCATTCATAGGTGTACGGATATCATGGGATATGTTTGCCAGGAATGCACTTTTGGCATGATTGGCGCTCTCTGCGGTCTTATATGCTGTCTGCGCCGCCAATACAGCATTGGACAGCTCTTTATTATTCTTTCTCTCCGCATCCAGAACTGCTTTATGCTGCAGCCGCACAGTATAGAATATGAAGAATGAACTGATCAGAACCAGAATCCCCATAAATACCAGTACCATCACCACTGTGGAATTCACAAGCCTGACCGTATTGACCGCCACATAGGAGGAAGGCACAAGAAACAGCAATGTCCAGTCTGCATTCTTCATCTGATACAACGCATAATAATATTCTGTTCCCTGCAAAAATGCATTGGAATAAGCAATTCCCATTTTTTCCAGGGTCTGTCTGGTCTCTTCAAAGGAACTTCCGTGCACATCTTCCAGACCTGTAAACAGCTGTGTGGTGACTTCTTTCATCTGATTCAGGCGCTCTTCATACAGAACCTCTTCGTTATATCTGCTATACCTGTCCAGAAAAATATCAACCCACAGTGCCATGATCATGACAAAGCACACATATATGACAATAATCTGTAACCGGTGACTCCTTCTATTCTCCATGGGTATTACTCTCCTCCATGGATGTACAGCCAATCACAAAAGCAGCAACATATGTTGCTGCTTTTAATCCAGTTATTTTGCTTTTTTCCATACAAATCGCTCCCTCATATATAAGTAAAAGTTTATATCACATGAGTTTATTATATGAAGTCCGCCGATTTTTGTCAATTGTTATGTCAACTTTATTTTAGAGGTAAGTTACTGTTTCTATAATTCACGCTCCATACAAATGAATTCTTTTTCAAAAAGGCTGCATTCTCCTACCTGCTGAAAGCCCAATGCTGTATAGCAGGCGATTGCTCCTGCATGTCCTTTTCTTACCAGGATGTGAACCCCCTTCTTCCCCTGTTCTTTCAGTGCATCAAAAGCATATCGCATCATTTCTTTGGCAATTCCCTGATTCTGCATATCCTCTCTGACGCACAATCTCGCCAACTCTCCTGCCGGCGCAATGTTCTCATCCCATACAGTCAGGCTGTCAACCTCTTCATCTTCATCAATTGATATGGTGGCTATGAGCTCTCCTGCATCATTCTTCATTACAAACAGAGCATCCCTAGACAGGTCGAATTCTATGGTTTCTTCATTTGGATAATATTCATTCCAGTCTGCCGGTCCATACAACCTCGTCCTGTATAATTTCAATATAGCATTTCTATCCTCTTCTGCCGCTTTCTTAATTGTGTTCATTCTCATTAACCATTCCTTTATTCTCCTTTAATACAGACAAATCTTCTTATCTGTAAGTTTATCTCCTTCATATTGCAGCTTTATGGAGAAAAATCTTTCCTCTTCTGCAAGCAGCAATTCAAGAAATACCCTGTCCCCCTCCCATGTGGGGAGTTGTAATACCTGATCCTTAGCAACCCAGCACAAATCTCCTTCATTACATTCAGTCAGCTCACCTGTATATCCATCCGCAGTAAACACGCACATAAGCTCCGGCTCACATTCATTACTTATAAAAGTGACCAGCCCTCGAAATTTATATGATGTCAGGGTAAGCCCTGTTTCTTCCTTCACTTCACGCACAAGACATTCTTCTGGAGATTCCTGGCTCTCTACATGACCACCAACTCCAATCCATTTACCCTCGTTCATGTCATTGTGCTTCTTCACTCTGTGCAGCATCAGATATTTGCCATCATTTTCTATGTAGCATAAAGTTGTTGTTGTCATTTTGCTCTCAATTCCATCCTTTCCAGACATCCGGCTGATAACCAAGTGTGGACTGTTTTCCCTCTCTGTTTATTTATCCTTCTGCTATTAATTTAACGGTACTGCGTACAGATATGAAATCTCCCTTTCATCACGCAATTGCAGTAATTTCTCTTTCTGGCAGATCATTGAAAATCCATAAATGCGCAGTCCATCCTTCTTTACACTCTTAATCATTGTATCATACGGAAGTTCCTCATTACCATTTAAAATTTTCACAATCTGCGGATAATCACGCAGATAGCTTAACAGACTGATAAAATGTGTCCGCATTTTTTTTTCATCTTCCGCCATGTCCCACCTGGCAGTATCGCTGTTATCAAGCTGGCATAGATACGGATATGTCTCTCTGTCCCAGTCCAGACAGCTTCCACTTGGATTAATCAACATACCAAGGTGTCCCGAATTGCACATATAGCCTTCTTCATCCGATGTATAAACTGCACACCACAGGTTTGAATCCATTTCTCTGTCCTTTGCCCAATTATAAAAGTCAGCATAACCCGTCAATTCATCCAGTGAACCGTATGCGATATAATATGCCTTGTCATCCAGCTCATCAATAGATGCGTATGCTTCTTTAGCACTTCCTGCCGGTCCCCAGAATTCTTTGGTTTCTTCATCATAAAAACGCGTTCTTGTGTACTTTTCCACTTCCTTGGGCATGACAAATGTATTCCCATAAGGTGTTTTTAACACATCTGTATTATAAAGTGTCAGTTTTCCACGTTTTAACTTTCCATTCACTGTGGTAAATCTCCCATCGTAGGAAAATCCCTGTGGAATGGAGATACTGTAAGCTCCATAGCCTTCCGATACTGCATTTACCGTTCCCCGGTAAATGCCCGGCTGGAACATCTCTGAGTATACTGCTAAATCAAGGCTCATCCGGTCTGTTGTGATGGTTCCTGCTTCCTCATTTCTTCCCATAACCTGATTGGGATTGTAATAGAAGGCTGATATAACCTGTGGCAATACAAAAATCACACAAAGTACAATTGCAAGTACACCCGCTCCGATGACTGCACCCATTTTCAAGAAAGTTCTCCTGATGGTCTTCTGTATCATTTTTACAAAACGCTGTTCTTCTTCCGCTCCTGCATTGTTCTCCTTCGTCATGGCATCTGGCGCCTCTTCCTCATGCAGTGCTTCCAGTCCCGGGATTTCCTCTTTCTCATAGAGGTACTCACTGATGGCTTCCTGCTTCTCAACCGACTGCTCCACCTCTTGTTTCTGTTCCTCGTCTAATTTTCCTTCCTGATATAACTTTAACAATTCACGATAGGTCATAGTTGTTCTCCTCCATGTAAACCCGAAGTTCACGCTTTGCCCGATACGATAATACCCTCACATTTTCCGGTGTCATTTTCAAAATCGCCGCAATCTCTTTCTGTGATAGTTCTCCAAAATACTGCATGAGCAGAATCTCTCTCTTGCGTTGTTCCAATCTGTTCATTGCAAGATAAAGGATTTTGTTCCTCTCGCCTTTTAAAATCTCTTCCAGAACCTCCTTCGTCCCTGTATCCTGCATTTGCTGCGCTTCCTCAAGTGGCACTTTCTCTTTCTCCCTGTGATAATAGTTGAAGAGGAGATTGCGTGCTACCAGGTAGAGCCATGCCCGCATGTTCGTATGGTCATCTGGCAGTGAAAGCAGCGCTTTCAAGAAAGTTTCCTGCAAAAGATCTTCTGCAAGACTTTCCTTTTTACACAAAGAGTAGAGGTAAAGATATATTTCCTTGCGGTATTTCTGATAGAGCTGTTTTAATATATCTTTTTCCATAAGTCCTCCCCCTTCCTCACCTATATAACAGTTCAGTCCAGAAAATGTTACACAGAATTTCTTCTATTATATAAAAATATTGTAACTATTCAGAACCCCATTCGCAAAATCGCTGTTTCACAGCTTTTCTTT
>OGNV01002174.1_pt1 | contig 10052 bp, 8 predicted proteins | sample 1573561 | NCBI WGS metagenome assembly OGNV01 (sample SAMEA2581892, study PRJEB24529) | metagenome | biome: Human gut stool | place: China | collected 2011
TTAGGAGAATATTTTGATGGTAACTTTAAGGGAGATAATCCGGTTGTAGATGGGAAAGATCCAAGTGAAGGAGATTCTCCTACCACCATTTTCCAGGTCAGCGGGGTAATTACCGGCTGGGGTGAAGTGCTTCAGAGAATGGAAGTTGGTGATCGTTGGAAGGTTTATATCCCTTGGGATTATGCCTATGGAAGTAGCGGTACTACAGGCATTTTGGGGTATTCAGCTCTTGTCTTTGATATCACATTGCTTGATTTTGCTAATACTGAAGCGGAGTTGAAATAATAAGATAAAACTCTCTATATGTAAAAGGTGCTGTATCTATATTACGTAGATACAGCATTTTTTTTATTATTCTCCTTAATGCTACTCTCCCTTATCTGCAAATGTGTCGGAATCACCACTTGCTTGACCGTCCTGTCTCCCTTAATTTGATCAATCAGCAGTTGACACGCTGTTTCCCCCATCTTATAAGTCTGATGCGATACGGCAGATAACTTGGGTTCCACATAATTGGCGTGCTGCTCATCCGTGTATCCGATGATGGCGATATCGTCGGGAATACGAAGTCCGTGCCTTTTGATTACTTCCATGGCGGCAAAAGCCAATGTGTCATTCATGGCAAGGATGGCATCGGGAGGCTGGGGGAGAGATAATAATGTTTCCGTAGCAATCTGTCCTTCCTCATAATCAATTTTCCGGCAGACAACTAATTCCTTTTCAATCGGAATCCGATTATCGCGCAAGGCTTCCAGATAACCGTGCTTCCTTCTTTTTACAATATCCAGATGATTGGCACCGCCGATAAAAGCCACCCGTTTACTTCCATTGTCCAGCAGATGCTGGGTAGCCATTTGTGCGGATTGTGCTCCGTCTGCTATTACTGACGAGAATTGATCGGTCAGGCAAACACGGTCGAACAGAATCAGCGGCATATTGATCTCTTTCAATGCGGCAAAATGAGAAAAGTCAGTTGTTTCCTGAGACAGGCAGGCGATAATCCCCTCTACCCGCATATTGACCAGATTCTCTATATTCCTTTTTTCATGCTCGAAAGACTCGTGCGATGTCGTGATAATGACGAAATATCCGTTATCGATCGCCATGTTCTCTATCCCGTTCAGAATGGAGGCAAAGAAATGAGTGACAATATCCGGAACGATCACTCCGATGATGCGCGGCGCATTCTTTCGCAGACTCATAGCGAAAGGATTGGGACGATAATTCATCTCTTTGGCCAGCTTCTTGGCTTTGGCGCAAAGTTCACGGCTGATTTCCGGGCTGTCTTTCAGCGCTCGGGATACAGTAGGGATGGATACGCCTAATGCTTGGGCGAGGTCTTTGAGTGAAGTATGTTTCCGGTTTTCCATCTGAAGGTCTCCAACTTAGATTTATCTGCAAAGAAAGCATATTCCCTGATAAATCTCCGCATTTAAAGAAATATTTTTTACGTAAACCGTTACGTAGCTTTTTCGCCCCTCTCTTGTCCGTTGAGAAGGGTTCACCCCTTACTTTTGTCGCATACAAAATAATTTAAAACCCTATACGTATGCAATACCATGAAATCGGAAAGACAGGGATGAAAGTATCGTCTCTCAGCTTCGGAGCTTCCTCTCTGGGAGGAGTTTTCCATGATTTAAAAGAAAAAGAAGGCATTCAGGCTGTGTTTACAGCCATCGAAGCCGGAATGAACTTTATCGATGTTTCCCCTTATTACGGACATTATAAGGCAGAGACTGTTCTAGGCAAAGCGCTGAAGGATATTCCTCGCGACCGTTATTATCTTTCTACGAAAGTCGGACGCTATGGCAAAGACGGAGTCAATACATGGGACTACTCGGCAAAGCGTGCGACGGAGAGTGTATATGAAAGTATGGAACGTCTGAATATTGACTTCATCGATTTGATCAATGTGCATGATATTGAGTTTGCCGACCTGAATCAGGTGGTTAATGAGACATTGCCTGCTTTGGTCGAACTGCGTGAGAAAGGAGTGGTAGGACATGTCGGAATCACTGACTTGCAGCTCGAAAACTTGAAATGGGTGATAGACCGTTCGCCAAGCGGAACTATTGAATCTGTTCTTAGCTTCTGTCACTATTGTCTGTGCGATGATAAATTGGCTGACTTCCTTGACTATTTCGAATCGAAAGAAATCGGTGTCATCAATGCTTCTCCTCTCTCGATGGGCTTGCTGAGCGAACGTGGTGTTCCGGTCTGGCATCCGGCTCCCAAGCCATTGGTAGATGCCTGTCGCAAAGCGATGGAGCATTGTAAAGCAAAGAATTATCCGATAGAAAAGCTCGCTATGCAATTCTCGGTGAGTAATCCAAAGATTGCGACTACCCTGTTCAGCACCACTAATCCGGAGAATGTGAAGAAAAATATCGGCTTTATTGAAGAACCGGTCGATTGGGAACTCGTGCGTGAAGTGCGGGAAATTATCGGAGAACAGCAGCGTGTAAGTTGGGCAAACTCTTAAAAAACGATCGATTCTATGGATTATACGATTATTGATGCGCATGCCCATCTGTGGCTTCGCCAAGATACGGTGGTCGATGGTTTTCCTATCCGTACTTTAGAGAACGGACGCTCCCTGTTTATGGGGGAGATTCGGCAGATGGTTCCTCCTTTTATGATAGACGGGGTGAATAGTGCGGAAGTTTTTCTGTCCAATATGGATTATGCCCAAGTCTCGGCTGCGGTTATTACACAAGAATTTATAGACGGCATTCAGAACGATTATCTGATGGAGGTTGTTTCACGCTATCCGGACCGTTTCTTTGTTTGCGGAATGTGTGAGTTTCGCAAGCCGGGCTATCTGGAACAGGCGAAAGAACTGATCGGGAAGGGATTTAAAGCGATTAAGATTCCTGCCCAGCGCTTACTTCTGAAAGAGGGACGGGTAATGTTGAACTGTCCTGAAATGATGCAGATGTTCCGGTGGATGGAAGAGCGGGGAGTGATCTTGTCAGTCGACTTGGCAGAGGGGGCGATACAGGTTCTGGAGATGGAAGAGATTATTCAGGAATGTCCTCGATTGAAGATTGCTGTCGGACATTTCGGGATGGTTACTCTTCCGGATTGGAAAGAGCAGATTAAGTTGGCACGTCATCCGAATGTGATGATTGAGTCCGGTGGTATCACATGGCTGTTCAATGACGAGTTTTATCCGTTTAAAGGTGCCATAAAGGCTATTCGTGAAGCCGCAGAACTGGTTGGTATGGAGAAACTGATGTGGGGCTCGGATTATCCGCGCACGATAACAGCCATTACTTATAAGATGTCTTATGACTTTGTGGTGAAATCCCCGGAATTGTCGGAAGCGGAGAAAACGTTATTCCTGGGCGGGAATGCGCGGAAATTCTACGGGTTTGCAGAACTTCCGGAACTCCCGTACATTAAAAATATGTCGGAATAGAAAGGAAACAATTACAATACCACTAAACAATCACTGTACACATGAAAAAGAATACATATACCATTCCTCTCGCACTGGTTTTCAGCCTTTTCTTCTTGTGGGCGATCAGCAGCAATCTGCTTCCCACAATGATCCGGCAGTTGATGAAAACCTGTGAACTGAACACCTTCGAGGCCTCTTTTACGGAGACCGCTTATTGGCTGGCTTACTTTATTTTCCCTATCCCGATAGCTATGTTCATGAAGCGTTATAGCTATAAGGCGGGAATCATCTTCGGGCTGTTGCTGGCAGCTGTCGGCGGATTGCTGTTCTTTCCTGCTGCCATGCTGAAAGAATATTGGGCTTATCTCTGCATTATCGCTACCGGAATGTGTTTTCTGGAGACAGCCGCCAATCCCTATGTAACCGTGTTGGGAGCTCCCGAAACGGCTCCGCGCCGATTGAATCTGGCGCAATCCTTCAATGGTCTGGGTGCTTTTATCGCAGCGATGTTTCTGAGCAAGCTGATTCTAAGCGGCACCCATTATACACGCGAGACGCTTCCTGTTGATTATCCGGGAGGCTGGCAGGCTTATATACAACTGGAAACGGATGCGATGAAACTTCCTTATCTGATATTGGCTCTGTTGCTTCTTGCGATAGCGGTCGTATTTGTTTTCTCAAAATTGCCGAAGATTGGAGATGAAGGAGCGGAACCTGCATCCGGAAAGAAAGAAAAACTGATTGATTTCGATGTGCTGAAACGCTCGCATTTACGTTGGGGAGTCATCGCGCAGTTCTTTTATAATGGTGGGCAAACAGCTATCAACAGTCTGTTTCTCGTATACTGCTGCACTTATGCCGGTTTGCCGGAAGATACGGCTACCACTTTCTTTGGACTGTATATGCTGGCCTTCTTGCTGGGGCGCTGGATTGGTACGGGATTGATGGTCAAGTTCCGTCCGCAGGGTATGTTGCTGGTGTATGCTTTGATGAATATCCTTTTGTGTGGTGTCGTGATGCTATGGGGAGGAATGATCGGACTGTATGCGATGCTCGCCATCTCTTTCTTTATGTCTATCATGTATCCTACACAGTTCTCTTTGGCACTGAAAGGACTCGGAAATCAGACAAAGAGCGGTTCGGCCTTTCTGGTAATGGCAATTGTCGGTAATGCCTGTCTTCCTCAGTTGACAGCGTACTTCATGCACGTTAATGAACATATTTATTATGTCGCTTATGGCATACCGATGATTTGTTTTGCGTTTTGTGCCTATTACGGTTGGAAGGGCTATAAAGTAATTGATTAATAAATTTATCTCAAACAAATAAAATGAAAGCAGTTCAAATTGTCAACCCCTCCGAAATGAAGGTGGTTGAACTGGAAAAACCGACCGTCGGTGCCGGTGAAGTATTGGTAAGAATCAAGTATGTCGGATTCTGTGGCTCCGATTTAAACACTTTCCTGGGGCGTAACCCGATGGTGAAACTCCCTGTAATACCGGGGCATGAAGTAGGAGCAGTGATTGAAGAGATCGGTCCGGATGTTCCGGCTGGCTTTGAGAAAGGGATGAATGTAACATTGAACCCATATACCAATTGTGGTAAATGTGCTTCGTGCCGTAACGGGCGTGTCAATGCCTGCGAGCATAATGAGACATTAGGCGTACAACGGAATGGAGTGATGTGCGAATACGCCGTGCTTCCTTGGACGAAGATTATCCCGGCAGGTAATATCTCATCCCGTGACTGTGCTCTGATTGAGCCGATGAGTGTAGGATTTCATGCTGTTTCCCGTGCTCAGGTCATCGATAATGAGTATGTGATGGTGATTGGCTGTGGTATGATTGGGATTGGCGCTATTGTACGTGCTGCCTTGAGAGGAGCGACGGTGATTGCGGTCGATCTGGATGATGAAAAACTGGTACTGGCCAAAAGAGTGGGAGCGTCTTACGCAGTAAACTCTAAAACAGAGAATGTACATGAGCGGATACAGGAAATCACCGCAGGGTTTGGAGCTGATGTCGTGATTGAAGCTGTCGGCAGTCCTGTGACTTATGTAATGGCTGTGGATGAAGTTGGCTTTACCGGTCGTGTGGTTTGTATTGGCTACGCCAAAAAAGAAGTCGCTTTTCAGACCAAGTATTTCGTCCAGAAAGAACTGGATATTCGTGGTTCCAGAAATGCATTGCCTGCTGATTTCCGTGCGGTAATCAACTATATGAAAGAAGGTAAGTGTCCGGTAGAAGAACTGATCTCAAAGATTGCAAAACCGGAAGATGCTTTGGAGGCAATGAAAGAATGGGCAGCTGATCCGGGAAAGGTATTCCGTATCTTGGTAGAAATGTAGATAATTTATTTTACAGAATCAACCGCTTAGCCCATTGTATTGAGAATATGAAGAAAGAATGATCCCGTTGGTTTTAAACCAACGGGTCGTTCCTTTAAAACCAAGACACCGTTCCTTTAAAACCAACAGATCTTTTCTTTTAAAGAAATTCTAGATGTTTTTTATCTGTTGAGAATCAGTGTTTTACGGACTGGCCCTAAACACGGGTCAATAAATGGTTATCATTCTTTACATAACTGCGTGGCATTAAAAGATTGAAGTATAATTTGTGCTTTTAGTCTTTAGAATGTTCTTCTATTATTAAGGATGGAATGATAATTGGCTATGATATTGAATCAATCCTTCCATCGGACTTTGGAGAATCTTACCTATCTGAATACCTGTTTGTCGGGCAGCATCCTGTAGAATCTCTTTGTAACAGTAGGCTATCGATCCGATGAAGTGTACCGGATATTGCTTGTAATCATACTGCATCACATTCCTGCGAAAGAAAGCTATAAAGCTGTTCATAACTAATTGGCGGATAGCCGGTTCTTCCAAATGCTGTGCGATAAAAGGAGAGAGACTGGCCAAAAAACGATTGGGAAAGGGCTGGCGATAAACCCGGTCGATGATTTCGGGAGGCGTCAGATCGAACTGCTTCAGAAACTCTTCTTTCAAGGTGGCAGGAAGTTGATTTTTCAGAATATCTCCTACCAGCAGTTTTCCAAGTACGGCACCGCTACCTTCATCTCCCAAAATAAATCCGAGAGGAGAGATGTTACTGACGATCTCTTTTCCATTGTAAAAACAAGAATTGGACCCCGTCCCCAAAATACAGGCGATACCAGCCTTCTGGCCACATAGCCCGTGGGCGGCAGCCAGCATATCCGAATTAGCTTTAATATTCCCGATAACGGGCAGACTGTCTGCAATAGCCCGTCGGAGGACGGGAGCTTTCTCGGGTGTACAACCTGCTCCGTAGAAGTAAACTGCATTGAATTTCCCTTCCGGCAGTTGAGGCAGAAGGGAAGCTGTCAGCTTCTGTTGGATTTCTTCTTCCGACTGGAAGAAAGGGTTGATCCCTTTCGTTCCAAGTCGCTTGATAACTGCGCCGTTCAGTACGACACACCAGTCTGTTTTGGTAGAACCACTGTCTGCAATGAGTATCATATCTTAATGTATATTTTCTTTTTATATAGAATGTAGCCTATTGCCCAGTTGAGAAGGACAAAAAGCAGGGCAAATACAAGCGAGCCTCCTTTATCTCCGAAGACAGGTTGTAGGAGTGCGCTGTAAATATAGCCATGTAAAGAAGTCGCTTCACCTTGGTAGGTCATAGGAATGACTGCCAGCGTAATCGCCAGAATATCTGCCAATACATAAATAAATAGCGGATTTACTCCAAACGATTCGAAGAAACGGCTCCAGTTTTTATAACCTTTAATGTCAATGATCCATACGAGTAATGCCAGAAAACTGGAACCCAGACCGCAGGTTACGAGTACGAAGGAAGGAGACCATACTTTCTTGCAGATAGGGGAACCATAACTCAGTAAGAAACCTGCGAAAGTAAGGATAGTACCTATCAGGAACAAACGTTCCAGCTTCTCATGAATATCTTTTACTTCCATCAATAGCTTTCCGGCACAGAAGCCGATTAAGACGTGGGCGATGGCTGAAATAGTACTAAGCAGTCCTTCCGGATCAAGTATCTGACCGCCATAGATATGAGCTTGTCCTAATACTGCACGGTCGACGATGGAAAGAATATTTGTTTCGTCGTAGACATATCCATTGCCGAGGGCAAGGATTGCAAAATAACTAATGAGAAGTACAGCAATTAAATAAGGTATATATTTATGCTTCATGAGTAAAGCGACTATGGCAGTAACTCCATATCCCAAAGCAAGCCGTTGCATGACTCCGAGAATGCGAATCTGGTCGATAGGGAAGGGATCGTGCTGGAAGCAGAGAATGGAAAGCCAGCTGATGCCAATTCCAATCAGGAAAATGATCACGGTCCGTTTGAGAATTTTTAAACCCGCGGGAACACTGAAGGTGAAATTGTACTTTCTCAAAGAGATGTACGTGGAGATTCCCATAATGAACATAAAGAATGGGAATACCAGATCGGTAGGAGTTAATCCAATCCACTCGGCATGTTTGAGGGGAGCATACGCATGTTGCCAGGAACCGGGCGTATTTACTAAGATCATACCCGCGATGGTGATGCCCCGCATCACATCGAGTGCCAATAGGCGTTTGTTACTTGTTGTTACATTCATGACTGTTACTTTTTAATGTGTTAAGTTATAAGTAATTCAATTTTATCTCTTTTTTCCGAAGGAACTGTCCAGTCGATTGCGGATCATCCATGAAGCAAGGATGCCGGGAATGGTGCATACGCATACCCAGATAAAGAAGTTGGTGTATCCAAGATGTTCCTGTATCCATCCTGCCGGCATTCCCGGAAGCATCATGCCAAGTGCCATAAAACCTGTTCCAATGGCATAATGAGCTGTTTTGTGTTCACCATCTGCAATATAAATCAGATAAAGCATATAGGCAGTAAAGCCGAAGCCATATCCCAGCTGTTCGATGGCTACACAAATGGAGATTAGCAGGAGGTTGTCCGGAGTAGCTGCTGCCATCCAGACATATAAAAGGTCGGGGAGGTTGATAGCCAGCGCCATGGGAATGATCCATTTCTTAAAACCGTCACGGGAAACGAGGAAACCGCTGATGATGCCGCCTATCAGTAGGGCGGCTACGCCGATGGTGCCATAAATGACTCCGACGGATGCGGTTGATAATCCCAATCCGCCTTGTTCGGCACCATCCAATAAGAATGGAGAGGCTATTTTAGCAAGTTGGGATTCTCCCAACCGATAGGTGAGCAGGAAGAAAAACATAAGTCCCAGGTTTTTCTTCTCAAAGAAAGTGACGAATGTCTTAAAGAAATCTTCCAGTAACTTACCCGGTGTTAACCCCGGTCTTTTGACATCTGAAGCAGGGTGGGGGAGAATAAAGCGATGGTATAGTGTCAGTCCGAGGAATAATCCTGCCATCAGATAGAAAGTGATACTCCAGGCCATTGGAACATTGCCATGCGATGTTTCCAACCAGCCTGCCAACATAACCAGGATTCCCTGCCCGAAGATATTGGCGAAACGATAGCAAGTGTTTCTGATGCCTACGAAGAAGGATTGTTCTTTGTTGTTGAGGCCAAGCATATAAAAGCCGTCAGCCGCAATGTCATGCGTGGCAGAACTGAATGCCATCAGCCAAAAGAATGCCAGAGTGAGTTGCACATAGTGTGGAGTCGGGATAAAAAAGGCAATACCGGCGAAACCGGCAGCAATCAAACCCTGCATGGCAATAATCCAGGAACGCTTTGTCTTGACCAGATCTACGAAAGGACTCCATAATGGTTTGATCGTCCAAGGCAGATATAACCAGGAAGTATAAAGCGCTATTTCTGTATTCGACAATCCCAGGCGCTTGTACATGATAACGGCAATTGTCATCACAGCCACATAAGGCAGTCCTTCCGCAAAATAAAGAGTCGGAATCCAGCTCCACGGATTTCGATTGTTTCTTGGTATTATGTTCTTGGCATTTCTTGTTGATATCATGGCATTAGTCTCAGATGTTATTCATATTGTTTTTCAAGTCTGCTTCCGGGATAATAGTGAGCTAAAATATCTTTGTAATAATAACCTCGCTCTCCCATTACTGCCGCACCGATCTGACAAAGTCCTACTCCGTGTCCCCAACCGGCTCCCGTCAGTGTAAAGCGGGTTGGAACATTTCCCTCTTCTCCTTTTTCCTTATCCACAAGGAATGCTGAACTATAAAGATGGGAAGGCGACAATGTACGTCGGATCTCTAATTCTTTTCCGATGGTCAGTGTCCGTAAAGTACCTACTATCTTTAATCGTATCAGGCGTCCGGAAGTTCCTCGCTCTACAGGGATTAAGTCTATGATTTCCCCGAAATCAATTCCCGAACGTTGATGGATTAACTCAGCTAGTTCCTGTTGGCTATAACTGATTTTCCAACGGTAGAAATCAGTCGTTTCCTGATCGTAGTTATTAAGAACCTGACTCAGAATCTTTTTATCCTGCGTATTACAGAAAGCATCCGGAGAAGTTCGTATCCATCGGTCCGCTTCTTCTTCCTGCGTCAGATCGGGAAGCTGTATTGCCGGACCTGTTATTTGTTTCTCCGAATCAGAAGCATGGGATTCCGGTATGTAATCTCGTTTACCGGTCAGATAAGGATGCCTCACATTCTCCCAACAATTCTGAAACTCTTCCA
>OGNV01002189.1_pt1 | contig 9988 bp, 6 predicted proteins | sample 1573561 | NCBI WGS metagenome assembly OGNV01 (sample SAMEA2581892, study PRJEB24529) | metagenome | biome: Human gut stool | place: China | collected 2011
CACACGGATGGTTCCATGATAGAAATTAACAATGTGCTTTACAATGGAAAGTCCCAGACCGGTACCGCCCTGTTTTCTGCTGCGGCCCTTATCCACCCGGTAGAACCGCTCAAAAATGCGGTCCAGGCTTTCCTGAGGGATGCCAACACCATTATCCCGAACACGGGCAACCATATTTCCGTCTTTTTCCCGGATATTTACCCATACCTGACCACCTGGCCGGTTGTATTTTACAGCATTGCTCACCAGATTGGAGAGCAGTTCTTTCATCTGCTGCGGATTGGCCTTGATGCTAAGAGGCTGGCAGTCACAGTGTATAAATACCTGTCCAGCTGCTGCTGCAGGTTTTAAACTGTCTATGATCTCTTCAAGGAGCACACTGACTCTCACATCTGATACAACCACTTCCGCATCCTTTGCTTCCAGTCTGGAGATCATCAGGATATCATTAATAAGGCCGGCCATATTGATGGCTTCCCTTTTGATCCTTTTGATAAAGTCCATTTTCATGTTCTCATCCTGGATCATACCGCTTTCCATTAACTCTGCATAACCCTGGATAGATGTGATAGGAGTTTTTAACTCATGGGAAGCATTGCTGAAAAACTCCTGACGGATCTGTTTTTCCTTGTCAATGCAGCTCAGATAGGCTTTCACATTTTTGGACATTTCCATGGTAGTTTCAGCGATCACATTTAACTCCGGATACTGGCATTTTTCAAAATGCAGTTCTGTATAGTCTCCTTTGTAATCTCCCTTTACCTTTGACATTTCCGCTGCAATATTGCTTAAAGGCTGTGTCACAGAGTCCACGAAACGTTTGGAAACCACCAGCGCACAGGCAAGAGCCGCCAGGAAGCTGAAAAGAGCCGCCGGAAGGAGCATGGTCAGGTATTCGCTGGCCCCGGAATAAGGCACGGAAACACGGATGATCATATCGGCCCGGTTGGATCTGTAGGCCACATATAAAAGATTTCTCTTTAATGTGTGGGAATAACGTTCCGCAAAGCCACTGCCCTTTTTCATTGCCTGGACTACTTCTTTTCTGCTTAAATGATTGTCCAGTTCAGCCGGATCTGCATCTGAGTCAGAAACCACCGTTCCATCTGTACGGATCAAAGTCAGACGGCTGGGATTTCCCGCTGTAAAATTCTCCATCCGCTGCACCTGACCTGCCAGATCTCCCTCATAATCCAGAGTCTGATCCAATATCTCCATGGTGTAAAGCATGTCTTTTTTTGTTGTATCCAGTATCGTATTCCGGCTGGCAATATAAAAGATGACGCTGTTGATACACAGCGCCGCTAAAAGTACAAAGATAAATTTCTCAAGAATGGCTTTTCTCATACTTTTTCCTCTCTCTCCGGTTTTATCCTTCCTGATGCACCAGTCTGTAACCTACACCACGGACTGTCTTAATGCAGGAACTTTCCTTATCTCCCAGTTTCTGACGCAGAGTACGGATGTGCATATCCAGCGTTCTTGTCTCCCCGTCGTATTCATAGCCCCAGACCTGATTTAAAAGTTCGTCTCTTGTGACCACACGGGACTGGTTTTCCATCAGATAGACCAAAAGTTCAAATTCTTTTAAGGTCAGTTCACATAAATGACCTTCACTGGTCACTTCCCTGGTCTTTTTGTTGACTACGATATCTTCAAAAGTAAGGGTATCCTTCTTTTCTTCTCTTTTGGCGCGGCGCAGCAGGCTGCGTATCCTTGCAGAAAGCTCCAGAACACCAAATGGCTTTACCATATAGTCATCAGCGCCGCAGTCAAGACCTACTACTTTGTCCAGCTCTTTCTCTTTGGCAGTTAAAAGCATAATGGGAAGTTCCTGCAGGCCATCTGTCTGGCGGATCTTGCGGATTGCCGTAACCCCATCCATTCCCGGAAGCATCCAGTCAAAAATAGCAAGTGACGGTACTTCTTCTTTGATGCGCTCTAATCCTTCTTCTGCTGTTTCAAAGCCTTCTGCCTCATAACCAAAGCCTTCCAGCGCTATTTTTAAAAGATTGCGTATGTTTTCATCATCTTCGATGATATAAATTTTATCCATGGTGATCCTCGTCCTTCCCTTTTTAACCGCAAAACCGCAATATGCAGTTATGTTCTTATCATCAGCATACCACAGCTGTGTAAAAACAAAAACAGCCAAATGTAAAATATATGTAAAATCTCACATTTGGCTATTATTCAAGCGGCTCTTATAACGTTTATTACTCACTTCTAAGTGCATCAATAGGGTTTAAGTTTGCCGCCCGTCTTGCCGGCATATATCCAAAGAACAGGCCAATGGCTACTGACACCCCAAAGGAGATCAGCACTGCCGCCAGTGTAGGGGATGTGGAGATCCCGATCATGGTTCCCACTACTTTTGTGGCTACGCAACCGATGATGATCCCTACCACGCCGCCTAAAGAACTGGTCACTGCCGCCTCAATGACAAACTGCTGTAAAATAGTTCCCTTGTCAGCTCCCAGTGACTTTCTGATGCCGATCTCTCTGGTACGCTCAGTTACAGATACCAGCATGATATTCATAACACCAACACCTGCAACTAAAAGGGAAATTCCGGCAATACCGCCTAGCATACCGCTCATCATGGCGATCTGTTCATTTAAGGAGTCCAGCATCTCACTCATAGCTGTTACTCTGTAAAGGTCACTGTCTTTAAAGGTCTCATACAGGAAATTCTGGATCAGGGTCTTGGCTGTATCTGCATTATCTGTATCTGATACCGTTAATGTATAACTGCTGATATTGGCGCTTCCTGCAAGGCTGGTGGCTACGCTGTAAGGGATCCACACGAAATCATCCGTTCCGCCGTCTTCCATGTTATCCTCATCCTGAGTCTCCACGATACCAACTACTTTAAAGGCATAACCATTTATTTTCAGTGTCTCATTAATGGCCTTTTCTGCACTTCCAAACAGTTCCTGGGCCACATAGGAACCGATCACACATACTTTCTGCCGGGAAGCAATATCAGAATAAGCAATATTTCTTCCGATCTGCAGATCATAATCCTTCATATCCAGGTACTGCTCGCTTCTGCCTGCCACACTGGTAGAGTCCATGGAGTCATCTCCCTTTTTTACAGTAGCTGACAGAGATACATTAGGGCTGATGCCATCAAAAAGATCTCCGTGTTCATCGTAAAATGCATACATCTGATCTACATCTACAGTACGGGATGTAAGATTGGTCATATTTACATTGATCTGGTTTACACCCATGCTGGCAAAGCTTTCCACTACGCTTCCCATATAGCCATTGACCAGACTTACCAGGATAATGACCGCTGCCACACCGATGATGATGCCTAACATAGTCAGGAAAGAGCGCATCTTATTGCCCCATATGCTTTTTATAGCCAGTTTAAAGGATTGCAGCATAATCTTTTACATCTCCGTCAAATATTTTGTGTCCATCCGCAATGCGCACCACCCGTTTTGCCTCCATGGCAATAGAATTATCGTGGGTGATCATTACAATGGTATTTCCTTCTTCGTTTAACTGTTTTAAGAAATTTAAAACCTCACGGCTGGTCTTGGAGTCCAGGGCGCCTGTAGGTTCATCTGCCAGGATCAGGGACGGATCCCCGGCCAGCGCTCTTGCAATAGATACACGCTGCTGCTGACCACCGGATAACTGATTTGGCATATTTTTCCATTTTTCTGCCAGACCTACTTTTTCTAAAGAAGCCATAGCCCGCTGCCTGCGTTCTTCACTTCCCACTCCTGCATAGAGAAGAGGAAGTTCTACATTTTCCAGGAGATTTAACTTTGGAAGAAGATTGTACTGCTGGAAGATAAAACCGATCATCTTGTTGCGGATCCTTGCAAGCTGTTTATCTTCCATTTTGCTTACATCTTCCCCTCCCAGGTAGATTTTCCCCTTCGAAGGCTCATAAAGCGCTCCGATAATATTCATCAATGTGGATTTTCCGCTTCCGGATTTTCCCACAATCGCTACGAACTCACCTTTGTCAATAGCTACGCTTACATCATCATTGGCACGGACCTCTTCGCCGCCAAGATAGTAGATCTTGAAAATGTGGCGAAGATCAATAAGATGGCTGCCTGGTTTATCCAGATCTGTACCATTTGTGCCATCATTCTCAATTTGAGATTTTATCTCATGAGTATTTTTCTCATTCAAGTTGTTTGTTTTATTCTCAGCATCTTTCCGACCTTTCCACAAACGAAACATAAAAACTCCTTTCACACTGCCCTGCTCTCTTGTGGATAACTCTATCTTGGGCCGCCGCCGTTTCCACCACGGTTTCCGCCGTCATTACCGCCACCGCTTGGCGGGCCGCCCATACCGCCTCCGGGGCCGCCCATTCCCGGGCCACCCATAAAGGAATTGGTAGAACCGGTGCTGGATTTAGCCACATAGACTGTATCACCTTCAGAAAGTCCGCTCTTGATCTCCACATAAGAGTCGTTGGTCAGACCTGTTTCTACTTCCACTGCCTTAAAGCCTGCTGGAACCGGTCCCTGCTGCTCTTTTACAGAGTCATCTTTGATATAGACCTGGTTGCCTCTCATCAGGGCATCTACCGGGATGGTAAGAACATCATTTGCTTCTTCCAATGTGATCACACCGTCTACATTCATACCAGGAAGCAGATCTCCTACTTCATCCATGGTTACAGTAACCGGATAGGTGCTGACACCATTAGAGTATGTACTTTCTAGACTGACATTTGTAACTGTTCCTGAGAAGGTCTGGCCCTCAAAGGCATCTGCTGTTACAGTTACATTCTGGCCCACCTTTACACTCTGGATATCCAGCTCATCAATGGACATTTTAAATGTCAGTGCAGACAGGTCATAAATAGTTGCCAGTGTAGTGGTAGAACTGGTATTTTTTGTAATGTTATCTCCTACCTTAAAGTTCTTTGTGATCACCTGTCCGGAGATCGGTGCTGTGATGGTATAATTATCGTAGCTGTCCTGGGTGCTTTCCAACTTGCTCTGGGCAGACTCTACACTTTCCTGGGCCTTGTCTAAAGCATCCTTATAATTGCGCATCAGTTTTTCTGCTGTACGGGAAGTCATACGGAAAATAGGAGTTCCCTTGGTCACATAATCGCCCTCATGGACCAGCAGTTCTTCTACTTCTACGCTTACAGCCAGATCTGCGTTCATAGTAGTATCTGTGGAAGCCTTAAAAGTACCCTCTTCACTGCCTACAAACTCACCGATCTGGGCAGAAGCTACTGTTGAAGTGGTAAGTCCGCCTGGATTATTTACAGTGATCGTCACATATTTTACCAGACGGCCGCCGGAAAGAGTCTCTTCCCTGTTTGCAACTGCCTTAACGGTACCTTCGATCTGCTCCCCGGAATCAACCAGTGTAAGAACAGCTGTGCTGCCTACAGGGATCAGTTCTGTTTCCCCGCTTAAAAATGGAATGCGGATCTCCATCAGATCATCACTGTAGATGTCTGCCAGCTTTGTATTTCCGCTGACTTTATCTCCCACGCTGATATACAGTTCCTTAATATAGCCTGTATCAGTTGCCTTATATGTATTTCCGCTGTAATCCGATGCTGCCTGGTTATAATCATCCAGTGCGTCTGCATAAGAGGTCTGGGACCGGGTAACAGAATTCTGGGCACTGTTTAAGTCTGTATCCATACTGGATCGGTCGATCTCATAAAGGACCTGATCCTTCTCCACCTGGTCACCTTCCTCAAAGTTGGCAGATACTACCTCACCTTCCACCATGGAAGTGATGCTGTAAGTATCCTTTGCCTCCAATGTGCCGGAAGAAGACAGCTGGGAACTGATGCTTCTTTTTTCTACGGTTGCTGTATTTTCTGCTGTTGCAGCTGCCGCTGCTGCCTTAGCCTTATGACTTTTCCATACAAAGATAGCTCCTGCTGCAATGGCGATCACAAGAAGGATGATCACCAGTTTGATCCACTTTTTCTTCTTTTTCATAATATCCCCCTTAGTATTCAAGTGCATCAACCGCTGTATAAGAGCTTCCGTTGCGGTTACATACCAGGACTACGTCATCGCCTACTTCCAGATCTCCATAAATAGAGAACATATACTGGAGTTCCGAAGAGTCAAGGCTGATGGTCAGGTAACCATCAGAGTCTACATCCTCGCTGGTATCAAAGCTGTCATCTGAATTTGCCTGATCTACTTCAATACGAACAGAAGTTGGTGTCATAACATCCGTGGATTTATAATAAATATTTTTGATCTCACCCTTTAAGAGGATATAAGAGTTATTGCCGGAATTATCATCATTGTCCCAGCCCATGGTGGTATAAGCCCAGATCGTCTTTGATTTTACATTGTAATATAAAACTGCAAAACCAGCCTGCTGCTGGGCGGATTTTACTGCAGATAAAGTACTTGCCACACCATTTAAGAACACATTTGCGTCTTCTGTATCAAAAGGTACAGACTGGGAAACGCTGAAGTTTTTATGTACCAGGATCGGGCCTTTCCGCTCATCATCCAGAATAGTGATGGGATTGATCTCACCGTCAGAATTTAACTCACAGTCTAAGATCGTACCATAGATCTCATTGCTGTCCTTTTTCTTGGTCTTTAACAGGTTATAAAAAATATTCATGCAGTCTGTCTGGTTCACCTCATCGGCAGCCTGACGGCTTACATCCTCGTTTAATTCCAGATAGTTAAACTTGGATATGCGGGAAGAGACCAGATCTCCTGTAAAATCATCATCTGTATAACCTAACATGGTAAGGATAGCCTTTACTGCATCTTTATAAAGGACCGGATCCTCCGGTTTGAATTTTCCACCTAAGTACCCACTCATCCAGCCTTCTCTTGCTGCAATGCGGATATACACTGCATTTGGCAGATTTTCGCGGTAACTGGATGCCTTTACCAGCATTTTTGCAAAGTCCGCTCTGGTAACACTTTCCCTGAAACTGGATATCTCCATGATACCGGTCAGCTTTACAACCTGCTGGCGCAGATTAAAATTGGCTGTGGAAATATTGTCTGCCCATGCGGTTATACTCAGTATAGGAGAAATAGCCGCTGCAGCCGCCAGAGAGCCGCACAGGAAACGTGTGTGGTTTTTTCGTACTTTCATAATGGAAAACTCCTCTCAAACAATTCACATCTGTTTAAACAACTTTTTCGTATTTGTTCATGTTTCGTTCATTGTTTGAAAGTTTATCATTGGTTTGTGAACAAAATGTGTTCTGGTTGTGTTTTTTTGGTCAAAAATAGTCACAGGAGGGACCTTCGTTAATAGCCCAAGAAAAACAAATGCCACCTTGCGGTGGCGCTTGTTTTTCTTTTGGGCTTGTTACATGAGAGGTGCAATCAATCTTAAAAATCTTCCTGCCTTGGTCCCGAACCAGTTGTACTGTGCGCAGTCCTTTAACGTAACAGGAATACATTTTTCCAGTGTATTTTCAAAATCCTTCTCCACATCTGCAACTGTACTGTTTCTGTATAAATAGGTTCCACATTCAAAATGCAGATATAAACTTCTGAAATCCAGGTTGATGCTTCCCACTGCTGCCTTTTCATCATCACTGACAAAGATCTTTGCATGGGTAAAACCAGGCTCATACTCGTAGATCTTTACACCGGAAGCGATCAGCTCTGGATAATAAGTCCTTGCTAACAGATAGGCATATTTCTTATCCGGGATATGGGGCATGATGATCTTTACATCGATGCCGCGCTTGGCCGCATAGGCCATGGCATTTTTCATCCCGTCATCCAGGATCAGATAAGGGGTGATAATGTGTACATAGGACTTTGCCTGGTTTAATATATCCAGATAGACCTGCTCTCCCACCTGTTCTTCATCTAAGGGACTGTCTGCATAAGGCATGACAAAGCCATCTGCCTTATATACCTCCGGCAGTTTGTAATCCGCCGGCACCAGATACTGCTCATAATTTTCTTCATTCTTACTTTTGGAGCTGGCTGCATCCCACATCTGCAAAAACATCATGGTAAAACTTTTTACAGCATCTCCCTTGATCATGATGGCTGTATCTTTCCAGTGTCCAAAACGTTCTTTCCTGTTAATATACTCATCTGCCAGGTTCACACCTCCTGTAAAGGCGGTATGTCCATCGATCACTGTAACCTTTCTGTGATCCCTGTAATTCTGGTGTGTGGAAAGCACTGGTTTGATTGGTGAAAACATCTGGCACCGGATGCCCATATTTTCCAGTTTCTGGGGATAATGATAAGGAAGGAGCATAAGACAGCACATACCATCATACATGACACGTACTTCTACTCCCTCTGCCGCTTTCTGCCTTAAAACCTCCAGGATACTGTCCCACATATAGCCCCGGTCAATGATAAAATATTCCATGAAGATAAAATGCTTTGCTGCTTTTAATTCTTCCATCAGCTGCTCAAACATATCTTCTCCCAGAGGGAAGAATTTCGCTGCTGTATTTTCATACACAGGGAAACCTGCAATGTGGTTCATATAATCTACCAGACGGCTTCCACGCACACTGGCTGCCCGCAGCCGCTTCTGCACCTGTGGGTCCTGGACAAGATAAGGTTTTGTTTTTTCAACAGACAGATTGACCCGTCTTGCCAGCGCCCTTGTCTGGAACTGGACCTGCACAAACACATATAAGATAATGCCGAAAATAGGGATCAGCAGTACCGGTATGATCCATGCCATTTTAAAGCTGGAATCCATAGGCCGGTTTAAAATAGCGATGACAACAGATGAGCTTACCAGTACATAAGTAATATAAACAAAATGAATATAATTTCCCAACCAGCGGAAAATGCTGAAGAAAAAGGCGATCTGCAAAAGCAATCCCAGGATCACAAAAGTGGTCCTTCCAAAAATGATCCTGAAAAGGCTTCTCGGTCTCGGCTGTGATTTCATGTATATCGCTCCTCATTTCACATTTTTCAACAATAAAATCTACTTCTATCATAACTTATTTAAACAATAATTATCCCACTTTTTTCCATAAAATGCAATGTACACATGTAAGATCATTGTCAAATCTATGTCAGATCACTGGATCACCCTGTTTTGATACACACAAAAGGCCCGGAGCCATATTCTGACTCCGGACCTTTGTCACGTTCTTTTTCCCGTATACATTATATATGTATGTTTTCCTATTTCCCTTATTTATCCAGTTTTTCCACTTCCATATTCTTTGGAAGGATCAGGTTCATGATAATTGCTACTACAAACACAACTGCTACTACGTTTGCAGAGAATACAGACTGAACAACTGGTGAGAATTCAGCCCAGATACCGCTTTCACTGGTAGTGGTAAATCCAATACCAATGGATAATGCCATTGCAACAATGGTGATATTTCTCTGGGTAAATCCACAGTTAGCGATCATCTGCATACCAGATGTTAAAATAGTACCAAACATCATGATGGTACATCCGCCCAGTACAGACTGAGGAAGGGATGCAAAGAAGTTACCGATCGGCGGGAACAGACCTGCCAGGATCATTGCAACTGCACCAGTCATGATAGTGAAACGGTTTACAACTTTTGTCATTGCTACCAGACCTACGTTCTGAGAGAAAGAGGTAACTGGCGGGCATCCGAACAGACCGGAAATAAAGGAACCATAGCCATCACATGCTAAGGAACCGGAAATCTCTTCTCCTGTGATCTCACGTCCCAAACCGCCTGCTACCAGTGCAGAAGTGTCACCAATGGTCTCAGCAGCAGATACCAGGAAGATAATGCATGCTGACATGATGGCTCCTGCATGGAATTCCGGTTTGATCGGCAGCAGATGTGGAAGTGCCACGATGCCGCCGGACATGATCATACTTAAATCTACTTTACCCATAAAGATTGCAACAATATAACCAACGATCAGACCAGCTAATACTGAAAGCTGTTTTAAATATCCCTTAGCAAACATATTCCAAAGCAGACAGGTTGCTAATGTGATCAGACCTAACAGCAGGTTTGAAACGGAACCAAAGTCGGTTGCATAGCCACCGCCAAAGG
>OGNV01002192.1_pt1 | contig 9970 bp, 11 predicted proteins | sample 1573561 | NCBI WGS metagenome assembly OGNV01 (sample SAMEA2581892, study PRJEB24529) | metagenome | biome: Human gut stool | place: China | collected 2011
AATGATACGGCCAACACCTTCCGGGGCACCACCACTCTGCAATTGCAGCTGGTGGACCTGCGTCCCTCTTTGACTCCCAGCCGCCACGAGGCGGAATCCTTGGACCTGCTGCACCGCCTGACGGGGGAGCAGCCCCTCACGGCCCAGGAGACCGCCCGGCTCATGATCTCCCGGGACCAGTTTGCCGCCTTCTGGCGGATTCTGGACCGGCACCTGAAGCAGGGCAAGCTGGAAACAGATCTGCTGCCCTATCTCCGTTCTCTGGCGGCGCAGGTAGGCGGCTGCGACAGTTTTCTCCGGGCCGCGCTGGCCCTGACGGTCTTTCAGGAGCGGGGGCTCATCTCCCTGTCCCGGCAAGAGGATCGGGTAACGCTATGTCTCAATCCCATTCAGGGAAAGGTGGATCTTTACGCCTCTCCCTGCCTGCGCCGCCTCCGGGGCGGTGCGGAGGTTAAACGAGGTGATTCGCAGTGACGATTGACGAACAGTTTGAGAAATTGGAGAACACCGTCCGGGAATACAATCCGGGCGCGGATTTCAAGCGCATCCGGGAATCCTATGAATTCGCCAAGCAGCATCACGGCGAGCAGCGCCGCAAAAGCGGTGAGCTTTATATCACCCACCCCTTAGCCGTGGCGCAGATCGTGGCGGAGGAACTGCATCTGGACTCCGAGTCCATCGAGGCGGCCCTGCTTCACGATGTCATCGAGGATACGGACGCCACCTATGATGACGTGGCCAAGCTCACCTCCCCCACGGTGGCGGATCTGGTGGAGGGCGTCAGCAAGCTGACCCGGATCCAGTACGCCACCAAGGAAGACGAGCAGATGGAGAATCTCCGGAAAATGCTCATCGCCATGAGTAAGGACATCCGGGTCATCCTCATCAAGATCTCCGACCGGCTCCACAATATGCGGACCATGGAGTATCAGACCCCCGCCAAGCAGAAGCAGAAATCTCTGGAGACCATGGAGATCTACGCCCCCATCGCACACCGGCTGGGTATGCAGCGGATGAAGTGGGAGCTGGAGGATCTCTCCTTAAAATATCTGGACCCCATCGGCTACGATGAGATCGTCTCCAAGCTGGACGCCAAGCGCCCGGAGTATGACGCTCTCATGAGCCGCACCCAGGCTCAGATCGATCAGCGGCTCAATGAAATGGGCATCAAGCACATTGTCTACGGCCGCATGAAGCACCCTTATTCCATCTACCGGAAAATGTTCAGCCAGAACAAATCTCTGGATGAGATTTTCGACCTCTTTGCGTTCCGGGTGGTGGTGGACACCGTCAGCGACTGCTACAACGTGCTGGGCGTGATTCACGACCTCTACAAGCCCATTCTGGGACGCTTCAAGGACTATATCGGCACCCCCAAGCCCAACGGCTACCAGAGCCTTCACACCACCGTCATGGGCAACGAGGGCATCCCCTTTGAGGTGCAGATCCGCACCACGGAGATGCACGAGATCGCCGAGTACGGCGTGGCCGCCCACTGGAAGTATAAGCAGAACGGTCAGGGTGCCGGCACCGAGGGCAAGTACGAGTGGGTACGCCGCCTGCTGGAAAACCAGGAGGGCGCCGACGCCGAGGAATTCATCCACTCCCTGAAGGTGGATATGTTCGCCGACGAGGTGTTCGTGTTCACCCCCAACGGCGACGTGCAGAACCTGCCTGCCGGAGCCACCCCCATCGACTTTGCCTATGCCATCCATTCCGCCGTGGGCAACCGCATGATCGGCGCCAAGGTGAATAACCGCATCGTCACGCTGGACCATGTGCTGAAAAACGGCGACATCGTGGAGATTTTGACCTCCAAAAACGCCAAGGGCCCCAGCCGGGACTGGATGAAGATTGCCAAGAGCAACGAGGCCCGCTCCAAGATCCGCCAGTGGTTCAAAAAGGAAAAGCGGGACGAGAACATCGCCAACGGCCGCTCCGCCTTCGACGCGGAGCTGCGTCACTGCGGCATCGCCATGAAAGACGTGCTGGACCCGGAATTCCTGCCGGTGCTGCTGAAAAAGGTGGCCTATCCCACGCTGGACGATCTCTACGCTGCCATCGGCTATGGCGGCTTCACCGCTCAGAAGGCGGTGAGCCGGATCCAGGGCGAGTTGCAGCGCCGCCAGCAGCAGCGGCAGCAGGAGCAGATGCTGGCAGAGGCTGTGACGGAGTCCAAGGAGGACCCCAAGCCTGCGGACACTCCCAAGCAGCCCAAGGCCGTCAAGAGCGAGCAGGGCATTATCGTGGAAGGTCTGGACAACTGTTTGGTGAAGTTCTCCAAATGCTGCACCCCCGTCCCCGGAGATGACATCGTGGGCTTCATCACCCGTGGCTACGGCGTGTCCGTCCACCGGGCGGACTGTCCCAACGCCTCGGAGGAAAAGCGGAAGGAGCAGCCCGGCCGCTGGATTCACGTCTCCTGGGGCACCGATACCAATGACAGCTATCCCACCACCATCGAGGCGGTCTGCAAGGACCGGCTGAATCTGCTGCTGGATGTTTCGGCGGCGCTGTCCACCACCAAGACTTTTGTGCTGGGCCTGAACAGCCGCAGCACGGAGGACGGCTTTGCCATCATCCGCATCGAGATTCAGATTAAAGACGGAGCGCAGCTGTCCACCCTCATGAACAAGCTCCATCAGATCTCCGGCGTTCTGCAGGTCAACCGGCCTGTGGGCTGATCTTTCGCGGCATTGGAAACGGGTTTTCTCCGCTGCCGCAAAGAACCGCTCTTGATAAAATGCAAAACACACGGATCTGCCCGGTTTGCGGGCAAGGCCCATTACGAAGCATACCCTTTCGGATATTAAATAAGGAGTTGCTACCATGCGTGCTGTTGTTACACGAGTCAAAAACGCCTCTGTTGTCATCAATGAACAGGTCAACGGTCAGATAGGCACCGGTTTTCTGGTGCTGCTGGGTGTAGGCCCCAACGATACGGAGGTCACCGCCGACAAGCTGGCGGACAAGATCTGCAATCTGCGGGTCTTTGAGGATGAAAACGAAAAGATGAACCTGAATCTGGAGCAGGTGGGCGGCAGCCTGCTGGTGGTGTCCCAGTTCACCCTGTACGCCGATACCTCCTCCCGCCGCCCCGGCTTCTCCGGTGCGGCCAAGCCCGATCTGGCCATCCCCCTCTATGAGCGGTTCATGGCCCACTGCCGGGAGCGGGGCTTCGATGTGCAGCACGGCGAATTCGGCGCCGACATGCAGGTCTATTCCCAGAACGACGGTCCGGTCACCATCCTGTTCGACACGGAAGAGTAAACTGATTTCAACGAGGTGTGTCTTATGAAGATCCAAGCCTTGCAGGTGGGGTCCATCGGTACCAACTGCTACATTCTCTGCGATGAAGCGGCTAAGGTCTGCGCCGTGATCGATCCCGGTGCGGAGCCGGAGCTGATCCTCTCCGCCGCCGAAAAGCTGGACTGCACCGTGGACAAGATCCTGCTGACCCACGGTCACTATGACCACACCGGTGCGGTGGCGGCTTTGATGGAGACGCTGCCGCCGACGGCGGTCTATATCCATCAGGCGGATTTTGACAGTCCGCAGACCCAGCTGTTCCCTCTGAAAAGCGAACTGGCCCGGATCCCCTTCGGCGGCGTGAATTTCTACGGCGAGGGAGACCGCATCACGGCGGGCACGCTGGAGCTTCAGGTGCTTCACACCCCCGGCCACTCCGAGGGCAGCGTCACGCTGCTGTGCGGAGATACCCTGTTCTGCGGGGACACCCTGTTTGCTGGTTCCTGCGGCCGGACAGACTTTCCCGGCGGCGGCATGAAGCAGATGATGGCCTCTCTGGCCCGGCTGGCCGCCCTTCCCGGGGACTACCGGGTTCTGCCGGGACACATGGAGCCCAGCACTCTGGACCGGGAGCGGCGCTTCAACCCCTATATGCAGATGGCACTGCGGGAGCAAGGCTGATATGAAGCTGGAATTTTTAGGTCATGACAAGCGCTATATCGTCGAACAGAGCCTGATGACCCTCTTCCCCTTGGAAAAACCGACCTATGACGCGGTACAGCCGGAAGATGAGGCGTGGTGCCGCCTTGCCGCCGCGGAGACGGCGGCGGAGTGCCGCGTCACGGCGGAGCTTCGCTATCGCGGGCATGCCGCCGCCGGGACCTTTGCATCCCCCCTCACCGGCACGGATTTTGAAAAAGAGGGCCAGCGGCGCCACGCCGTGGCGGCCTGCTTTTACCTGGCCTTCCAAAACCTGTACCCCCAGCTGCCGGAGGATATCCGGGCCACCGAAAGGCTGACCCTGCCCCCCTGGGGCATGCTCACCGGCGTGCGGCCCGACAAGCCCGTCACCTGGGCGCTGATGGAGGGCAAAACGCCGGAGGAAGCCAAGAACTATCTGAAAGAGCATTACTTTGTCCCGGAGGACCGGGCCGCCCTGGCCCTGGAGACCGGCACCGTGGGCTATCAGGCCCGGAAGCGGCTGGAAAAGCGGGACATCGACCTGTATGTGGGCATCCCCTTCTGCCCCACCCGCTGCGCCTACTGCTCCTTTGTGAGCCAGAGCGTGGAGCGGAGTCTTTCTCTGGTGGAGCCCTATGTAAAGGCCCTGATCGCGGAGATCCGCTCCGGCGGGGATATGGTGCGCAGCAATCGTCTGCGCCCCCGCGCCTTTTACATGGGCGGCGGCACCCCCGGCATCCTGACGCCGGATCAGATGGATGCCATCCTGACGGCTCTGGAAGAATCCTTCGACCTCTCCGCCTGTCCGGAGATCACGGTAGAGATCGGCCGTCCGGATACCATCACCGCCGAAAAACTGGCCGTTCTGAAAAGTCACGGCGTCACACGGGTCTGCGTGAATCCTCAGACCATGGAGGATCACGTCCTCGCCGCCATCGGCCGCCGCCACGCCTCTGCGGATACGGTGCGGGCCATGGAGCTGGTGCGGGCCTACCGGTTCCCCCACGTCAACATGGACCTCATCGCAGGTCTGCCGGCGGATACACCGGAGGGCTTCCACCGTTCTCTGGACAAATGTCTGGAACTGGGGGCCGATGACATCACCATCCACACGCTGGCGCTGAAAAAGGGCAGCCGCATTCTCATGGAAGGTCTCTCCATTCCCGATGGAGCGGCCGTGCAGGCCATGCTGGACTATGCCGCCCCCACCCTGCGGCGCGCCGGGTTCGCCCCCTATTACCTCTACCGGCAGAAGTATATGTCCGGCAGCTTTGAGAACGTGGGTTGGAGCCGCCCCGGCGGGGAGTGCTGGTACAACGTGGACATCATGTCGGAGCTGTGCTCCATCCTGTCCTTCGGTGCGGGTGGTTCCACTAAAATGGTGGAGCCCGGCACCAACCACATCGAGCGGGTCTTTAACCTGAAGTATCCCAAGGAATACACGGAGCGGCCGGAGAAAATCCAGCAAAACCAGGCTGCTTTCGCGGAGTTTTATCAAAAATACGTTCCCGAAACTTAAACGGGCGGCCACGGCCGTAAGGAGGGTCATTCATGGAACATAGCTGTGAAGCGTATTGGACCAAGGCGGAAGGACTGGCGCGGGACGCCATCTGCACCATGGGGTTGGGGGCCAAACGGCTGACGGACGCCGCCAAGCGGCAGCTGGAGATTGCAGACCTCCACGCGGAGGTTAACACCTGTCTCCGGGAGCTGGGCGAGCTGCTGTACGCCACCCACACCGGCACCCCCACGGATTCCGACCGGCTGCTGGAAAAGATGCAGGAGATCGACGGTCTCAAGGCCCGGCTCCGGGAGTTGGAGGGAGAACCCATCATCCATCTGATCTGCCCCCGCTGCGGACATGAGGTCCAGCCGGAAGACGTATACTGCCGGGACTGCGGCGAAAAGCTGTAATGACGGGTATGTTCCGCTCCTGCGGCGCATACCTAACCAATAGCGGCGGTACGCCCGCCCTGTCTCAATCTGAAAATTCGAGGTAATATCCATGCCAACTCCTGCGAAAAAGCAATCCTTCTTAGGCGGCGCCGCCATTCTGGCGGCGGCTGTGGTCATCGTCAAGCTCATCGGCGCGGCCTACAAGATCCCTCTCAGCAATATTCTGGGCAGCGCGGGACAAACTTATTTTGACACCGCCTACCAGATCTACAACTTTTTGCTGACCTTTTCCACGGCGGGCCTGCCCCTGGCCATCTCCCGGATGACCAGTCAGGCCCACGCCAAGGGGCTGGAAAACGAGAAGCGGCGGATCTTCTCCACCGCCATCTGGCTGTTCTTCGGTCTGGGTCTGGTCTGCTCCGTGCTGATGTTCTTCCGTGCGGACGCACTGGCCCGGTTCCTGAACAACTCTCTGGCCGCCACTGCCGTACAGGCGCTGGCCCCAGCGGTGTTCTGCGTGTGCCTGCTGGCCTGTATGCGGGGCTACACGCAGGGTCAGGGCAACATGACCCCCACTGCCGTCAGTCAGGTGCTGGAGGCCCTTTTGAAGCTTGGCATCGGCCTGCCTTTAGCGTGGTACGTGCTCCACATCGGCAAAACCGCTGAGCTCAGCGCGGCGGGGGCCATCGTGGGCGTCACGGCGGGCACAGCGGTATCCATGCTGTTCCTGTGCGCCTATCTCGTCACCCACCGGAACCGGAAGGAATCTTTGGACGTTCCCTCCTCCAGCGGGCAGATCATTAAGCAGATCCTGCTCATCGGCGTTCCCATCACCCTGAGCAACTCCGCCATGAGCATCATCAACATCATTGATACCAAGATCGTCATGGGCCGCCTGCAAAACGGGCTGGGCCTTTCAGAAACAGCAGCGGCTGTGCTGAACGGCCAGTACCGCATCGCCATGAATATGCCCAACATGGTGGCCTCCTTTGTTTATCCTGTCACCATGAGCCTGATTCCCTTCGCGGCGGCGGCGCTGGCCCGAAAGGACCACGCTGAGGCGGACCGCATCATTTCCTCCGCCTTCCGACTCATCGCCATTCTGGCGCTGCCCGCGGGCGTGGGTCTCTCCGTGCTGTCCACCCCCATTGAGCGGCTCATGCTGCCCATGCAGCCGGAGGACGCACTGGCGGCGGGTCCCCATTTGCAGATTTTAGGCATTGCCCTGATCTTCATCTGCCTGATGATTTTGACCAATGCCATTTTGCAGACCTATGGTAAGGAGAATCTTCCTATTTTCACCGTCATCGCCGGCGGCGTGGTGAAGGTGGTCATGAACTACATTCTGGTGGGCAACCCGGACATCAGCATCCACGGCGCGCCCATTTCTACCCTGTGCTGCTATCTGACCATCTGCGGACTGAACCTCTTCTTCGTGTGGAAATATTCTCCGGAGAAGCCCCGGTACACGCGGCTGTTCGGAAAGCCCATCGTAGCCTCTGCCGTGATGGGCGCCGCCGCCTGGGCGGTGTACGGCCTTGTTGCCAGAGTCCTCAGCGGCCACAGTGCTTACGGTGCCAATGCCCTCGCTACCTTCTGCGGCATTCTGGCCGGTGTGGTGGTATACGGCGTTCTGGTCATTACCCTGCGAATCTTACGGGCAGAGGACGTAAAAGCTCTGCCTAAAGGCGAAAAAATAGCCAAACTTTTGCGCTTGAAGTGAACGATTTATAAAAAATCCTGTTATATCAACGTTTTCAGGATAAAATAGCTTGCAAAGGCAGTGGAGATATGGTAAATTTTCAAAGGAAACAACGCTATGGATGGGAGGATCTTCTCACCATCATGCACCTGCTGCGCGCCCCCGAGGGCTGTCCTTGGGACCGCGAGCAGACCCACCAGTCCATCCGCCGGAATTTTCTGGAGGAGACCTACGAGGCGCTGGACGCCATTGACCGGAACGACACCCCCGGTATGTGCGAGGAATTGGGGGACGTTTTGCTTCAGGTGGTGTTCCACTCCGTAATGGAGGAGGAACAGGGCCGTTTCACCGCAGATGACGTGGTAGACGGCGTGGCTCAGAAGCTGGTGTTCCGCCACCCTCATGTATTCGGTGCCGCCGAGGCCGCCGACAGCGCGCAGGCGCTGGAGGGCTGGGAGGCTCAGAAAAAGAAGGAAAAGGGGTTCACCTCCCCGGCGGACGCTGTGGAAGCCGTACCCCATACGCTGCCGGCGCTGTGGCGGGCGGAAAAGATCGTCTCCCGCTCCGTAAAGGCCGGGTTCAACTGGGACTCCGCTGCCGGTGCGCTGGACAAGCTGGATGAGGAAACCGCCGAGCTGCGGCAGGCCGTGGAGGCCGGACAGCCTGCGGACAGTCCTCACGGCATCCGGGAGGAGCTGGGCGACGCTCTGTTCATTCTCTGCAAGATCGCCCAGATGTCCGGTGTGGATTCGGAGGACGCTCTGCACCGGGCCTGTGACAAATACCAAGGCCGGTTCCGCCGGGTGGCGGATGCCGCCGACCGCCCGCTGAACGCTTATACGGAAGCGGAAAAAATCGCTCTTTGGGAGCAAGCCAAAGAAAACTAAGATCTTCGTTGCGGAAACGCGATAAAAGATAAATTGAATTTTAATTATTTTACAGGAGGATATACTCATGAACAAAGCTGAACTGATCGCCGCCGTGGCCGCTGCCGCTGAAATTTCCAAGAAGGACGCTGAGACTGCTGTCTCCGCTACCCTGGACGCCATTACCGCCGCTCTGAAGGAAGGCGACAAGGTCCAGCTGGTTGGCTTCGGTTCTTTCGAGGTCAAGTCCCGCGCTGCCCGCACCGGCCGTAACCCCCGTACCAAGGAAGTTGTCGAGATCCCCGCTTCCAAGGTGCCCGTGTTCAAGGCCGGCAAGGCTCTGAAGGACGCTGTGGCTGAATAAATTCACACCGTAAAGGGGGCGTTACGCCCCCTTTTTCATTTTTCAAGAAAGGAAGCATCATGCGCTTAGACAAATATCTCAAGGTCTCCCGGCTCATCAAGCGGCGGACCGTGGCCAACGAAGCCTGCGACAATGGATTGGTCACCGTCAACGGTAAGCCCGCCCGGGCCTCCTACGAGGTGAAGGAGGGAGATCAGATCACCCTTCGCTTCGGCGTACGGACCGTCACCGTGGAGGTGCTGTCCGTTCAGGAGACCGTGCGGCAGAGCGATGCCGCCGCCCTGTACCGGCAGATCCAATAAGTTCTTCTATCTCCCTCCCTGTCCGCATACACTGAGGGCAGGGAGGGATCTTATGACCAATGACTTCAATATGCCCGTCACCCCTCATCGGCTGGAGCTGATGGACCGGGCGCATCTTACCGTTTCCGGCGTGGAGGATGTGGAGCGCTTCGACGAGAGCGGCGTCATCATGACCCCCTCCGCCGGGACCCTGATCGTCACCGGGGAGGACCTGCACATCGGCAAGCTGTCCTTAGAGGGGGGCGAGTTGTATGTGGATGGCCGCGTCACCTCCATCTCCTATGAGGACACTCCGAACCGTCAGGGCGGCTTTTTCAGCCGTCTGTTCGGATAGGCCATGGCCATCCATGTCACGGAGCAGCTCCGCACGTTCCTCCTGTCGATTCTGCTGGGTCTGGGCGCCGGGGTCCTGTACGACCTACTGCGGGCGGTGCGGCTGCGGCATCCCCGGCTGACGGCGCCGCTGGATCTGCTCTACTGTCAGGCAGTAGGTCTGGCGGTCTTTCTGTTCGTCCTGCGGCAGTCGGATGGCCAGCTCCGGGGGTTCATCCTGCTGGGAGGTCTGGGCGGCGGCATTCTGTTTTTTTCCCTGCTTTCCCGGCCCCTGCGGCCGGTTTGGGACTTCTGGATGGACCGGTGGATGGAATTGTTCCAATTTCTGAGTCTACCGGGACGGTTTTGCGCCGCAGTTTGTAAAAAATTTGCATTTCAGGCAAAAACCCTCTTTTATTTTCTCAGGAAATACGCTACAATACATATTGAAGGAGTATGGAAGCCCCTTCGCAAAGGAGGGATGTCCCATGGCAAAGCCCGTCAAACCAGCAAAAAAGAAAAAATCAGGTAATCTGCTGGTCCATGTGGTGATCCTGCTGCTTCTGGCCACAGTGGGCTGGCGGCTTCATGCCCTTCA
>OGNV01002209.1_pt1 | contig 9890 bp, 10 predicted proteins | sample 1573561 | NCBI WGS metagenome assembly OGNV01 (sample SAMEA2581892, study PRJEB24529) | metagenome | biome: Human gut stool | place: China | collected 2011
CTGAGAAAAAAGTGGACAGTACCACTCATTATGATCGGCGTCAGTATAGCATACTTTGCCTGAAAAAGCAAACGATTCCTGACAAAATATGAAATTCAAACAATTTTATGCCCGGCGGACGGTACCGGAAATGCAGTTTACATAAAAAGTTGCCGTATCCGTGACGATCCGCCAGGAGGGAACCAGCGCCATGGGAGCGGCGGTGGTGCTTTGCAGCTCGTAGCAGAGACTGACCTCCGTGATGGAGGACACCACGGAGCTGGAGGCGTGGCGCATCTGCTGAAAGGCAGTCAGGGCGGCGAAGGCGGAGAGGGGCTTCTGCCCGGAGGAGGTCTCCGCGCCGGTCTCCGGCAGCAGAGCGCCGCTGGCGGACAGGACGCGGCCCTGATCGATGGTAAAGGTGACGGCGGCGTTGAACACCGGCGTACCGTTCCACAGGCGGACAGCCGTTGCAGTGCCGCTGCCCGTTTCATCCAGTGTAAATATCGGCGTATCGTAAGAAAATGCCTTGCAGAAATCCCGACAAAATGCTTCCGCGTTCTCCTGTGACAGAGAACCGGCGGCGTCAAAGCTGCCGGTGTCCCGGAAGGCGGCGGCGCCCTGCTGGCTGGTGTAGGTGTAAATGCCGCCGCCCTGAGTGGTGCGCTCCAGATTATCTCCCAGGAGGAAGGCGGCGGCCTTTCGCTCCGCTGTCTCATCCCGGATCAACGCATAGGTGGAAACGGCGGTGTCCGTGGGGATCAGAGCGGGGTCCAGCGTCATGCCGTCCGCCGCGAACAGCGCGACCAGCTCCTGCTGCTGGGTGCGGCGGGCCACCCGCTCCTCATTGCCCCGGATGACCAGAGCTGTCAGCAAAAAGGCGTTGAGCAGCGCCAGGATCAGAATGATGATGTTTTTCAGGCGATAGCGTTCCGTAGCCGCTCAGCTCCTTTCAGAAGGTATGATGTCAATCCGTCAGCCAGACGGCAGAGAGTGGATAGACGCCGGTATCGGCATAGCCGATGGAAAGCTCGGCCCCCGCTGTCCTTTCGGCGATGGCCATGGCCTGCCGCAGCGGCAGCAAGGGCGAGGCGGCGCTGGCGGCGCTGTACTGCCGAGGCCGCAGGGACAGCGTGGAGATCGCATTGCCGGAGAGCGTTACCTCCGCGGCGGCAGAGCCGTCCGCAAAGCGGATGGGAACGCCGCCGGACTGGTAGCCGAAGGTCAAGAAGGTCTCGGTTTCTGACTGCTGCCACTCCAGCAGATACAGCCGGGCATCGCCCTCCGGGATCAACTGATCCAGTAGCTCCAGAACACCGGAGACAGCTTCCCGAGGCGTGGGAAGGCCCCCGGCACTTTCTACGGAGAGGACCGTTTCACCGCCGCTGGTGTAGGAGAAGGTGCCGCTGCCGCTGATGCGGATGACCCGGTCTCCCTCCACCACTACCTCCGCGCCGCCGGCGTCGGTGTAGCGGGAATTGGTGTGGGGGTTGAAGCCCAGAACGGAGAGCAGCGTCTCTGTGGAAACGGTGCTTTCCGTCACCGTCAGTTGGGGCAGCTCAGGAAGAGGGTCCGGAAAAAGGCGGTAACGCCCAGCTCAAAGTGATCCAGTACCTCCGTCAGGGTAGAGGGCTGCACGGCAGTGACGCACTGGTAATAGCGGGATCCGCCGTCCCACAGCAGCAGGACCACCTGACCGTTCTGCTCCGCTGCGGCCAGAGCGCGGACGGAAAGCTCACTTTCTGCGGTGATACCCATGAGGTCCGCCAGATAGGACACCGGCAGGGGCTCTAAAAAGTCACAGTAGACTGACGGCTTTCCCAAGGCCGACCGGAAGGCGGCAGTACTGGAATCCGTCCGGCTGCGGGCGGACCCAAGAACCTCCCGCAGCAGTGTTTTGATGGGGGTGAAGCTCTCGCTGTCCGTGGTGAGGGAGATGCTGCCATACCGGCCGTATTCTCCGGTGACGGCCGCCCGCACCGGGGCGGACAGGGTATCGGAGGAGGGGGCATCGGAGATCTGGTCGCTGACAGGAGCGGTGAGCCGCTGCCAGGTGCCGCTGCCGGCAGCAGCGCCCAACTGGAAGAATTGCGTTCTGGAAAAGAGGAACAGGGACAGCAGCGCCAGAAACGTGATGGTGATATTTTGGATAAAATCCCGGTAGCGCATGGCCAGTCCCTCCTTTCTGATAAAAGCTGAAATTACTGCTGATCCGACTTGTTTTCCGCCGCATCCTCAGGTGCGCCGGGGGCGGGCTGGGTGATGGGCAGCTCCAGACGGATCGTGGTGCCCGGCCCCTCATGGGGGACCAGAGAAATGGTGCCGTGGTGCCGCTGGACGATCTCTCTGGCGATGGATAGTCCAAGGCCTGTGCCGCCGGATTCCCGGGAACGGGCCTTATCCACCCGGTAGAAGCGGTCGAAAATACGCTCCCGGTCCTTTTCCGGGATGCCGATGCCGTCATCCCGGACCTCCATCCAGGCGGTGTCGGGGCCGGCTCCTGCGGTGACGCGAATGTGTCCGCCGTCCGGAGTGTACTTGATGGCGTTGCCGAGAATGTTCATCATCACCTGCTCCAGACGGCTCCGGTCGCCGGTGATGAGGGGCAGCTCTCCCTCCGGCACATAGGTCAGCTCATGGCCCCGCTGCTTGGCGTTGAGACTGTTGGAGCGGACCACGCTTTCAATGGCGTCATGGAAGGGGAACCGGGTGAACACCATTTCGGTGCTGCCGGCGTCCAGTCGGCTGAGGGTCAGCAGATCCTGAACGATGTGGGTCATGCGGTCCGTTTCCGTAATGATGATGTCCAGGAAATTGTTCTCCATCTCCCGGGGAATGTCATCTCCGGCATCCCGGATGGTTTCGGCGTAGCTGCGGACGTTGGTCAGGGGGGTCCGCAGCTCGTGAGACACGTTGGCCACGAATTCTTTGCGCCGTTCCTCATTCCGGTGCTGTTCCGTCACGTCATGGAGCAGGATCAGAACGCCGCCCTGGGCCTTGTCGGAGAAGGGCGTGAGGTAGAGGGCCAGGGTCCGGTCTCCCACCACCAACTCATCTTCAATGTAGTTGGGTTTCTGGAGGGCCAGCACGTTCTGGAAGGGATGCAGGTCGCCCAGCAATTCCTCGTAGGTGCAGCTGGGATCGATGGATCGCCGCAAAAGCTCCGTGGCGGCGGGGTTGCAGTGGATGAGGTGCCCCTCCCGGTCAAAGGCCACCACGCCGTCGGTCATGTGGAGGAACAGGGTATCCAGCTTGTTGCGCTCGTTTTCCACGGCAGCCAGTGTGGACTGCAGGACCTCGGCCATCTCGTTAAACGTTCCGGTGAGAATACCGATCTCGTCGGTGGATTCCACCGGCAGCTCGCTGTCAAAATCACCGGCGGCCACCCGTTCTGCGCCGATGGTCAGCTTTTCAATGGGGCCCACCATGGTCTTGGAGAGCAGGAAGCTCAGCAGCACGGAGATGAGAAGGCCGATGATAAGCGCCTGCATGATGATCTGGAAAAGCTGGTTATTCAGATCGGATACCGTGTCCTTGTTATCCAGAATGTAGATGATGAAGGCGTTGTCACCGCCGAAGATGGGGATGGCCACATCCATGTAGTCGGCAGAGATATCGCTTTCATCGCCTACGGTAGAGGCGTCCTTTCGGGAAACCGCGTTCCGGGCGGTCAGAAGATTAGCAGACTGCTCCCGGGGCAGGTCGGAGGACTCAGCACTGCCGGCCAGAAAGCTGCCTGCGGTGCCGTCCAGCACATAGTAGTTCCGGGTGCGGTAGTCGATGCCCAGCATACCGGCATTGACCTCCATGATCTCCTGAATACGCTCAGCGCCGTCTGGCTGAGCGGCGGCGCTGCGGAGGTCCGCCACAAACTCCCGGCGGTCCGCGCCGAAGGCACTGCTCATCTGCTGATAAAAGCTGTCGATATAGAAACTGGTGACGCTGGTGGTCAGGAACGCGCCTACCACCGCCATCAGGGATGTGATCAGCAGCAGGAGGATCAGCGTCAGCTTCATATGTAAGCTGCGGAACAAAAAATCACCGCCTTTATGGTGTTCAAAGGATCTGAAAACTGTACGGCCCGCCGTGTGCGGGGGCGGGCGCGTCCCGGAGAAGATCCCTGTGTCCTCTTCAAAACATGAGAAGAACGCAAGGAACGTCACCGGAGCCGGTGGGGATTACACCGCGAAATAGTACCCCACGCCCCGGCGGGTGAGGATGTATTTGGGGCTGGCGGGGTTTTCCTCGATCTTTTCCCGCAGACGCCGGACGGTCACGTCCACAGTCCGCTGATCGTCGCCCACGTAGCCGTAGTTCCAGACCTGCTCCATCAGGTCGATGCGGGAGTAGACCTTATTGGGATGGCTGGCCAGGAAGGTCAGCAGCTCATATTCCCGCGTGGTCAGCTCCAAAGGCTTGCCGTCCCGGAAGACCTGATGGCTGTCCGTGTCGATGGAGAGGTCCCCTGCCACCGGCATGGCTGTGGCCGCAGCGGTGGCCGCGGCGGCGGTGTTCATAGCCGTGCGGCGGATGTTGGCTCCCACCCGGGCGATCAGCTCCCGCATGGAGAAGGGCTTGGTAATGTAATCATCGGCGCCGATCTCAAGACCGGATACCTTGTCGGCCTCCTCCTCCCGGGCGGTGAGGATGATGACGGGCACGTTGTTGCCCTCCTCCCGGAGGGTGCGGCACACGTCAAAACCGATCATCTTCGGCAGCATCACGTCCAGCAGGATCAGATCGGGGTTTTCCTTCCGGGCCTTTTCCAGACCGTCGGCTCCGTCATAGGCCTCCACGGTGCGGTAGCCCTCCCGCTGAAGGTTGAAGCGCAGGATGTCTACGATATTTTTTTCATCCTCCACAATGAGGATGGTTTTCTGGGCGTCCGTTTTCCGTTCCAAGGAAACGTACCTCCTTTATTTTCTATTACAGGTTCAGCAGGACCTTGGCCCGCAGGACTGCGGCCACGGTCTTGGCGTCATCAATCTCACCGTTGACGCAGCGGTGCACCATTTCATCAAAGGGTACCCGCTCCACATTGAGAAATTCATCGGGGTCCAGCTGCTGCTGGCTGAATTTCAGTCCCTTGGCCAAAAACAGGTGCAGTGTTTCCCCATAGCAGCCGGGGGCGGGCAGGAGCTTGCCGAGGGGCAGGAAGGTTTCCGGCTCTGCGCCGGTCTCCTCCTTCAATTCCCGCAGAGCGCCCGTCACCGGGGCCTCGCCGGGGTCCAGCTTGCCTGCGGGCAGCTCATCCAGCACCTTGCCAAATACATACCGGTACTGGCGGACCACCAGCACCCGGTTGGCCTCATCCAGGGCCAGAACCGCTGCGCCGTCCACATGATCCACCACTTCCCGAGTGGCTTCCTCGCCGTTGGGCAGGCGCACGTCATCCACGTGCACCGTCATGATTTTACCCTCAAATACGTCCTTGCGGCGGAGCTTGACCTCCGTCAGATCCATGGGCATTTTCATTCTATCCACCTCGTTTAAAGGGCAGAGACCCTGCCTATACTATATTCAACCTATTATAGCATAGGCGTGTTGAAATGCAAAGGGCCTGTTTTTCTTGAAGTCATGGGAAAACTATGGTATACTGTTTTACCAGAAACGAGGTGATCCCCACGGAGAAAAAGGGAATCAAGATCGCGGCCCAGAACCGCAAAGCCTACCACGATTACTTCGTGGAGGATCAGTACGAGGCAGGCATCGAGCTGTGCGGCACGGAGGTCAAATCCATCCGTGCGGGCACGATGAACCTGAAGGACTCCTACTGCACCGTGAAGGACGGCGAGTTGTTCGTCCACAGCATGCACATCTCTCCATACGAGCATGGCAACATCTTCAACCGGGACCCGGACCGGGACCGGCGGCTGCTGATGCACAAGCGGGAGATCCGCAAGCTCCACGCTCTCGTCAAGCAGGACGGCTACACACTGGTGCCCCTGAGCGTCTATTTCAAGAACGCCAAGGTGAAGGTGGAGGTCGGCCTGTGCAAGGGCAAGAAGAATTACGACAAGCGGGACGCCACCGCAAAGCGGGACGCCGCCCGTGAAATGGACCGGGCCATGAAGGCCCGCAGATAACAGATCAGAAAGGAACGAATGTATATGAGCAATCCCATCGTAACCATCACTATGGAGGACGGCCGCATTATGCGCGGCGAGCTGTATCCCGAGAAGGCTCCCAACACCGTCAACAACTTCATCTCTCTGGCTAACAAGGGCTTCTATGACGGCCTGACCTTCCACCGGGTCATCCCCGGCTTCATGATCCAGGGCGGCTGCCCCAACGGAAACGGCATGGGCGGCCCCGGCTATGAGATCAACGGCGAGTTCGCCGGCAACGGCTTCCGCCAGAATGACCTGATTCACGAGACCGGCGTGCTGTCCATGGCCCGCACCATGGCACCCAACTCCGCCGGCAGCCAGTTCTTTGTGATGGTGGCTCCTGCTCCTCATCTGGACGGCCAGTACGCCGCCTTCGGCAAGATCACCGAGGGTCAGGATGTGGCCATTGACATTTCCCGTGTCCAGCGGAACATGATGAACGATATGCCCAAGAAGCCCGTGGTCATGGCAACCGTCCGGGTGGATACCCAGGGCGTCGAGTATCCCGCTCCCGAGACCCACTAAAATACTCCGAAAGGAGATCTGACCATGAAAACAGCAGTTATTACCGGCGCGTCCTCCGGCCTTGGCCGGGAATTTGTCCGGCAGTTCTATTCCGTATTCCCGGAAATTGAACGGGTGTGGCTCATTGCCCGCCGGACGGACCGCCTTCAGGAACTGGCAGAGCAGCTGGAGGAAAAGGGGATCAGCACCCTGACGCTGCCGCTGGACCTGTGCGACACCATGAGCTTTACCGCCTATCAGGAGCATCTGGTGGAGGAACAGCCGGAGATCGCCCTGCTGGTGAACAACGCCGGATGCGGATATCTGGGGAACATTGGCGAGATCGACACCGTTTCCCAGACCCGGATGATCGATCTGAACCTCCGGGCACTGACGGCCATCACCAATTTGTCTGTGCCCTATATGGAAGCCGGGAGCCGGATCTTGAACGTCAGCTCCATCGCCTCCTTCTGCCCCACCCCCCGGATGACGGTGTATTCCGCCACGAAAGCCTACGTTTCCGCCTACACCATCGGCGCGGCGGAGGAGCTGAAGGCAAAGGGCATCACCGTTACCGCCGTCTGCCCCGGCCCCATGGCCACAGAGTTTCTGGCAGTGGGTCATGTGGTGGATTCCCGGCCCTTTGAGCTGCTGCCCTACTGCGATCAGGTACAGGTGGCCGGCGGTGCACTGCGGGCGGCCAGAGCGGGACAGACCATCTACACCCCCAGACTGTTCTATAAGTTCTACCGTCTGCTGGCAAAGCTGACCCCGGCCAAATTGATGGTCAAGCTGACCAAAACCTGAAACTGTCACGGAATTGTAACACATTCCGATATGGGAATGTGTTACAATTCCAAATAGCAAATTCTGCTTTCCTATTTTACAAACCAGCGGAGCGTTTGTGGAACGAAAGAGGAGGAGCAATGGAACGGATGAAGTTTTTGCCGGAAGGCGGAAACGGAATGAGTGACATTTGCTCAAAAGCGCAACTCACGTCCAACTCGTTTCACAAACCAGCGGAGCGTTTGTGGAACGAAAGAGGAGGAGCAATGGAACGGATGAAGTTTTCGCCGGAAGGCGGAAACGGAATGAGTGACATTTGCTCCGACGACGGGGCCGTAAAGGTTTCGACGGGGATGGGGAAGCGGGACAAGCGGGCGGCGGCGCCTGACCGCCATAAAACGGGCAATTTTATAAATTAAATAACAACTCTGAAGTTGCTATTGCTGCTTAATTAAAGCAGCCGTCTGAACCGGAGAGGCCACAGGCCGGGGAAGGCGTCGTTGATGTGGCGTCCGTGAGGCGGGAAAGAGTTGACCTGCCCACGCATCATGACTCTACCAAACCGCAAAGTCTGTCAGGTGTCTTTGCGGGGCGGGAATTCTGAAACCTGACTGCGCCCGGAGAAAGTCCCGTGAAACTGTTTTCGGACAGGGGTTCAATTCCCCTCGGCTCCACCAAAAGAAATGGACATGACTTTTCGTCATGTCCATTTCTTTTGGCGGTAGAGTTTTTTCGCACATCCCCCATCCTCGCAAAAGAGCGGTCCCGGGTGTCATACCCGGGACCGCTGTTGTTTGAAACTGATTTTACACGTTGAAGCGGAAGTAGATCATGTCGCCGTCCTGGACCACATACTCCTTGCCCTCGCTGCGGAGCTGGCCCTTTTCCTTGGCAGCGTTGACGCTGCCGTACTTGATCATATCGTCGTAGGCAATGACCTCCGCCCGGATGAAGCCCCGCTCGATGTCGGAGTGGATCTTGCCGGCGGCCTGGGGGGCCTTGGTGCCCTTTTTGATGGTCCAGGCGCGGCACTCATCCTTGCCGTAGGTCAGGAAAGAGATAAGGCCCAGCAGGGAGTAGCTGCACTTGATGAGCCGATCCAGACCGGATTCTGCGATGCCCAGCTCGTCCAAGAACATCTGCCGGTCCTCGCCCTCCAGCTCAGCGATGTCCTGCTCCAGCTTGGCACAGATGGGCAGCACCTCGCTGCCCTCGGCTTCTGCCAGCGCACGGACCTTCTTCAGATACTCGTTGCCCTCCTGATTGGCAAAGCCGTCCTCGTCCATGTTGGCGGCGTAGATGATGGGCTTCAGGGTCAGCAGGTCGGAGGTGGAGATCAGGGCCTTATCATCATCGGAGCAGTCAAAGGTCCGGGCGGACTTGCCGCCGTCCAGATGCTCCGCCAGCGCCTTGAACACCTCCACCTCATGAAGGAACTTCTTGTCGCCCTTGGCGGCCTTCTGGGCTTTGTCAACACGGCGCTGGACCATGTCCAGATCCGCCATGATCAGCTCCATATCGATGGCCTCAATATCCCCCACGGGGTCCACGGGCACATTGGTGCCGGCATCCGCCACCACGTGCATGATATTCTCGTCATCAAAGCAACGGACCACATGGACGATGGCATCGGTCTCGCGAATATTGGCCAGGAACTTGTTGCCAAGGCCTGCACCCTGACTGGCACCTTTCACCAGACCGGCGATGTCCACGAACTCGATGACCGCCGGGGTCTTTTTGTCCGGCTCATAGATCTCTGCCAGCTTGTCCAGCCGTGCATCCGGCACTGCTACCATGCCCACGTTGGGGTCAATGGTGCAGAAGGGGTAATTGGCGCTCTCGGCACCGGCGTTGGTGATGGCGTTGAACAGGGTGGACTTGCCAACATTCGGCAGTCCCACGATACCTAATTTCATAAAGCAAATTCTCCTTTTGCTGTTGTTTGGCGTTTTCTAATAGCACATTTTATCATCCTATTGGGAAAAGCGCAAGTAGGGCGGGGGGAAAAGACTGCTGCTGATGACGTTGAAACGGCAGCTATATCATCGGGGACAGCCAACCGGTAAGGCTTTGCAGCGCTGCGTTGGAACGCGCCGCCTACGGCTGCCGACCTTATGGAACATGACCGGCGAAACAGTCTGGTTGGCGTAAAGCTCAATAAAGGTGCAAAGGGCATGACAAAACCCTGTAACCGTTCGGGTAATGTTCATAGGGACACAAGTTGACACCGTGCTTTGCAGGGGGGGCGGACAGCGTTTGCTGTCCGCTTTCTTGCGTTTTTTCTCTGCTTTTTTATTATGCGGGAAGCTGGAATATCTCGCTTAGGGGCGGCGCAATGTGCGGCTGCGCCTCGCCCTGCTCCATCGCGCTGTCTACTGTGCCGATGTCGCGGTACACGATGCGGATGCTCTGGTGGGAGCTGCGGGAGTATTTTTCCGTCCGTCCGCCTACCTCGATCCGCTGGATGAACAAACGCAGCAGCTCCGGCGTCAGCTCGTCGATGGCGGTGTA
>OGNV01002210.1_pt1 | contig 9882 bp, 6 predicted proteins | sample 1573561 | NCBI WGS metagenome assembly OGNV01 (sample SAMEA2581892, study PRJEB24529) | metagenome | biome: Human gut stool | place: China | collected 2011
ATGCTGGTTATACATACCTTATATTATCAGAGGTTAATGATTTTGAAGAAATACGAGATTGGGCGGCTTTCCATCATGAAAAATTAAATGGAAAAGGGTATCCTTTTGGAAAAACCGCTGATGAATTAAATGAGCAGGAACGTATGATGGCATGTGTTGATATTTATCAGGCTCTTACGGAAGACAGACCTTATAAAAAGGGATTGTCCCATGAAAAAACATGTGATATCCTTGATGACATGGCACATAAAGATTTTATTGATTCAGATATTTCAAAGACAATTAGAGAATGTTTTGGAAGAACCTGATGCCATATATGAAAACAGAGGGTGTTTCAGACAATAGTATTTTCAGTTATGTACTAGTATGACTCTTACGAGGGAACACCGGCACGACATTCCAGATTACATCACGTTCGATCGGAGAGGTAACTGTAGAAAAAATTGGTAAAAGTGCTGTATTTTTCGGGGGGGGGGTACAACATTTTATGTGAAAAATAGAATAATAAAATTGTTCCCGAAATTTATTGACTTTGAGAAAAAAATTTGATATATCAGAATCGAACAAAAGAGAAAGGAAATAGCAAACTATGCCGACAAAGAAAAATATGATGAAAAAGAACTTGGAAAATTTGCATCTGAAGGAAAGGATAAACTATGGCTACAGAAAAGTCATTATTATGATGTTAGTCTCAGGTCTGTTTTCTATTGTGGTTATAGGTATGCTATTTGCCAATACGATGCATTATGTACAAAATGTTACTGTTGCAGACCGGGCGGTGAAAATCTGCAGGATAAATGTTAACTCATCAGCGAGAAATATCAGGGAAATGGCATTAAATAATGATGCATCCTCTTATGACGGTTATGAGCAGACGGTAGAAAGACTGCTTGCAGAAGTTAATACCCAACTGAAAAATTTAAAGAACTCCGGAGTTATTCCGGATGCGGATTGTGAAGAATACGCATCTGCCCTTACAGACTGGGGAAACATTGGTTATTCCATCATGAAAGAAATCAAAAGCGGTGACAAGGATAAGGCAGTTGATTCAATTCTGAATGATTGTACCCCGGCATTAAATAAAGCCGTAAAAATTGCAACAAGATTAGATGAAATGACCGATGAGGTAAGCAGCCAGGCAGTCAGAATTACGGTTATTTCTGCAGTGGCAGGAATTGTGTGTATTATTATTTGTCTGGTTTTGGCATGGAAACTGACAATAAAAACAGGCAAAAAAGTACTTGAGTCAATTTTAGTACCATTACGTGAAGTGGAAGCCGTTGCACAGGAATTAACAGATGGAAACCTGCACAGCACGCTGGACTACCGTTCAGATGATGAGATTGGAATACTGGCACACAATATGCGCAAATCCATCCGCATTCTGGGAAGCTATGTAGATGATATTGGACGTTCAATGAAGATGTTTGCAGAAGGAAATTTTGATGTGCAGCCGGAAGTAGAGTGGAAAGGGGATTTCGTTGGAATTCTAAACTCCTTTATGTTGTTTGAAGAAAGCATGGCAGAGACAATAAAGGGAATCCAACATGTTTCAGATGAAGTTTCGGGTGCCGCAGATCAGGTAGCATCAAGTTCCAATGACCTTGCGGATGGAGCAACAAATCAGGCAGCAGTTGTAGAAGAACTGACCGCAACAGTCGCAGGTGTTTCTGAACAGGTAGGAAAAAATTCACAATCCGCAAAAGAAATCAGTGGAAGAGTAGACGAACTTGGAAATGCCATTCTGGAAAGCAATGGTAAAATGAGGGATATGGTTGATTCCATGAATGAGATCAACGGGGCATCAAAAGAGATTGACAAGATCATTGCAACAATCAATGAAATTGCGTCCCAGACGAATCTGCTTGCATTGAATGCTTCCATTGAGGCTGCAAGAGCAGGGGAGGCAGGAAAGGGATTTGCAGTGGTAGCGAATCAGGTCAATGTGCTGGCAGACCAGAGTGCCCAGGCAGCAAAGGAATCCGCAACATTGATTGAAACCTCTGTGAAAGCCGTGGAAAAAGGTATGGTGATTGCAGGGCAGACGGCATCACAATTGCAGGAGGTCGCTGAGAATTCCCAGATCATTACAAAAGAAGTCACAAATATTGCAGAAACGTTAGAGACACAGACAACAGAAATCCAACAGATTAATGATGGAATTGAACAGATCAATGATGTCGTACAGACGAATTCGGCAACATCTGAAGAATGTGCAGCAGCCGGTCAGGAGATGAGCAGTGAAGCAGAAAATCTGCGTGAAATGATCCGGAAATTTAAAGTTGCAGAAAATAAAAATTAAAAACGGTGCAAAAAATTATTGATGTTGAATTTACATATAAAGTTGTCGCAGGTAGGAACTATAATTTGACTTGTGACATATATAAATGCGGGAAAAGGATGCAATGAGAAAATGTGCGTTATTGGTTTTAAACTGATAACGCACATTTTAAATTATATGAATAGTAATATCATCGCAAAAAAGCATAAAAGTAGAAAAAGTTAAAAATATCGTGGATATAGTGCTAGAATTGTTGAAAAAAGTAAGTTAAAATACAGGAAAACAACAAGTGTAAAGGGGAAATTTTATGGAATATTCAGCAATTTTTCATGATATGGATAAAAGGTTTAGCTATGCAGTTGATAAGGATTTATTTGTGATACGCGTGCAGGTAAAAAAGGATGATATGAAGGAGGTAATCCTTCACTATGAGGACAAGTATATACCTATGGAGCGTAAGGATACCAGAAAGACAGTTCCGATGAAGAAGGTTGCTGTCTCACAGTTTCATGATTATTATGAAGCACAGATAAAGATGCATTTGATCTGTCTGCGTTACTTTTTCGAATTTACGGACACGCAGGGAGAAAAGGTATATTATGGAAATTATGAGTTTGATAAGGAATGCATTACAAACAGGGACAGAATGTTTGACTGTCCGCAGAACCTTCGGGAGGAAGAGATGTTTGAGGTGCCGGAGTGGGCAGCAAACAAGGTCGTGTATCAGATTTTCCCATCCCGTTTTGCAGCAACGGAGCCGGTAGACAAAGAACTGTGGTATAAAGCACCGATTACGCCTATGGATGACCTGCATGGAAATCTCAGGGGAATCATCGAACATATGGATGATATTCAGAATCTGGGAATCGATGTGCTGTATATGACACCTATCTTTCAATCAAATTCGTGCCATAAGTATGATACCACGGATTACTACCAGATAGACCCGTCCTTTGGAACAACAGAGGATCTCAAAGAGCTGGTACAAAAAGCGCATGAGCGTGGTATGAAGGTAGTCCTGGATGCGGTATACAATCATACGGGAAGAGAATTTTTTGCGTTTGCGGATATTCTGGAAAATGGTGAAAAATCCAAATACCGGGACTGGTATTTTATTGATGGATTCCCACTTAAAAGCGAATGGGGAGAGATCCCAAACTTCAAATGTTTTGGTTATTATGGCGGAATGCCAAAGTTAAACCTGAAAAATCCTGAAGTTGAAAAATACATTACGGATGTTGCATGCTACTGGATTAAGGAATGCGATATTGACGGATGGAGACTGGATGTAGGAGACGAAATCAGCCATTTCTTCTGGAAGAATTTCAGAAAGGCAGTAAAGGCTGTGAAGAAAGATATGCTGATCATTGGGGAAATCTGGCATTATGCAGGAGATTTCCTTGAGGGGGATGAATGGGATACAGTCATGAATTATCCATTTTACCTGAACCTGATCGATCTGCTTGCAGACGAAAAGATTACGGTCAGCCAGTTCGTACAAAATCTTGGATATTTGAAGGGACGCTTACACAAAAACTGCTATCCCCTTATGTGGAATCTGATCGACAGCCATGATACCGCAAGATTTTTACATCTGTGTAACGACAATAAGAAAAAGCAGCATCTGGCAGCCGCTTTTCAGTTGTTACTGCCGGGAATGCCGATGATTTATTATGGAGATGAGTATGCGATGCCGGGAGCAAACGATCCGGACTGCAGACGGGGCATGTACTGGGATGAAGAATACCAGGACAAAGAGATGTATGAATGGTACAAGCGGCTGATTCAGGTCCGGAAAAGCCATGCATGCATTGTAGAAGGCGAACTGGCTGGGAGCGTCACAGAAGATGAGGAAGGGACAGTTGTCCTGATCAGAAAAAATGGCGAGGAGACCATTGCCATGATTTTTAACTGCAGCAGCAGTGCAAAAAAATTTAATGAGTACACGCAGAAGTACAATCTGCTTACCGAAAACACCTTTGATGGAAATGTAGAGGGGTTTGATGCTGCGGTAATCGTGCTTTAAGAAGCCTTACGGCAGATGGCTTCCCGGGAGTTTGTCTGTGGGAAGAAGAGGGAAAGCACCAGTATTTCTGGTAATGTAAAGTACGGAGGATGATATGACGAATGTAAAAAAGAAGGATGGAAAACGGTTTGGGGCAATCGTACTTAGCCTGATATTATTGCTCTCCCTGGTGTTTCCATATCCTGTGATGGCAGACCAGACGGCGGCAGCTTCCGTTTATACCATTCACAAGACAGGTGATGATAAGGAAAATTTTGTGATTGTTATCATGGGTGAGGGCTATACCCAGGAACAACAGGAACAATTTTTAAAGGATGCAACGGCAAAAGCACAGGGGCTGCTAAAGTGGTCCCCTTATAAAGAGTATTCCGACAGGATCAATATTTATGCAGTACAGACGGTATCCAATGAAACTGGTGTGGGCGTGATGTATGGGGAGTCGAACCCGGACACATATTTTCATGTGCAGGCATTCGGAAAATCCTGCTATTTTACAAAGGACGGGGAAGATAAAGCCAAGGCACTGAGGGCAGAACTGGAGAGCAGATACCTGGATACCGGTGCAGCCGTTGGAACCATCCATATCATTTGTAATACGACTGCGAATATTGGTTCTTCTTCCAATGCACTCTTTTCTTTTTCCGCAAATTCGAATGAGAATGCGCAGGGGGATGTCATGACCCATGAAATTTCCCACAGCATCGGAAGATTAGGCGATGAATATGATAAAAAGATGCAGGGAGAAAATATTTCCGATACCTCGGACCCGGATAAAATTAAATGGCATAAGATGCTTGGGTTCCGTGGAATCGGAATAACGGCAGCAGGAACAGAAACAGTATTTGCACCGAGCCGCGTCTGCATGATGCGGGATCTTGGGAATCCTTTCTGTGAAGTGTGTAAAATGGAACTGGCGCGGAGATTAAATAACCGTGATTATGTCAGCAGGCAGGCATCTGTTTATGTGTGCGATCCTGAAATTACAATTCCGCATAGCAGGACAGGAACACTTGACAGGGATAGTGACCAATACCGGATCAATGAGACAAATATCACAAAAGCAAATGGAAAGGATCTGGAATTCCGTACAGTCGTACAAAATATAGTGGATGCCAAACAGCATTTGAAGATTACTTTCCGCATTATTGGAGCAGACCATACAGTCAAATATGAAAAAGAAGAAACATATACCGTTCCGCCACTCAGTAACTGGTATGATCCGGATGCTGCCAGAGAGTCCCTTTCTGTCACGCTTCCTGCGGTATCTGGTCTGGTTTCCGGGGACAGACTGGAAGGAAAGATCATAGATGAGGATACCGGGAAAATTCTGGCTGACAATCAGACGGCAGGGCAGGCGTGGAGTACCGTAACGATTCGTTATATGCTGCAAAACGAAGACGGGACCGAAACAACAGTGCCTGATACGGCACCCGCGACAGTATATGTACCAAAGAATTCTGCGTATACGTTAAGAAGTCCGGATTTATATGGATATACATGTGTAGGAAACAGTGCAAATCAGGGAGAAATAAACATCACAGAGGATCACGGGGAGATCACTTATTATTACCGGAAAAACAGTGAGAGGACGGAAATACAAACCGTACCTGTCCGCGTAACTTATGATGGAAAACCCCATACATTTGATATCAAACAGGAAGATGGTGTACAAATTAGTTACAGTTTGACAGAAAACGGATCGTATACACAAACGGAGATGCCGTTTTACACAGAAGCAGGCCGGTATAAGATTTATTTTAAAGCGGAAAAGGCATCTTTTATTCCAACATACGGGGAGGCTGTCCTGGAAATCGAAAAGGCTTCCACCAGCATGCAGCTGACTGCAAAAAACGATACGGTCAAAGGTGCGGGGACAGTAGAATTACAGCTTTGCAGACAGGGGATTCCGGAAGATGCCGGGATAAAAGTAACCTGTGATGTTTCCGGGATCACATTAGAAGAAAAGGGAACGGATCACTGGATAGCAACGCTTCCGAATGAAACGAAAACATATACGTTCACCGCATGTTATAATGGGAATGGCAACTATACAGGAAGTAAGGCAGATTGTCAGGTCCGTGTAACGGCGGATCATTCCCAGACCGGGGGCGGTTCTGGTGGAAGTTCCGGAGGCAGTTCAAGTGGAGGTTCCGGCGGAATATCTGGAGGCGGTTCAAGTGGAGGTTCTGGCGGAAGTTCTGGTGGAAGTTCCGGAGGCAGCTCCGGTGGAAGCACGGACGGATCATCTGGCAATGTTTCACCGGATTCCGGCACATTACCGGCACCAGATCATGCAAAAGAAGAACCAGGGAATGTGACACCGCCATCCGCAGAAGACACGCCCGTTTCTGTTAAGAATCTTAATGTCAAAGTAAAATCTGCAGTTAAAAATAATACTGTCAAAGTGAAGAATATCGCAGCAGTTTTGAAAAAAGAAATTACAAAGGCAGAAAAAGAACAGGGTGGCAGGATAAAAGATCTGTCTGTTGAAATAACTTTTGATACGGGAAAAGCCAAAAATTGGAAGAATCTGCATCTTGAAATGGATAAGCAGGCGGTAAATTTACTTGTCAAAAAGAATGTAAAAGAATGGAAGGTCAATGGTGGTAATGTAAATCTTACCTTTGATTCGAAGGCATTAAAAGAATTAAAGAAAGAAATGAATACAGCTGTGGTTATCAAAATGAAACAGGCTGACAAGAAAAATCTTTCTGCCAGGGCAGGGAAAATTATTGGAAAACGTCCGGTTTATGATTTTTCCGTCACAGGAATCAAGAAAAAGCAGTCATCTGTCCTGAAAAAGGGACGGATCAGGGTCGCTGTTTCCTATAATGCTTCGAAAAAGGAAAAAGACAAAAATATTTTTGCATATAAAATTGATAAATACGGTGCAGCAGTTAAGATACCGGGATCTTATTATGATTCCGATACAAAGACCGTTAACTTTGTAAGCCGTGGGTTTTTCACAGTTGCAGTAGGTTGTGAAAAGTGATGAAACATAAAAAATCATCGTTACAGTATCTATCTGGTGTATCATTCCAAAAAACAAGGGGTTAACCTGAATTTTTTCCCGGTGATCTATTTCGTTGGTCCTTGTTTTGCAGGTGTAGTTATCCAGTTCCTTTTTTATGGAATTACATCATCATGGGTGCTGGTTGCGGTCGCATTGATATTTGTGCAGATGCAGTCATACGCAGAGAGTTTGTATATGGATGAGCTTTCCGGATTATACAACCGGAGATATTTTAATGCGGTGCTTGCGGAAAAGAAAATTGAAAGCCAGAAATCCTTATATGGAATCATGATGGATGTAAACGATTTCAAGTGTATTAATGACAATTTAGGTCATAGTACGGGTGATAAGGCTATTTGTACGTTGGGAAATATACTCATCAGATCCATACCGGATGCTGGTATGGCAATCCGGTATGCGGGAGATGAGTTTATTGTGCTGCTGTCAGGTGTTGATACGGAGCGTGTCTTAGCGACAATGGAGGAAATTAACCATAATCTGTCCCGGTTTAATGAATCCGGAATAGAATCGTTTCATTTAAGTGTTTCTATGGGATACACGGAATTTGGGACAGAAGATGATGCAGAAACTTTTTTAATGCATATGGATGAGAAAATGTATGAGGAAAAACGGAAATATCATATGCGAAAGAAATCAGCCGGTTTGGAAAATAAAGTATAGCATTACGTTCCTGCCATTTGTCCGATAACTGGTTGCAATGGCACAAGAAAAGAAAATATTATAATCATCAAACGAGTAGCAGACTGGTGTAAATCCGGTTTTGCTGCTCGTTTTTATATTTATGGTTATAGGCAGGGATGCTCCGGATTTCAAGACAGTAAATAACCGTGTTATGGTAATGTGGTATACAATCATGTTATGAGTGCAGATGATTTCTGTATCAATAAACTTGTTCCGGGATATTTTTCCCGTATCAATGAAGACGGTTCGTATTCAAACGGCTCAGGATGTGGAAATGATACAGCATCCGAGAGAAACATGGTACGGAAATATATTGTGGATTCCGTATGCTACTGGGCAGATGTATTTGAATACTATAAGGGACTTATTAAGTTCAGAAAGGCACATCCGGCACTTCGGTTATCTACATCAGAGGATGTGAAAAAATATGTAAAATCCGTAGAAGGACTTGGGGATAATATTGTAGGAATTAATATAAAGGGCGGTCTGAAAGACGAAAGTGCAAAAGAGATGTATCTTCTTTTTAATGCAAACACTGACAAGGCAAAAGTTACAATTCCGGAAGGAAAATGGAAAGTCTGCATAAACGGACAGAAAGCTGGAGTTGAAACCATCGAGACAATCAAGGGTGGCGAGTATACGATGGATGGTATCAGTGCACTTGTACTTGTAAAACAGGATGGTGCGGCCATGACGATTGTTATTGTTCTGATTGCAGCAGCGGTAGTTGTTGCGGCAGGAGTTGTTATTGTTGTAATGAAAAAGAAAAAAACAAATAGATAATGAAGTTTATAATTAGTGTCTGCTTACTCAGCAGGCACTAATTATTTTGTATGGAATATCTGCATGGCCCCATACAGTGATAAGGTTAAACATGTTAAAGAAATAGCATCCTAAACTTTGGACGGTAGAGGATGCTATTTTTTTGCGCGAAAATATATCGAACATTTGATTGCTTTTTGATCGAAAAATGGTAAAATAAATACATACAGAAAGCAGTATCAAAGCATAGTGCGGTAGGCGGTTTGCCCTTATTACGAGGGCTATGGTGCCCTCTGGTTGAAAGGAGGGCGATAGCATGGTTACATATTCTGAACTTTTTCAGTTTTGCATACTGATTGTTGCTATTATCAATCTGATCGTAATGATCTTTTTTAACCATAAAAAATAACCGCCCCTACCAAAGACCGGTTATTTTTTAAAACTAACTTTGGCAAACCGCCTACACGGTATTGCTTTTTGTATTTTCATAATACCATTGCGTAATTTTTTTGTCAATGATTTAAAGATCTTTGCTGGATACCATTAAATTGTTTTATTATCTGCGAACAATTTCTAATCGTTCGCGCTGGATAAGTTTTTCATACTGTCTCAATTGAAATACTGTCTACCTGTGCACTTAAATGATTTTAGACACCAGATCCATATCTATTATAGAGTAAGATCAGTATAAGCAAAACGAGTATCACTATATATCTTTTTTTCATTATTATAAATAACTTGAAGCGTAGAAATTGGTTTTACTCGAATAAGTTTGCGATGTATGCAATCTTTACAATTCCTACATTTCCAACTCCAACATAAGTATCAAGATTTCCAGAACATTTTAAGGTAATACAGGAGGAAGTACATGTGGTTTTGTTACTTTGTCCAGAAAGTTTATATGTATATATAACAAAGTCAGAATCTACGCTTGCATTAGAAGCACTTGCATTTGTCCAGTGCTTTCCACTATAATATCCAACGGCATCACAACTATATATAATATATAGAGATGAACATTATAATTCCCGCAATTTCATTTCATTTATTTTCTTTTTGCGCGTAATCGTTCTATTTCTTTTTATCCGATTATAAATT
>OGNV01002217.1_pt1 | contig 9853 bp, 7 predicted proteins | sample 1573561 | NCBI WGS metagenome assembly OGNV01 (sample SAMEA2581892, study PRJEB24529) | metagenome | biome: Human gut stool | place: China | collected 2011
GTTCTGGCCGCCTGCAAAAAGGTCGAGGACGACTGCGAGATCTTTGATATCTGAGGAAACAGGGGTTTGTAACTCCGGTACGGCTCCCCTGCGGGGGAGCTTTTTGTGACGCATTTTTCGGGCAGAACGGCCCAAAAGCCGGTGTGGGAAACTGTGGAAAAGAAAACGGGTTTTCAACAGTTTCCACCGGGTTTTCAACAGCTTCTGCGAAAAAGTGCAAAAAGAAACGCGAAAAAGCAGGTTTTCTCCGGGAAAAGTCCGTGGAAAACTCAGGGGAAAACGTGGAAAAGTCTATCCCGTGGGGAAAACCTGTTGAATCCACCCCGCCCGCCGCGGCGCATTGCGGCCCAGAACCCAGAAAAAAGGAGAGTACAGATATGAATAAAAAGCAAAAGAAGAACCTGTACCGGATCATTGCTGCTCTGGTGCTGGTGCTCATCCTCAAATTGCTGCCCCAGTTTCCCACGCCGGTGGAGCTTCTGCTCTACTGCATCCCCTATCTGGTGGTCGGCTGGGATGTGCTCCGCAAGGCACTGCTGGGCATCAAGAACCGCCAGCCCTTTGACGAGTGCTTCCTGATGGCCGTTGCCACCGTGGGCGCGTTTGCGCTGGGCGATTATGTGGAGGGCTGTGCCGTTATCATCTTCTACCAGATCGGCGAGCTGTTCCAGAGCGTGGCCGTGGGCAAGAGCCGCCAGAGCATTTCCAGCCTGATGGACATCCGCCCGGACTACGCCAACGTGGAGGACGAGGACGGCAAGCTGGAGCAGGTGGACCCCGATGACGTGGAGGTGGGCACCGTGATCGTGGTGCAGCCCGGCGAGCGGGTGCCCATTGACGGTGTGATCGTAGAGGGCACCTCCGCCCTGAACACCGCCGCCCTGACCGGTGAGAGCCTGCCCCGCGACGTCCAGACCGGAGACGAGGTCATCAGCGGCTGCGTGAACATGACCGGCCTGCTGAAAGTCAGGACCACCAAGGAATTCGGCGAGTCCACCGTCTCGAAAATTCTCGATCTGGTGGAAAATTCCAGCATGAAAAAGGCCCGCGCCGAAAACTTCATCACCCGCTTTGCCCGGGTATACACCCCGGCTGTCTGCTACGGTGCGCTGGCGCTGGCCTTCCTGCCGCCCATCGTGCTGCTGCTGATGGGCCAGCCCGCCCGCTTTGGGGACTGGATCTACCGCGCTTTGACCTTCTTGGTCATCAGCTGCCCCTGCGCACTGGTCATCAGCATTCCGCTGAGCTTCTTCGGCGGCATCGGCGGTGCTTCCGCCTGCGGTATCCTGGTCAAGGGCTCCACCTATCTGGAGGAGCTGGCCCGCACCGGCATCGTGGTGTTTGATAAGACCGGCACCCTGACCCAGGGCACCTTCAAGGTGGTGGGCATCCACCCCGAAAATGGCGTGACCGGGGATGCCCTTGTGGAAGCCGCCGCTCTGGCCGAGAGCTGGTCCAAGCACCCCATCTCCCTGAGCATCAAGAACGCTTACGGCAAGGACATCGACCCCAGCCGTGTGACCGATGTACAGGAACTGGGCGGCCACGGCGTGACAGCAAAGGTGGACGGCAAAACCGTCGCTGCCGGCAACGCCCGCCTGATGGCAAAGCTGGGCCTGACGGTTCCCGAGATCACCGAGCCGGGCACCATCGTCCATGTTGCCGTGGAGGGCAGATATGCAGGCTATCTGCTCATCGCTGATGTGGTCAAACCCCACAGTGCCGCTGCCATCAGGGGCCTGAAACAGGCCGGTGTCCGCAAGACGGTCATGCTGACCGGCGACGCGGAGCCTGTGGCAAAGGCCGTTTCCGCCGAGCTGGGTCTGGATGAATACCATGCAGGCCTGCTGCCCGGCGACAAGGTGGACCAGATCGAAACGCTCCTCGCTGCAAAGCAGCCCAAAGAAAACCTCGCTTTTGTGGGCGACGGCATCAACGATGCCCCGGTTTTGTCCCGTGCCGATGTGGGCATCGCCATGGGTGCTCTGGGCTCCGATGCCGCCATCGAGGCCGCTGACGTTGTCCTGATGGACGATGATCCGGCCAAGATCGCGCTGGCCATGCGCATTGCCCGCCGCACTCTGCGCATCGTGTATCAGAACATCGTGTTTGCTCTGGCGATCAAGTTCGCCTGCCTGGTGCTGGGTGCGCTGGGTCTGGCCAGTATGTGGACCGCCATCTTCGCCGATGTGGGCGTGATGGTGCTGGCTGTGCTGAACGCCACCCGTGCCCTGTACACCAAAGATCTTGCAAAAAAGAACGCGCAGTGACCGTGCTCTCTGCCCCCGCCTGAGTGCTGATGCCCCGGCGGGGGCTTTTCGCTGCCGGTGAATTGCATTCTGCCCGGAGTGATGGTACAATAAGACACAGTGACCCCCGCCGCCGGACGTTTTTCCGGCAGATAGATGGAAGAAAGAAGGCTTTTTATTATGAGCATGAACACGGTTCCTGAGCGTCTGGCTGCCCTGCGGGCTGCCATGAAGGCCAACGGCGTGGACGTTTATCTGATTCCGGTGGGTGACCCGCATTCCAGCGAGTACCTGCCCGACCATTACACCTCCCTGACCTATTTCTCCGGCTTCCACGGCGAGAACTCCAACTTCGTCGTCACCCCCACCGAGAGCGCTGTCTGGGCAGATGGCCGCTACTTTGTGCAGGCCGAAAAGGAGATCGCCGGTACCGAGATCCAGCTGATGCGGATGGGCGAGCCGGGCGTGCCCACCGTGGAGGAATACTGCGGCAAGGTGCTGCCGGAGAACGGCGTGCTGGGCCTGTGCGGCCTGACCGCTTCCTGCGGGCTGGTGCGCGGCGTGCAGAAGGAGCTGGATGCCAAAAAGGGCACCATCAAGACCCTGAACCTTGAGGATGAGCTGTGGACCGAGGGCCGCCCCGCCCTGCCTGCCACCCCGGCATGGATCCTGCCCAAGGAGTATGCGGGCTTCTCCCCTGCCGAAAAGCTGGAGCGGCTGCGCGGCAGGCTCAAGGAGCTGGGCTGCACTGCACAGCTGGTGGGCAAGCTGGATAATCTGGCCTGGCTGCTGAACCTGCGTGCCATGGATATCCAGTGCACTCCCTATGCCATGTCCTACTGCTATGTGACCCCGGAGCGCGCGGTGCTCTTCATCAACACCGCACGTCTGGGTGCGGAAGCTGCCGCAGAGCTCAAGGCCAACGGCGTGGAGATCCAGGAGTACGATGACGTGCTCAAGTTCCTGGCCGCTGAGACCGAGCCCCAGACCGTGCTGGCCGACCCTGCATCCGTGAACTTTGCCGTTTACGAGACCCTGCAGAACAACGCCGCCCTGACCGTGAAGGATGAGGCCGACCCCCTGCTGCCCATGAAGGGTGTGAAGAATGAGGTCGAGCTGGCTCACGACCGCGAAGCCCATCTGCGGGATGCGGTTGCCATGGTGCGGTTCCAGAAGGAGCTGGAAGAGCGTCTGGCTGCCGGGGAAGAGCTGACCGAGCTGACTGTGGACGAGATCCTCCACAAGTACCGCTCTGCACAGGACAAGTTCATCGTGGAGAGCTTTGGCACCATTGCCGCCTACGGTGGAAACGCTGCCATGATGCACTACCACGCCACCGAGGAGGACCATGCCAAGCTGGAGCGCAAGGGCTTCCTGCTGGTGGACAGCGGTGCCACCTATCTGGACGGCACCACCGATATCACCCGCACCTACCCGCTGGGTGAGCTGACCGAGGACGAAAAGCTGTTCTACACCTGGACCCTGCAGTGCCACATCGACATTGCAAAGGCTGTCTGGCTGAACTACTGCGACGGCCATATGCTGGATACCATCGCCCGTGAGCCGCTGTGGCAGCACCTTATCAACTACCGCTGCGGCACCGGCCACAGCGTCAGCTTTGTGGGCAACGTCCACGAGGGCCCCCACTCCCTGAACGGCCGCAACACCACGGTGTTCCAGCCGGGCATGATCGTCACCGATGAGCCGGGCGTGTACGAGGCCGGTCAGGTGGGTATCCGCATTGAGAACGTGCTGGAGTGCTACCACAAGGCCGACAACCAGTACGGCACCTTCCTGGCCTTCCGTCCGCTGACCTTTGTGCCCATTGCCACCTCTCCTGTGGTGCCCGGTGTCCTGACCCGGGACGAGCTGGACTGGCTGAACGCCTACCACCGCGAAGTGTTTGAGAAGCTGGCTCCCCGCCTGAATGAAGAAGAGCGGGATTGGCTGGCAAAGAAGTGCGCTGCCATCGGAGCATAACCACAAAAAAGGGAGACCCCGCAGGGGGTCTCCCGATTTTGGTTTATTCTTTCCGGTTTTTCCAATATTCCTTGGCTTCCTCAATGATCTTTTTGAAGGGGCCGGAGGGGTAGGTGCTCTCGGCGATATCCACCAGGAACTTATACAGCTGGGGCCGCACCTCCTCGTACATCCCAAGGCGGGTGTAGAGGTCTTTATAATACCGGAACGTCTGGATCTTGTTCTGCACGATGGAGGCCGGGTTGATCTGGGTGTGGCAGATGCTCTGGGGATTCTGGACGTAGTAGTAACCGGCTTTGTCAATGGAGACAAAGGTCTCGGCATACTGGATATACTGCATGTTGAACACCAGATCCTCGGCCCATTTCAGCTCGCTGGTGAACTGGATGTCATTGCCGGTGAGCAGGATGCGGCGGTAGAGCTTGTTCCAGAGCACACTGTAAAAGTAGGAGGCAGGCTTGTCCATCAGCCGCAGGGCAAAGGTGTCCTTGTCGTAGACCCCGGCGGGCAGGAAACCGTATTCCCGCACCTCAGGGGGCCGGGCAACACTCATCACGCCCAGATTGTCCTCCAGCTTTTCCAGCACCTGCTCGGGCTTTGTGGCCCCGGCGGGGATCACCATCTTGTAGGGCGCAATCACAAGGTCTGCGTGGTGCGCCTCGGCGGCTTCCACCAGATGCTGGGTGAAGTCCGGGTCGATATAGTCGTCGCTGTCCACGAACTGCACATACTTGCCGCTGGCCAGCTTCAGGCCCAGGTTGCGGGTGTCGGACACGCCGGAGTTCTCCTTGTCCACCAGCACGATGCGGCTGTCCTTGGCGCGGAACTCCTCACACACGGGCAGGCTGTGATCCTTGGAGCCATCGTTCAGGATGATGAGTTCAATGTTTTTATAGGTCTGGTTCAGGATGCTGCCGATGCAGCGGGCCAGATGATTCTGAGCGTTGTATACGGGCAGGATGATGCTGACGAGCGGCTGATCCATGGCGGTGTCCCCCATTTCTTTTTTCGTCCATAATACTCCCTCATGGCGCAAAAATCAAGCGCTGTGCAGAGGGAAAGGAGGAGCGGATATGATCTTTCACATTGCGGTGTGCAGCCCGGACCCTGTGCTGCGGGGCCGGGTGCAGCGCCACTGCATGGAATATTATGCCCGCCGGGCCGATGCCTGCATCGTGGAGCAGCTGGAAAGCACAGCGGCCCTGCTGCAGCAGGAGAAAGCGGGCTCCCGGTACGAGCTCTACCTCATTGAGCTGCCCGCCGCCAACCCGTGCAGCGGCCTGCAGGCGGCGGCAGAGCTGCGCCGCCGGGGCGTGCGGGCCCCGCTGGCCTTTCTGGCCCACACCACGGCTTATGCCTACGAAGCGTTCCGGGTGGACGCGATGCAGTACCTGCATATCCCGTTCCGTCCGGAGCAGCTGACGGCCCTGCTGGATCGGGCCACCGAGCCGGAATACGGCCCGGTCATCCCGGTCACCACGGCCATGGGCCTGCGGGCCCTGCCCTTTGCGGACATCGAGTATCTGGAGTGCACCCACCATGTGGTGCACTACCACCTTGCCAGCGGCGAGGACGTGGCCTCCCTCTCCCTGCGGGTCCCCTTTTCCGAGGTGGCAAAGCCCCTGCTGGCCGATGCCCGTTTTCTGCAGCCCCACCGCTCCTATGTGGTCAACCTTGCCGCCGCCGCCCAGCTCTCCTCCGGGGAGCTCTGGATGCGCAGCGGTGCCCGGGTGCCCATCCCCCGGGGGCGCGAACCCGCTGTAAGGGCGGCGTTCCGGGCGTTTCTGGAAGGGTAAGGTCTATCACGCAAAAAAGAAAGCGGCCTGCATCTGCGGGCCGCTTTCTGCATGGTGCAGGGTCATACTTTGTCCCAGTCCAGCTCCGTCCAGTCGGTCAGGAACTGGTCGCTGACCTCCCGCAGGGCGGGCTCATCGGACTTGCTGGCGGCATCGGCGATGCCGATGACACGGAAGCCTGCATCGTGGGCGGTGCGGGCGGCGTAGAGGGAATCTTCACAGACAACGCACCGGTCGGGGTCAGTGCCGCCCAGGCGTGCAAGGGTCTGGAAAAATACATCCGGCCTGCTCTTGTGGAGCGCCCCCTGTGCCTCCACATAGAAGTCGAAATATTCATCGATGCCCAAACGGGTGAGCACGGTGCGGCACTGGGCGCTCCAGGTGTTGGAGCAGATGCACATGCGGGCACCCTCGGCCTTCAGGCGGGCCAGCAGCTCCCGCACGCCAGGCTTGAGCTCCACGGTTTCGTAGAGCTTGGTGATAACATCCCACATCACATCGTTGTAGTCCTCCATTTTCAGGGGCAGGTCATACTCCCGGATGAGGTAGGCCGCGCCATCGGCCATGCCCATGGTCAGGAGCGTTTTGTGGAGGTCAGATTTTGGGGTGCGGCCATAGCGGGCCAGCAGGGCATCGGGCGCACCCTCCCATACCACGGTCATGCTGTCGGTCAGGGTGCCGTCCATATCAAAGATCCAGTTGCTGCAGTGCATTGTTTTACCTCCACCATCGTTTCACACAAGTTAACAAAATTATACCATGGATTTTGTTCCAAAAACAGGGAGAATTTTTCCGGAAAATATGGTATACTTCTGACAGATTTCCAAAGAATGACTAGGAGGCGTTCCAGATGGCACAGAATGATACCCCGGTCAAGGCACTGGTGCTGGCAGGCGGCGGTGCGCGCGGCAGCTATCAGGTGGGTGTGTGGCGTGCGCTGACCGAGCTGGGCTGGCGGCCCCAGATCATCACCGGCACCAGTGTGGGCAGCCTGAACGGTGCCATGTTTGCGCTGGACCTGTACGAAACGGCCCGGGATATGTGGATGAGCATCCGCAGCCAGGACGTGATGGAGCTGCCGGAGGAAAACGCCGACCTCTCTGAGCTGCACGCCTTCCTGCGGGAAGTGGTGCGGGACGGCGGCATGGACGTGACCCCGCTGGAAGAGATCGTGGAGCGGGTGCTGGATGAGGATGCCCTGCGGGCTTCGCCCATCCGGTTCGGCCTTGTCACCGTGGAAAAGCGGGGGCTGAAGCCCCGGGAGCTGACGCTGGAGGATATCCCGGCGGGCAAGGTAAAGGATTACCTGCTGGCCTCGGCCGCCTGTTTCCCCGCCCTGCGGGCAAAGCAGATCGACGGGGTGCAGTTCCTGGATGGCGGATACCGGGACAATATGCCCACCGCGCTGGCCCAGAAGATGGGCGCGGAGGAGCTGGTCTGTGTTGATCTGGAAGGGGTGGGCATCACCCTGCCCAACCGCACCGGCCTGCCCACCACCATGATCCGCAGCTACTGGGAGCTGGGGGACATCCTCCACTTTGATCCCGATACCGCCAGACGGAACATGGAGCTGGGCTACTACGATACCCGCCGCGCCATGGGATATCTGCGGGGCTGCGCCTATGCCGTTTCCACCAGCGCCGAGAGCTGTGAGGATGCCGCCACCTTTGCGTGGAAATTCCAGCAGGTGCAGAAGGCGGTACGGGAAAAATACCCCGTGACCCTGACAGCGGATGTGGCCCTGCTGCTGGCCAACATGAAGGATGCCCAGCTGGCCCCGCTGGAAGCTGCTGCCGAGGATGCGGACGTGGACCCCACCGTGTTCTATACCACCCGGACGCTGGCGGAAGCCTTTTTGAAAAAATGCGACCGGGAGCGCATCGAGAGCTTTGCGCCCCTGTTTGAGGGCAGCGGCAATGCGGCACAGGCCGCACGGGCCGCTCTGCTGCCCAATACGTTCTTACAGGCATTGGTCTGCCGTGCCCTTACCGGGCCGGTACTGCCGGAGGTGATCGAAGAATGAAGGTCTATCAGGGACACAGCGCCTCGCCGGGCCTTGTGATGGGACAGGTGAGCCGGTTGGAGCGCTGGCACGAAAATTTTGCCACCGGGCCGTTCAACGCGGAACGGGAACAGCGTTTGCTGGAAAACGCTGTCCGGACAGCCCAGCGTGAGCTGGACGGCATGGCAGACCGCAGCGGCCCCACGGAGCAGGCCATCTTCCTGTTCCAGAGCATGATGCTGGAAGACGAAGGCTTTATGAACGAGGTCAGATTCCAGATCAAGGCGGGCATCAGCGCTGCCGAGGCCATGTACCGTGTGGGCAACCGCTATGCAAAGCAGCTTGCTGCCATGGAGGACAACGCCTACATGCAGCTGCGCAGTGCAGATATTCTGGATGCCGCCCGCCGTGTGGTGAACGTGCTGACCAACCGTCCCCGGGTCTGGCTGGCACTGGATCACCCGGTGATCCTGGCGGCAGAGATGCTGATGCCCAGCGATCTGTTCAGCGTTCCGGCGGGGATGATCCTGGGCATCATCACTTCGGAGGGCAATAAGCAGAGCCACGCGGCGATCATTGCGCGGGCCATGCACATTCCCTGCGTGGTGCAGGTGGGGCAGGCGTTCCTGGACGACTGCGACGGCCGCACCGTGGTGCTGGATGCCAACAACGGCGAGTGCATCCTGGACCCGGATGCCAACACCCGTCAGCAGGCGGTCAGCCGCATCTGTGAGCTGCAGTGGGAGAGCGAGGAAGCCGCCCGCATCAGCGCCCTGCCCAACCGGACAAAGGATGATGTGCCCTTTGAGCTCCTGGCCAACTGCTACGGGCAGGAGGATATCGAATCGGCGCTGCAGGCAGGCGCTTCCGGCGTGGGCCTGCTGCGCAGCGGCTATATGATGCTGCCGGGCCGCCCGGTGGACGAGCAGGAGCAGTTCGTGTTCTATCAATCCTGCATTGCCGCCGCAAAGGGCGGTGTGGTGACAGTGCGCACCTTTGATTTTGGTGTGGACCGCGCCATGGCCGATATCCATAGGGGGCTGGAATCCTCCAAGCTGGGTCTGCGGGGCATCCGCAGCAGCCTGCGCCAGACCCATCAGTTTGAAACGCAGATCTGCGCCCTGCTCCGGGCGGCAGCCCACGGCCCCCTGCGGGTCATGTTCCCCATGGTGACCAACCTCGAAGATTGGGATGAGGCCATGCGGCTGGTAGCGCACTGCCGCCAATTGCTGCGGGAGCGCGGGGAGGAGTTTGACCCGGACACGCCCTTTGGCGTGATGTTCGGGGTGCCCTCGGCCTGCCTGACGGCAGAGGAATTCGTGGAGCATGGGTGCAATTTCTTCCTCATTGAGACAAACGATCTGACCCAGTACACCCATGCGGTGGATCGGGATATCTCCATTGCCGAGCGCTACTACCGCCCGGCCAGCCACGCAATGAAAAAGCTCATCCGCATGGTGGTGGAGGCTGCCCGGGAGGGCGGGATCCCCGTGACCATCTGCGGCAGCGCGGTGGGCAATCCGGCCAACACCCTGCAATATCTGCAGCTGGGCCTGCGGAGCTTTTCGGTCAGCCCGCAAAACCTCATTGAGGTGAAAAAAGCGCTGATGAACGCGAGAATAAAGTAAACAAAAAGGACGGCATGCGCCGTCCTTTTTGTTTATACTGATGTGAAAAATACGCAAAGTCATCCGCTGGAGCCGTCTCAGTGAAAAAACGGGTATCGTAAGACTGGTTTACTCCAAGTTGCCCGTCAGGGTCATCACGGCGGAGAGCACTGCCAGCGGGGCGGTCTCGCACCGGAGGATGCGGGGGCCAAGGCCGAC
>OGNV01002222.1_pt1 | contig 9824 bp, 9 predicted proteins | sample 1573561 | NCBI WGS metagenome assembly OGNV01 (sample SAMEA2581892, study PRJEB24529) | metagenome | biome: Human gut stool | place: China | collected 2011
ACGCGCTGCAACATGGTCCGCATCGGCGACGAGATGGCGCAGGTGCTGACCGACGCGGGCATCAGCGTCGTGCACGACCGCTCGCTCTACGACTATCCGAGCTATTCGGGTGCGTACAACCGCTCGCTCGAGGCCATCGAGGGCTATCTGGAAAAATACCCGACCATCTCGTTCGTGCTCGACGTGCACCGCGATGCGGTGCAGGACGCAAACGGCAACCAGTTCAAGCTCCTGTGCGGCGAGGATAAGAATGCCGCGCAGCTCGAATTCGTCATCGGCTCAAACGGCGGCGGGCTGAGCCATGATCTCTGGCGCGAGAACTTAAAGCTCGCCTGCGCCGTGCAGGAAACGCTGTACAAGGATCACCCCACATTGATGCGCCCCGTCACCGTGCGCAACTCCCGCTATAACCAGCACGCGACGACGGGCTCGCTTCTCGTCGAGGTCGGTACGGCGGGCAATTCGCTCGAAGAAGCCGTCAACGCCGCGCGGCTTTTTGCCGCGGGCTTTGCCAAAACGATACAAAACGGGACGTAACGGCGCTCCCGCCGCCAAAATAGACGGAAAGAGGCAAAAAAAGCACAAATTCTTGTCAAAGTTGCCGTGTTGCATTCTGCACAAAAATCCTGTTAAATGGAAGTTACCATTTCAATCGAAAAATTTCGTCAGAAATTATTTTTTCAGGAGGGGTAATTCCATGGAGCTTCTTCAGGAGCGCATCCGCCGCGAGGGCAGAGTCCTGCCCGGCAACATCGTCAAGGTCGACGGTTTCCTCAACCACCGCGTCGACACCCGTCTGCTCGAGGACATTGCGGACGAGTTCGCCAAGTATTTCGACACCAGCAAGATCACTGTCGTTCTGACGGCGGAGGCCAGCGGCATCGCGCTTGCGACCATCTGCGCGCAGAAGTACGGCGTCCCCATGCTCTTCGCCAAGAAGGCCAAGAGCGACAACATCGAGGGCGGCCTCTATCAGAGCGACATCTACTCTTATACCTACAAGAAGAAGGTCACCCTGCTGGTAAGCAAGGAGTGGCTCTCCTCTGACGATAAGGTCCTCATCATTGATGACTTCATGGCTAACGGTGAAGCTATGCGCGGCCTGTGTGACATCGTGACCGCCGCCGGCGCCACCCTGATGGGTATCGGCTGCGCCGTGGAAAAGGGCTTTCAGGGCGGCGGTGACCGTCTGCGCGCTGCCGGCGTCAACCTGAAGTCTCTGGCCATTATTGAATCCGCTGAGCCCGGCAACATTGTGTTCCGGGACGACGACTGATCGTCCTCACCATTCCGCGGGAGGCGGCGCATCATGACGCTGCCTCCCCTTTTTCAACAGAATCTATTCAATTCAAAATACAAGGAGGAACCTACCATGTCAAGCAACGTTCGTCCCGCAACCATGGAGCGCATCACCACCCCCGCTCTGGCAGAGAGCTTTATCGACCAGCAGCTCGCAGAACTGCGTCAGCAGATCGGTGACAAGAAAGTCCTGCTGGCCCTCTCCGGCGGTGTGGACAGCTCCGTAGTCGCCGCTCTGCTCATCAAAGCCATCGGCAAGCAGCTCATCTGCGTTCACGTGAACCATGGTCTGCTCCGCAAGGGCGAGCCCGAGCAGGTCATCGAGGTGTTCCAGAACCAGATGGACGCCAACCTCATCTATGTGGACGCTGTGGATCGCTTTCTGGACAAGCTGGCCGGCATTTCCGACCCGGAGCAGAAGCGCAAGATCATCGGCAAGGAGTTCATCGACGTTTTCGCTGAGGAAGCTCAGAAGCTGGAGGGCATCTCCTTCCTGGCTCAGGGCACCATTTACCCCGACATTCTGGAATCCGACGGCATCAAGTCCCACCACAACGTAGGCGGCCTGCCCGAGGATCTGCAGTTTGAGCTGGTGGAGCCGGTGAAGCTGCTCTACAAGGACGAGGTCCGCGTGGTAGGCAAGGCGCTGGGTCTGCCCGACAACATGGTCTACCGTCAGCCCTTCCCCGGCCCCGGTCTGGGCGTCCGCTGCATCGGTGCCATCACCCGTGACCGTCTGGAGGCCGTTCGGGAATCCGACGCCATCCTCCGCGAGGAATTTGCCAAGAACGGCCTGGAGGGCAAGGTCTGGCAGTACTTCACCGTAGTGCCCGACATCAAGTCCACCGGCATCATCGACGGCAAGCGTTCCTTCGACTGGCCTGTTATCATCCGGGCCGTCAACACCGTGGATGCCGTCACCGCCGAGGTGGCCCAGCTGGACTTCGGCATGATGCAGCACATCGTGGACCGCATCACTCACGAGGTCTCCGGCGTCAACCGTGTTCTGTGGGATCTGACTCCCAAGCCCACCGGCACCATCGAATGGGAATGAGTTTTTGAAACTTTGAACCCGTTGCGGCACAACGGATAGACGGTTTTGTGCCTCTCTTTTGATAACGATTTGATAACGCTCCCCATAGGCCGTATCATTCTGTATCCCCGGTGGATTGCAGGTGAAAAGTGTTCCTTTGCGGCTTGTGGGTGACAGAAACCATATTACAAAGCCCTTACCGATGGCAACATCGGTAAGGGCTTTTGCTGTCTGTCAATCCTTTCCCAGCCTGTCCTTGAACGCTTCCACAAGGAAGTCGCTCAATTCCTTGGAGGGGACTTTGACCCATTTCCGGGTGGTGTCGTACTTGGGGTAGTTGTAGCGCCAGCGGTCGTAGTCCTCTCTGGTGATCTCCCCGGCCTCCAGCTTCTTGGCCTGCTCCGCCCAGGCGGACAGCATTTCAAGCATATCAACATAGGTCTTGCCTTTGGACTTGTCCAGCTTCAAACAGATTTCGCCGTCAATCTCTCCGATGGTAAGTCCCCGAATGTCCTCCAGGGCAAAGAGGGTGTGCATGAGGCCAATGTCGCTGTCTATGTCAGGGACGGTCAAGGCATCGGTGGACACTTCAAAGAAGCCCGCCAGCGTTCTGGTCAGGTCGGCCTTGGGGGTGCGGCTCCCGGTTTCATACTGCGCCATACGCACATCGGCAGAGCGTTCCGGGAACCCCACCACCTGACCGAGATACTTTTGCGTAACACCTTTCTTATTGCGGAAGAAGCGAATACGTTCACCAATCGCCATAACTGCCAACTCCAATCTATGTAATGGGGGACACTTGGAGTATAACAGATATGTTTAGAACTGTCAAGCAAAATATAAATAAATTTGTTTATATTTTCTTCTTGGAAAGCCTTGACATAACGGAATATAGTTAGTATAATAGAGCCAGCATTAAACAAATAGCGTTATCATTCAAGAAAGGAGGAACCAGCATGGAGAACAAGTTTATCCGGGTGGACGAGGTAGCGGACGAGCTGGGCGTGTCGAGGCCCTACGCCTACAAGCTCATTCGCCAGCTCAACGAGGAACTGAAAGGAAAGGGCTTCATCACCATTGCAGGGCGGGTCAACCGCCAGTATTTCAACGAACGGCTTTACGGAGCCAGAAAGGAAGTGAACGAAAATGCCGGTATTTAAGGACGAAAAGCGGGGCACATGGTACGTCATGGCGTGGTATCGGGACTGGACGGGGGAGCGTAAGCAGAAGTGCAAGCGGGGCTTTCCCACCAAGCGGGAGGCCCAGGACTGGGAGCGCAGCTTTCAAATGCAGACCGCCGCCGACATGGATATGACCTTTGAAGCCTTTGTCGAGCTTTACACCAAGGACGTGCGGCCCCGGCTGAAAGAAAACACCTGGCTGACAAAGGAGAACATCATCCAGAAGAAGATTCTGCCCTACTTCGGCAAGCGGAAGATCAGCGAGATCACCACCAAGGACGTGATCGCATGGCAGAATGAGCTGCTGGCCTATCGGGACGAACAGCGCAAGCCCTACTCCCAGACCTACCTCAAGACCCTGCACAACCAGCTCAGCGCCATTTTTAACCACGCTGTCCGCTTCTATGAGCTTCGTTCCAACCCCGCCGCCAAAGCTGGGAACATGGGGACGGAGGAGCGAAAGGAAATGCTGTTCTGGACAAAGGCGGAGTATCAGCGGTTTGCGGAGGCCATGATGGACAAGCCCCTCTCCTACTACGCCTTTGAAATGCTCTACTGGTGCGGTATTCGGGAGGGGGAGCTGCTGGCCCTCACCCCGGCGGACTTCGACTTTGAGGCCGGGACGGTGAAGATCAACAAGTCCTACCAGCGGCTCCACGGCGAGGATGTGATTACCACTCCGAAAACCAAGAAAAGCAATCGTACCATTAAAATGCCCAATTTCCTCTGTGACGAAATGCGGGACTACCTGGGAATGCTCTACGGGGTCAAGAAGAAAGACCGCATTTTCACCGTTACAAAAAGCTATCTCCACCATGAGATGGACAGAGGGGCGAAAGAGGCTGGTGTGAAGCGTATCAGAATCCATGACCTCAGACATTCGCACATTTCGCTTCTGATTGATATGGGCTTCTCTGCTGTGGCGATTGCTGACCGGGTAGGCCATGAGAGTATTGAGATCACATACCGCTATGCCCACCTGTTTCCGTCCAAGCAGACGGAAATGGCGGACAAGCTGGACTTTGAAAGGACGGGAGCATAATGTCGGCTAAAAATTTGGACAATCACAACCGCTGGCGGAACAAGACCGTGGCATTCCGGGTGTCCCCGGAGGAGGACGAACAGCTTGAGATTGCCGTCCGCCTGTCCGGGCTGACCAAGCAGGACTACATCACCCGGCGGCTGCTCAACCGGGACATTGTGGTGCAGGGCAATCCCAGGGTCTACAAGGCCCTGCGTGACCAGCTCGCCGCCGTCCTGGGGGAGCTGCGGCGCATGGAGGCCGGGGGCGGGGTGGATGATGAACTGCTCGCCACCATCCGCCTTATCACCATGACGCTGGATGGAATGAAGGAGGATTGATAGATTGATGGATTCCAGAGAAACGAAAAGGACTGTCCCGGTTCCGTCTGTTGGCGCAGACGGGGAACAGCCCATTTCACAAGCAACTGCCATGAGTATATCAGAAGCGGCTACCGAAAACAACCCCCAGGAGAAAAGTTTGGAGGAAAGGCTTCTGGAAATGCGCCGCATGACCGACCCGGCCTATCTCCCCACCATTTCCATGAGTGAGCTTTACCAGAATGTCTACCAGGGCAGACCGCCAATCATTGACGGTCTGCTCTACCCTGGGACGTACCTCTTTGCGGGAGCGCCCAAGGTGGGCAAGTCGTTCCTGATGGCCCAGCTTGCCTATCATGTGAGCATGGGCCTCCCCCTGTGGGGCTACCCCGTCCACAAGGGCACCGTCCTCTATCTGGCGTTGGAGGACGACCACCGCCGATTGCAGGGGCGGCTGTATCGGATGTTCGGCATGGACGGCACCAACGACCTGCTCTTTGCAATCCACGCTAAACAGCTCGGCGTTGGCCTGGAGGGACAGCTCAAAATGTTTGTCCGGGAACACCCCGATACCAAGCTGATTATCATTGACACCCTCCAGAAAGTCCGGGAGGCTGGCGGAGACAAGTACAGCTATGCCAACGACTACGAGGTGGTGGGCACACTGAAACGCCTTGCCGATGATTGCGGTATCTGTCTCCTGCTGGTACACCACACCCGAAAGCAACAGGCAGACGACAAGTTTGATATGATTTCCGGCACCAACGGCCTGTTGGGTGCGGCGGACGGGGCCTTTCTTCTTCAAAAGGAGAAACGGACGGACGGCAGCGCCATTCTGGACGTGGCCGGGCGTGACCAGCAAGACCAGCGGATGTATCTCACCAAGGACAGGGAGCGCCTTGTGTGGGAGCTGGAACGGCTGGAAACGGAGCCGTGGGTGGAACCGCCCGACCCGGTATTAGAGGCCGTTGCCGCCCTTGTGACGGCGGACAGGCCCGCCTGGGGCGGTACGGCCACGGAGCTGGCGGCGGCGCTCCAGACCGACATGAAGCCCAACGCCCTGGCTATGCGGCTGAACGTCCGGGCCGGGAGGCTGGCGGCGGATTACCATATCCGCTATGAGAACAGCAGAAGCCACGCCGGGAGAAGTATCACCCTCACCCTGGAACCGCCCCAGGCGTGACGACCGTGACGGCTGTGACGGCTTTTTTGAGAGCGGGGCGGTGTGTAAAACATCGTCACGGTCGTCACGGCCGTCACGGGGAGCGGGGCCAAAAGTCAAGGGGCCATACCTGGGGGTGGAGATTGCCGTAAGGCAATACAACCCGAACCCCTTGACTTTTGGCCCACGGAGGACACTGGCCGGGTGGGGGGAAAGGCTGTGCCTTTCCCCCCTGCCCAACGGCGAGTGTCAAAGTTTAGGCGGGGTGCAGGGTGCCCTTTTCAAAGGGCGGCCCTGCTGGGGGAGCCGTCCGCAGACGGCGGGGGCAACGCCCCCACTCCACCCCGTAGGGCGCAAATGCGCTTTTGATGGCCGCAAGGCCGTCAAAAGTGCTTTTGCGTTACTTTCGCAGAAAGTAACAAAGGCCGCCGCTGGCGCGGCGAAAGGAGTGTTGATTTGAAAAGGACGATTAGCGCAATGGTGGGACAGGGTTCGGTGAACCACAACAGCAGGGCGTTCAACGCCAAGAACACCGACCCAGAACGCTCCCACTTAAATATAACCTACTGCCACGAAAATATCAAGACAGTTTTCCATGAGCTTTTCGACGAGGCCCTCAAGCGGTACAACGACAAGCAGACCAGGGCAGACCGCAAAATCGAGGACTACTATGAAAAGATACGTTCCAGCAAGCAGGAAAAGCCGTTCCATGAAATCATCCTGCAAGTGGGCAACAAGGACGATATGAGCGCCGAGGGCGAGGACGGCCAGCTTGCGGCGGCGGTGCTGGACGAGTACATGAGAGGCTTCCAGGAGCGCAATCCCCGGCTCCGGGTGTTCTCCGCCCACCTCCACATGGACGAGGCCACGCCCCATCTGCACATCGACTTCGTACCGTTCACCACCGGGAGCAAGCGGGGCCTGGACACGAGGGTATCGCTGAAACAGGCGTTAGCGGCCCAGGGCTTTAAGGGCGGCACCAGAGGCGATACGGAGTGGAGCCAGTGGGTACGCTCTGAAAAGGAACAGCTTGCCGCCGTGATGGAGCGCCACGGGATAGAGTGGGAGGACAAGGGCACCCATGACAAGCACCTGTCTGTGCTGGACTTCAAAAAGGAGCAGAGGGCGAAAGAGATTGCCGAGCTGGACGCAGTTAAGGCCAAGAAGCAGGGACAGGTGGAACAGCAGGAGCGGCGTCTAAAGGAGCTGGCCCCGGCTGTGAGGAACATGGAGCAGTTGGCGGCGCAGTTCTCCGATGACCCGGATCGGATATTGCCAGAGCCTGGGCCGCTGGAGAGCGCCAAGTCCTACCGGGAGAAAAAGGCCAAACCCCTGCTTGCCAAGATCGTCAAGGTGCTGCGCTCCTTGTATCGGGCCTATGTCGAGTTGAAAGGGAAGTATGAGCGGTTGCAGGGTGACTATGGACGGGCCAGGGAGGGCAACGAGCGGTTGTCTGACCGCTTGCAGGAGGTGAAATTGGAGAACAAGGCCCTGCGGGGGACGGTTGCCGACTTTGAGCGGGTCAAGCGGGTGTTCGGCCCGGAGGAAGTAGAGCGGGCCGTGGAGGACGCAAAGCGCCGGGAGGCGGCAGAGAAAGAGCAGAAGAAAGCAAAGCGGAAGTTTAGCCGAGGGGCGAGGTAACACACCAGGGGTGCACTCCAAGGAGTGCACCCCTGATTTATACTTGTCAGCGGGTGCTTTTTTATGTTATGATGAGAGCAATAGATTAGAATTTTCCCAAAAGACCACGGAACTTTTTAGAAAATCTGTCGTCTATATGAATAAGGCCGAAAGGAGGTATCATTGTGAAAAGAATTGTATTGGTTATAGCTACTTTCGTTTTTGTTCTAACGGGATGTGCGAGTGTAGAGACAAATGAAAAAACAGCTTCAATTCCGACAGGAACAACTATTTCAATAGACAATCCGCAAGTATCGGCTACCCAGGGAGAGTGCGAAGCGGATTTCACTGCGCCGTTGGATTATGAAAGTTTAACAGAGCCTCCATCACTGACCGTTTCCACCTTGATGTATGTAGATAGTGTGATTGCTTCTTGTGGCAATTACCAATGGAGCCATACACTGCCTGACGGTACAGTTAGTGAATTTATTGCTTGTGGTGCTCACCCGTTGGATCAGCAAGAATATCCCATATTATATACCGCTTTTCCTGCTGGAACTTTACCGGCTCCAGAAGCTGGTGAAAATGTCGGCTCAATAGCTCCTGTATTCTATCTTGATTTTGGAGAAATTTTGCCAGAGACGGTTTCTGTTATGCGATGGCCTGCCTCGCGCATTGGTGATGCACAAACCTACTCCACTGATTTTGAAATGGTCAATACCGAGCTTGAGGGAGATACTTTTTCTCTGTTTCCTTTGGGTGATGGAGATTATGTTTATGAAGTTTCTGCGAACTGGGGAGATGTTGGGGGTGCCAGTTATACATTCCGTACATTACCCCAAATACGGGGGAACACAGACGGATAAGCTATTAGAAACGCCCTAATTTGTACGGTTAGTAATTTTCGATTTGTCGAGGACTTTTCTGCCAATGAACGATTTGAAAAAGGCGGGGGAATGTGGTTGCATTTCCCCGCCTTTTGTGATATAGTTACAGTCGCAAACCAGCAGAACAAATAGTCAGCAACTCCCTCCCGTTATCACTGCTGATAACAATTTGATAACAGCCCATCGTATAGGCTGGATAATATGGATATATCAAATAATCAAAAGAACAGGGCATCATATTTCTAAAGCAAAATCCGTTAGAATATGATACCCAGCAACGAGTGGGAATAAGCCGCCCCCCAAAAAGCTGAATCATTAAGAATCAAGAGCTATCTGATCTCAGGTGAGATCAGATAGCTCTTTTTTGTTCACTATTTCTTTTGGGCAACCGCGCCACCCGGTACAACAGGACTTTACGCTTTCTCCAGCGCCTGTGTTGCCAGTTTCAGATCCTCCACCAGCTCCAGCGCCGTTTCCAGCACATCTGCGCCGGGCTTCAGCTTCAGCGTCAGCATAGGCGTCTCCCCGGCAGAGAGGGTCAGGCGGAATTTGTACTTTGTCAATCCGCACACCTGCACCAGCGCCTCCGGACGGAACACCGCCAAGGTAAAACGCAGCGCATCCTTCTTCTGGGTGATGTCAGACACCCCCGCTTTGGCGGCAGCGGCGCGCAGCAGTGCCACATCCAGCAGTGCCAACACTGGCTTCGGCGGCTCGCCGTACCGGTCGATCATCTCGTCCATCAGGTCGGAGGCGTCATCGTTGGTGCGGATAGCCGCAATGCGGCGGTAGAGATCCATCCGCTGCTCCGGGGAGGTCACATACCGTTCCGGGATATTGGCATTCAGGGTCAGGTCGGCGGCACATTCCGTCTCGATCTTCTTTTCCTCGCCCCGTTCCTCCAAAACCGCCTCCTCCAGCAGCTTGAGATACAGGTCATAGCCCACGCTCATCAGGTAGCCGGACTGCTCCGGTCCCAGCAGATTGCCCGCGCCCCGGATCTCCAGATCCCGCATGGCGATCTTAAAGCCGGAGCCGAATTCCACGTACTCCCGGATGGCCGCCAGCCGTTTCGCGGCGGTCTCCTGCAAGATCTTCCCCTGCCGGTAGGTGAGGTAGGCGTAAGCCCGGCGGGTACTGCGGCCGATCCGCCCCCGGATCTGGTGGAGCTGGGCAAGGCCCAGCCGGTCAGCGTCCTCCATGATGAGGGTATTGACGTTGGGAATGTCGATGCCCGTCTCAATAATGGTGGTGCACACCAGCACATCCGCCTCGCCATCCACCATGGCCTGCATAACGGC
>OGNV01002223.1_pt1 | contig 9821 bp, 6 predicted proteins | sample 1573561 | NCBI WGS metagenome assembly OGNV01 (sample SAMEA2581892, study PRJEB24529) | metagenome | biome: Human gut stool | place: China | collected 2011
GTCTTTTCTTTTGACCATGAATGGCCGTTTTCTTTTCCGCAAGAGGAAAAGAAAAGGGGGATTCAATTCTGCATGGTATCACCATGCTTTCCCGTGCCGCAAAGCGGCACACGCGTATACGATTTGGTAAAATAAAACAGAAACATTTGCTGAAAGATAAAGAAAGAGGTATTTTTATGGCGGAACTGACCCCCATGATGAAGCAATATCTGGAAATCAAGAAGGACAACCCGGATTCCATTCTGTTTTTCCGTCTGGGGGACTTCTATGAGATGTTCGCCGACGACGCGAAGATCGCCTCGAAGGAGCTGGACCTGGCCCTCACCAGCCGGGACCACGGCAAGCACCAAAAGCCCGCCGAGGAGCAGATCCCCATGTGCGGCATCCCCTATCACGCCAGCGAGTCCTATATTGCCCGTCTCATCGCCAAGGGCTACAAGGTGGCCATCTGCGAGCAGATGGAGGACCCCGCCACCGCCAAGGGGCTGGTGAAGCGGGATATTATCCGGGTGGTGACCCCCGGCACTGTTATCGACGCCGCATGTCTGGATGATAAGTCCGGCAACTACCTCTGCGGCATTTATCTGGACAGTCAGGGAGGCGGCGCGGCCTTCTGCGACCTCTCCACCGGCGAGACCCACCTGACCGCCTTCGCCGGCAAGGATGCACTGACCCACATCATCAACGAGCTGGGTCGGTTCAATCCCGCCGAGGCCATTCTCAGCGACGGGGCCTACAGCGAACAGGCGCTGACAGACGTCCTTACCGACAAATTCCACTGCCGCTATGAAAACGGTGGTGAGCGCCGGTTCCGGCTGGCAGAGGCGGAGAAAAATATCCGCGCTCAATATGGTGAGGAAGCCTTTTCCAAGCTGCCCGCCGGGGAGCCTGCCGCCGCCATGGCTCTGGGCGGTTTGCTGAACTACCTCTACGAGACCCAGAAAACCGACCTCTCCCACATCCGGGAACTGGATTACTACCGTCAGGGCCGCTTCATGGAGCTGGATCTGGCCGCCCGCCGGAATCTGGAGTTGACAGAGACCCTTCGGAGCAAGGAGAAGAAAGGCAGCCTCCTCTGGGTGCTGGACAAAACCAAGACCCCCATGGGCGGGCGGATGCTGCGCAGCTGGCTGGAGCAGCCCCTGCTGTCCGTAACGGATATTGACCGCCGCAGCAGCGCCGTGGCAGCACTGGTGGATGACACCATCCGCAGGGAGGAACTCATCGCCGGAATGACCGGCCTTGGAGACATGGAACGGCTCATTGGCCGCATCGTCTATGGCACCGCCGGTGGCCGGGACCTGACCTCCCTCCGCGCCGCCATGGAAAAGCTGCCCAACCTGAAAGAGCAGCTCACCGGGTTTTCCGACCGCCGTCTGACCGAACTGACCGCCGAGCTGGACACGCTGGACGATATCAGCGGGGACATTGCCGCCGCCATCTGTGACGAGCCGCCCTTTTCCGTCCGGGAAGGCGGCATCATCCGGGATGGCTTCAATGAAGAAGTGGACCGCCTGCGGCACATCCTGAAAAGCGGCAAGGGCGTTATGGCGGAGATGGAGGCCAAGGAGAAAGAAAAAACCGGCATCCGCACCCTGAAAATCGGCTATAATAAAGTTTTCGGCTACTACATCGAGGTCTCCAACGCCTTTAAGGAGCAGGTGCCGGAAACCTACATCCGCAAACAGACCTTGGTAAACGGTGAGCGGTTCATCACACAGGAACTGAAGGATCTGGAACATGAGATCCTGACGGCCTCCGAGCGGGTGGTGGCGCTGGAATATGAGCTGTTCTCCGCCCTGCGCCAGCAGATCGCGGACAACGCCGGGCGCATCCAGAAAACCGCCGCGGCGGTGGCGGAGTGCGACGCGCTGTGCTCCTTTGCCTCCGTAGCAGTCCACAACAATTTCTGCCGTCCGGAGGTGGACGAATCCGGGGTCATCGAGATCCGGGAGGGTCGTCATCCGGTGGTGGAAAAGGTTCTGAAGGACAGCCTGTTCGTCCCCAACGACACCTTTATGGGCGAAAAGGAGGAGCGGGTGGCCATCATCACCGGCCCCAACATGGCCGGCAAATCCACTTATATGCGGCAGGTGGCGCTGATCGTCCTCATGGCCCAGATGGGCAGCTTCGTCCCCGCCAAATACGCCCATATCGGCGTGGTGGATCGGATCTTCACCCGCATCGGCGCCAGCGACGATCTCTCCGCCGGGCAGTCCACCTTCATGGTGGAGATGACGGAGGTCTCCGATATTCTCCATCAGGCCACCAAAAATTCTCTTCTGATCCTGGATGAGATCGGCCGGGGCACCTCCACCTTTGACGGTATGGCCATCGCCCGGGCTGTTCTGGAATACTGCGCTGACAAAAAGACGCTGGGGGCCAAAACTTTGTTTGCCACCCATTACCACGAGCTGACGGAGCTGGAAAACACCCTCCCCGGCACGGTGAACTACAACATCGCCGTCAAGCGCCGGGGGGAGGATATCATCTTCCTGCGGAAGATCATCCCCGGCGGCGCCGACCGCAGCTACGGCATCGAAGTCGCCAAGCTGGCGGGTCTGCCGGAGAAGGTGGTCCAGCGGGCCAAGGTCATTCTGAAGGAGCTGGAGGACGAAAACGGCGTACAGTACGTGGCCGCCCGGAAAGAGACCGATCAGGTCTCGCTGGACGCCATGAGTGAGGGCGAGGTGCTGGACGCCATCCGCCGCTGCCAGCCGGATACGCTGACACCCATTGAGGCAATGAGCCTGCTGTATGAGCTGAAACAGAAACTCAGTAAGTGAGTGCTGCTCCCGCAGAAGGGCATTCTTCAAAATAGGCTTTGCCTATTGGAATGCACCCCCCATTCTCTTTTCCTCTTGCGGAAATGAGAATGCGCCGTGCATGGTGGAAGAGAAAAGGCACCGAATCCAAACTTGCACATTTGTGCAAGTTTGGGGAATGCGGTTCTCAACTGTTCTGCTCAGAAATTTGTTTTCTGCTTCGTGGCACGGGCGGAGTGCGGATTTCATTCAGTCTTGTACACCGTGCTGATAGTCACATGAAACCTCGGGATGCAAATAGGACACCCTCTGCTTCTTTTTCCGCTGCCGCTCGTGCTCATTTATAGAGCAGTGCAGCGCTTAGCGAAGCGGAAAGTGCGGAAAGAGAAGCAGGTCAAGTCCGGTTTTGCAGCCCGATGAATGCCACGCCACCAAATGCGGGGACGCACTTAGGTCATTTGGAGACTTTCAGCGCAGCCGACAGAAGGACTCCGGGGCTGCATGGCAGTTCGTGACGGCGGACCCCTCGTTTTGGGTGAGTTGGCCTTTTGCAGGCCAACTCATCCCTGACATTTTTTCTTTTCCACCGTGCACGGCGCATTTTCTTTTTGATGTCTCAAAAAGAAAATGGGGGGTGTAATCCTGTGCCGCATAGCGGCACCTCCTGCGGCGATTCGCCGCACATTCTGGGTTCTCCCTTTCAGAGAGAACCATTCAAAGGAGCCTTGCAATGGCCAAACGTAAATCCGCCTCCTATATGACCCCCGGTGAGCAGATCGCCGGAACTGTTTTCTTTGTGATCTATCTGGTGGTGCTGCCCTTTGCCACAGCGCCCCTGTTCCGATTGGCGGAGCGGCTGCTGGATGCCAGCATTTCGCCCTCGCTGCAAAATGCCATCTATTATTACACACTGTTTGCCGTTACGTTCATCATTTTCCACAGCTTTCTGGGCCGCACCACCCGGAATTTTGCGGACAATTTGGGCAACGCCTGCAAGTCGATCTTAGTGGGTCTCATCGCTCTGTACGGCCTCAATGAGTTAGTCTACCGGCTGACCCGGATGTTGGTGAACAACCACACCAACCTGAATGACACCACTATCTCCGCCCAGATCCATGACGCCCCCAGAGTAACGCTGCTGATCGTAATTTTCCTGGCTCCCTTCGTGGAGGAAGTGCTGTTTCGCGGGCTGGTATTCGGCAATCTGAAAAGCAAAAGCCGCACGGTGGCCTATGTGGTAAGCTGCCTGCTGTTCGCCTTGCTCCATGTGTGGCAGTTTGCCGTAGTGCGGCAGGACATCACCTATTTCCTGCTGATGGTGCAGTATCTGGTGCCGGGCCTGGTGCTGGCCTGGGCCTATGACCACACCGGGACCCTGTGGAGCTCCATTCTGCTCCACGCCGCCGCCAATGCCCTTCATGTGTCGGCAGGTATGTGATACCCTATATAGAATCGAGCGTGGAGTTCTGTGAGTTTTTTTGACGTGTTTTCTGAAATGCTGGTCATTCTCTTCTGCATGGCCGCAGGTTTTCTCGCCCACAAGCTGGGATATCTGAGCAAGCAAACGGATCAGAATCTTTGCCGTTTGCTCCTGGGTATCATTGTGCCTTGCCTGATTTTAGGCTCCGTCTCCGCTGGAGATACCCTGCCCAGTACCGAGGAAATTCTTTCCGTTTTAAAGGTAGCAATCGTTTATTATGGGCTGGGTTTCTGTGCCGCTACCTTTGTGCCCCACCTGTTGGGTGGAACAGTCAAGCAGCAGTGTGTCTGGCGCTATTCGTTGATTTTTTCAAATATGGCCTTTATCGGCTATCCGGTATCGGTCGCTCTCTTTGGTCAGGAGGCACTGTTCTATGCCGTGATCCTGGTCCTGCCCTTTAACCTGCTGTCCTATTCTCTGGGTCCCTTGATGCTGGCTGGACAGGCAAAGTTTCGTTGGCAGCAGTTGCTATCGCCATGTATCGTTGCCTCGGTGATCGCCTTGATGGTGGCCCTGTTCCACATCAATATGCCAGCCTTGCTTGGGGAGTGTCTGAACTTTACAGGCAGCCTGACAACCCCCTTATCCCTCTTATTGGTCGGTTCTCTGCTGGCAGATTTGCCTTTTGGACGGGCATTTACTTCACCCCGGCTGTGGGCTCTGGCGGCCTTCCGACTTCTGATCCTTCCCATTATGCTGTGGCTGCTCCTGAAGTGGACCGGTATCGGCACACCTCTGGTGGCTAATATCGCCGTGATCCTCATGGCCATGCCCACCGCCCTCAACGGCAGTATGCTGGCCATGGAATACGGCGGTGACACCGAATGTATGGCCCAGAGCATTTTCCTGACCACCCTGATGTCTATTATCACCATTCCCGTTTTGGCAGCATTGCTGTAAGGAGAAATCATATGCCTCACATTCAACAATTATCGTCTCATGTGGCCGACCTGATCGCCGCCGGCGAGGTGGTGGAGCGCCCCGCCTCCGTTGTAAAGGAGCTGGTGGAAAACGCCATCGACGCCGGAGCCTCCGCCATCGTGGTGGAGATCCAGCGGGGCGGCATGGGCCTGATCCGGGTGACAGACAACGGCTGCGGCATCGCGCCGGAGGAGCTGCCCACTGCCTTTTTGCGCCACGCCACCAGTAAGCTCCGCACGGCGGAGGATCTGGCTAAAATCGGGACCCTTGGCTTCCGTGGTGAGGCTTTGGCGGCTATTTCCGCCGTCAGCCGGGTGGACGTGCTGACCCGGCGGCCGGGGGATACCACGGGTTCCGCTATCCATGGCGAGGGCGGGCACATGGAGCCTGTCCGGGAGGAGGGCGCCCCGGAGGGTACCACCATCCGGGTGGCGGATCTCTTTTACAACACCCCTGCCCGGTTGAAATTCATGAAGAAGGACAGTGCCGAGACCGCCGCCGTGGCGGGGCTGATGCAGCATCTGGCGCTGAGTCACCCGGACGTCTCCTTCAAGTTCATCAAGGACGGGCAGGAATCCCTTCACACCCCCGGAGACGGCAAGCTGGAATCCGCCGTGTACGCCGCCTTGGGCCGGGAATTCGCCAAAACGCTGGTGCCGGTACAGGGCCGGGGCGGGGACATCGAGGTGCGGGGCTTTGTGACCGCTCCCGTCAACGGCCGCGGCTCCCGCTCCATGCAGGTATTTTTCGTCAATGGCCGGTTCATCAAGTCCCAGCTTCTGACCACTGCTTTAGAGGAAGGCTACCGGAATCAGCTTCTCAAGGGCCGGTTCCCCGGCTGTGTGCTGGAGGTGCTGCTGCCGGTGACGGCGGTGGACGTGAACGTCCATCCCGCCAAGACCCAAGTGAAATTTGCCAAGGAGCATGACGTATTTGATGCTGTGTTCCACACGGTCATGGACGCGTTGGATGCTCGCGGTGGGGCTGTGACGAAGCCGGCTCCCCCGCCGGTCCGAGAGGCCCAAAATCCCCGGCAGGACTTTTTTCAGTCCATGGACGCCAAGGCGTACCGGGAACAGGGGACGAAACCCGCCGCTGCACCTACCATTGTAAAATCCCCCGCCCCGGCCCAGCCACCCAAGGCGGCCCAACCCGCTTTCCGTCCGCAGCCGGTGACACCGGCTGCGCCTGTCAAGCCCTCCTGGAACACGGAGTGGCGCTCCACTGCCAAGGTGGCGGACAGCGTCCAGCCCATCTGGCCGCCTCGGGATACTGTCAAGGCAGCGCCTGCCAGCGCCCTGGGAAAGGCCCCCGCCTCCGTGACCGCCAAGCCTGCGGAGCCTGTGGTTCCTGTGCCGGAAAAGACGGTGGAACCCGCCCCGGCCCCTAAGCCCTTTGTCCCGGCCATTCCCGCCGTCCCGGCCCAGCAGACTGCCATGGAACTGCCGGGGCAGGAAACGGTGCTGCCGGAGGCAGCCCCGTGGCGCATTGCCGGAGAAGTCCTGAACACTTACATTATCTGCGAGGATGACGCGGAGACCCTCTGGCTTATCGACAAGCACGCCGCCCATGAGCGGATGAACTTTGACCGGCTGATGACCTCCAAGGAGCCGCCCATGCGGCAGACCCTTTTGCAGCCCATCGCCGTGGAACCCGGCAAGGAGGACGCCGCCCTGCTGCTGGACAATCTGGAGCTGCTGGAACAGTTCGGCTTCGGCTGTGAGGATTTTGGTGACGGCGCAATTCTGGTGCGGGAGGTCCCGGCGGATTTGGACGCGGCGGACACCGCCGCCACGCTGGAGGAATTTGCACAGAATCTCCGCACAGGCCGGAATCTGGACGAAAAGCGGGAGGCGCTGCTGCACACCATGGCCTGCAAGGCCGCCATCAAGGGCGGCTGGACCAGCGACCCCGCCGAGTTGAAGATCTTGGTGGAAAAGGTGCAGAGCGGGGAGGTCCGGTACTGCCCCCACGGACGGCCCGTAGTGGTGAAGGTCACGAAATACGAGCTTGAAAAGCTTTTCAAGCGGGCCTGAGAAGGGAAATTTCAAACAGCCAAAAGCCACCGCCGTCGCGGCGGTGGCTTTTCAACGAAAGGATGCAACAAGCATGGATATGATTCAAACGCTGGCGCAGGAGCTGAATAAGGACCCCCGGCATGTGGAAAACGTGGTCCGGCTGCTGGACGAGGGCAACACGATCCCCTTCATTGCCCGCTACCGCAAGGAGCTTCATGGCGCTATGGACGACACCTCCCTCCGGACGCTGGAGGAACGGCTCCAATACCTCCGCGGGTTGGAGGAACGCCGGGATACGGTGAAAAAGTCCATCGAGGAGCAGGGCAAGCTGACGGAGGAATTGGCCGCCGCCATCGACAGCGCCCAGACCTTGGCAGAGGTGGAGGATCTTTATCGCCCCTACAAGCAAAAGCGCCGCACCCGCGCCACCGTGGCCCGGGAAAAGGGCCTGGAACCGCTGGCCGCGCTGTTATTTGCTCAGGAGCGGGACTGTCCCCGTCCGGAGGAAGCCGCCCAGGGCTTCATCGATTCGGAAAAGGGCGTGGAGACGGCGGCGGACGCTCTGCAAGGAGCCAATGACATCATCGCCGAGTGGATCAGCGATGATGTGGTCATCCGCAAGTCCCTGCGGGAGCTGCTGGAGCGGCGAGGTACTCTGCGTTCCCTCGCCGCCACGGAGGAGGACAGCGTTTACCGCCTGTACTACGATTTTGAGCAGTCCCTCAGCCACTTGCAGGGTCATCAGATCCTCGCCATCAACCGGGGCGAAAAAGAGGAAAAGCTGAAGGTCACTGTCCTGCTGGACCGGGAGCAGGCGCTGCCGCTGCTGCGGCGCGCGGTGGTAAAACCCGGCTCTGCCGCCATGGAGTTTGTGAAGACCGCTGCCGAAGATGCCTATGACCGGCTCATTTTCCCCTCTCTGGAACGGGAAATGCGGACGGCACTGACGGAAAAGGCCAGCGAGGGCGCCATCGGCCAGTTTGCCCTGAACCTGAAACCCCTTCTGATGCAGCCGCCGGTGAAGGGCAAGGTCACCATGGGTCTGGACCCCGGCTACCGCATGGGCTGTAAAGTCGCGGTGGTGGACGGCACCGGCAAGGTGCTGGATACCGCCGTGGTCTATCCCACCTACGGGGAGCGGCAGAAGAATGAGGCCATCGCTACCCTCAGCAAGCTGATCGCCAAGCACGGCGTGGAGCACATTGCCATCGGCAACGGCACCGCCAGCCGGGAAACGGAGCAGATGGCGGTGGAGCTGATCCGGCAGGTGAATGAGGCCGGCGCCCACGTCAGCTATATGATCGTCTCGGAAGCGGGTGCCTCGGTCTACTCCGCAAGCAAGCTGGCTGCCGAGGAGTTTCCCCAGTACGATGTGAACCTCCGCTCCGCCGTTTCCATCGCCCGGCGGCTGCAGGACCCCCTGGCGGAACTGGTGAAGATCGACCCCAAGGCCATCGGCGTGGGGCAGTATCAGCACGATATGCCCCAGAAGCGGCTGGATGACGCTCTGAACGGCGTGGTGGAGGACTGCGTCAACGCCGTAGGCGTGGATGTCAACACCGCATCCCCCTCCCTTTTGCAGCGGGTGGCGGGACTGAACGGCACCACGGCGAAAAACGTGGTAATCTATCGGGAGGAAAACGGCGCGTTCACCTCCCTCGCCCAGATCAAAAAGGTTCCCAAGCTGGGGCCCAAGGCCTTCCAGCAGTGCGCGGGCTTTTTGCGGGTGCCGGAGAGTAAAAGCGTACTGGACAACACCGCCGTCCACCCGGAATCCTATGACGCCGCCAAGGCCCTGCTGGAGCTGACAGGCCACACCTTAGCGGATGTGAAGAACGGAGCCATTTCCGACCTTCCCGCCCGCCTCGGCGCTTACGGGGAAGAAAAAGCGGCGGAGGAGATCGGCGTGGGCGTCCCCACCCTGCGGGACATCGTATCCGAGCTGCTGAAACCGGGGCGGGACGTCCGCGATGAGCTGCCTAAGCCCATCCTCCGCACGGACGTGCTGGAAATGAAGGACTTGAAGCCCGGCATGATCCTCACCGGCACGGTGCGGAACGTCATCGACTTCGGCGTGTTCGTGGATATCGGCGTCCATCAGGACGGTCTGGTGCACATCTCGCAGGTGTGTGACAAATTCATCCGGCACCCCTCCGAGGCGGTGTCCGTGGGGGATGTTGTGAAGGTGGTCGTTCTGGAGGTGGACGTGAAGAAAAAGCGCATCAGCCTTTCCATGAAGCAGGCAAAATAAATTTTTTCCATGTAAAATTCAAATCATCAGGAGAGTCGGCGGTCTTTTGGCCGCCGGCTCCAGCGTGTCGAAAAAGTCTTTTCTCCCCGCTGAGCAAGTTTTCAGAGCTTCATAAAAGTTCTGAAAACTTAGGATTTTAATGGCGAAGAAATACGTTGCCGACCTAACCGGTTTCCGGGCGCAAGACGCCCGGAAACCGGGAGCCTTCCTCGAAACAGCCCTCGCTTCATCCGCCACTGGCGGCGCTTCGCCTGTTTCCCCTTCTTGGGTTATCTCCGCGCTAAGAGCCGCCTTGCGGCGGTTGCGCTCCGAAACGCGTCTGCGGGTGCAGTCCCGCGCACACCCTTCACCCGCAAGGGGTATGCAGCATCCGTAAAGCGGCGGAG
>OGNV01002234.1_pt1 | contig 9776 bp, 7 predicted proteins | sample 1573561 | NCBI WGS metagenome assembly OGNV01 (sample SAMEA2581892, study PRJEB24529) | metagenome | biome: Human gut stool | place: China | collected 2011
ATATAATAAAAATGATAGTAAAGCAGATTTCTAATGAACTAATATTGAAGATCAATGCAGAGATAGAAACATCCTGTATAGACAGTGACATATCTTCCGATAAGGCTTTGTATATGATTGATTTCATCAGACCGTTGTTTGAAGAGCTAAGAGAATATATACACAAATATAACTTTCGGGATAATGAGGAAGAGATAGACTTCTTTAAAAATAGCAAACCGTTAATTCTAAGCAAATTAATATACTACAACGATATTTATACGCTTGAATTGAGAAAGCCTAATGGTAATAAAGAAGTGGTTAAGGAGTATTACAAGAAAAAACAGACTGCGATAACAGATTTCTGCAATAACAATCTTGATTTTTATCAGTATTATCGCTCCAAAGCGACACATTTAGATCGATACTATTTCCTTAGAGGTCATGAGAACTACAAGTTATGCCATAATTGTGGGTTGTTGGATAAAGATCCTTTGTTCTCTACCTGTTGTGACCATAGAGTAGCCAAGATGTTGGCTTATGATATGCTGGAAATTTATCTGCAACAGCGATTACAAGACGTAGAAAGGATAGAAGTAGTAGAAACCAGTCGAGTTTCTCTTCCCGATAATCCATTTCGATGGACGGGCACTAAGGTTGCTGCCATTGAATTAGGATATGCCATATATGCTGCTGGAGTGCTGAATAATGGAAATGCTGATATAAAGGAAATAATGACTTATATAGAAGCATCTTTCAAAATAGACTTAGGTGATTATTACCGCACTTATCTCACCATCCGGGAGCGCAAAAGGGACAGAACAGCCTTCCTTAGCAATTTAATAGAAAAGCTCCTTCGGAAGATGGACGAAAACGACAATTAACCTCCTTGTAAGGTTCTGCTAATTATTTTCTCTTTTCGCAAGTCCCTCATAAACTACATGGACTTTTGAAAAGAGAAAATATTTTTGTCTATACATGAATGATAGAATGATGTTTATCTACCTGTTAGTCTTTCAGTCTTACTTTCATACAGCCTTGCAATCTTGACATCTTGTAATCAAGAAAACAAGTTGTCAAGAAATCAAGCTATCAATATTTCAAGAAAACAATACTTCAATACTGTACTAAAAAACTCATCGGTCGGGGAACGCCCAGCGGCAAGGGGCGGGACCACCCGTCCCGACGAGCGAAAAAGATGCTTGTTTGAGTAATTTTTCTTTCATTGGAAACACGACTTCGGAGTGCTTTTCTAAAAAAGTTCAGAGCTGCTGGGATAAATCTCAGCAGCTCTGAACACACCTTGCTGTTATCTGACGATAACCAATTTCAGTCACCTGAAATTATTTAGCCATATCTAATTTGCGCACCAATAATTCCATATCATTACTGACCTTTACATCAGTAATTCGTGCATAGATTTGAGTAGTTCTAATATTGGTGTGCCCTAAAATTTTGGATACCGTTTCAATCGGTACTCCATTGGCTATCAGGACAGAAGTCGCACACGAATGACGTGCTACATGAAATGTCAAGCTCTTGTTTATCGAGCAAATAGACGCAATTTCTTTCAAGTACTCATTAACTTTTTGGTTACTTATAATCGGTAAAATCATCCCGTTTGGCAACTGGTCTTTATACTTTTCAAGAATAGCTTTGGGTACATCAAGCAATCGAATGTTAGATGCAACATTGGTTTTGTGGCGTTTGGTCATAATCCAAAGATTGCCATCAAATGCAGTGCGAATGTTTTCTTGGGTAAGTTCGCATACATCAATGTACGAGAGAGCCGTATAGCAACTGAAAACAAATAAATCCCGTACCTGTTCCAACCTTTTAGAAGCAAACTTCTTGTTGTAGATGGTGGTTATCTCTTCCATCGTCAGATAATCCCTGTCGGTTTGCTCAAACTTAACCCTATAATTCCCGAAAGGGTCAGCAGTAACCAGTCCTGTGTTCTTGGCAAAGTTTATAATCGTGCGGAAACGCTGTATAAACTTCATCGCTGTGTTGTGGCTGCATCCATGATGGTTTTTGATGTACAACAGGAAATTATCAATGAACACGACATTTATCTCTTTGATAAGCATATCCGAAACCGAATACTTAAACTTCATGAACTCGATAAGACGTTTCTTTGTCAGTTCATAACGTGAGTACGTTTTGTCGGTAGTGTTCATTTTTACCTTTTGAAGATATTGCTCGTTGTGCATCTCAAAGAACTCAATTAACGTTTTACCCCATTCAATCTTACCTAAAAAGGCGTTTTTTACCCGTTCAGAGGTCACAAAACCGTCTTGCTCCAATAGAGCATGGTAATGTTGGTGTACTGTGCTGCGGATACTGTCTAACATTGAATTGATACTTGCGGCTTCGGCACTTCTGCCGGAAGCCTTTCCTGTACTGACATTCCAGTTGGCAGGGTTTATTTCCATTTGTGTGTTGAACTGCGACACAATTTGGTCGATGGTGATGCGTGCAATAATTGGTGCATTACCGTTTTTCTTCGCTGCATTTCGCTTAACGAAAAATAGGAGCTTGAAAGTAGTCCTCATAATCTCATTTTTTTGGTTGCAAAATTAATTTTATTGATTGTAAATGAGATATTTGCAGGGTAGACAAATGTGGACAGAGGTTAGCCATTTTGGGACATTCTGTGACCTATTTTTCCATGCTTTTGTATTGGTCACGAATTGGTCATAGAAGTGTGTCTTTTCGTGACCTTTTGGTGTCTTTGGTCACGGACATTATACAAAGAAAAAACTCCTGCAATACCTTGATATTGTAGGAGTTGTCTTCTTTAAGTCTTGTTTTGACTTGTCTTTCAGTGATCCGCCTGGGGCTCGAACCCAGGACCCCAACATTAAAAGTGTTGTGCTCTACCTGCTGAGCTAGCGAATCAATCCTTATTTGCGTATCAGTTATTTCCTGATTGCGGGTGCAAAGGTAGTGACTTTTTTTATATCTGCAAGCTTTTGGGTGAAAAAAGTTTTATTTATTTTTCGTCATCTTCCTCTATCTTCTGATTATCAGATGTTTCATGTGTGTCGTATTTTATTCTCTCTTTGTTGATGATGAAACGTTGATAATAGGAGAGCATTAGGGTGGTGAGCGGGAGTGCTATGATCATACCTAACATTCCGAGCAAGGATCCCCAGATGGAAAGAGATAAAAGAATGATGGCAGGGTTGAGCCCTGTGATCTTTCCCATGATTCTTGGGACAAGGAAACCATCTTGGATGGCTTGAACAACAATAAAAACAACGAGGGCACCTGCTAGTATTACCCAGAAATTCTCACCGGTATCAGCTGCTTTTAGGATTGCTAATATGACGGTAGGCAAGAAACCGATAATCTGCAGATATGGAACCATATTGAGGGCACCGATGAAAAGTCCCAAGGCAATAGCCATCGGAAAGTCGATGATCAGGAATCCAATGCTGAACAAGATGCCGACACAGAAGGCAACAAGTGCCTGGCCGCGGAAATAGCGATTCATTCCATCCTGTATGTCATTGACCAGATTGGATGCAAAGGTACGGTATTTGCCTGGTAACAGGTGAAGCCATCCTTCTGCGATGGATTCATAGTCGAGCAAGATGAATACCACATATAATAAAATGATGAATGAAGCGAATACGCTAAACAGAATATTAATAGATTCCGCAACGAGTGCCCAAAGTTTAGGAACAGTCTCTTTAATGGTATTCATTATATTTTCTTCACTTAGGATTCGGTTCAGTGCCTGAAGGTCGATATGCCTGTGGATAAATTCCGAAAGAGTAGGAGGCACTGTTCCGGAACGATAAGCACCATTAGTCAGATAAGTAACCAACAGATCGTTCATTCGTCCTATTTCGGCAAGCATTGGGGGCACTAAAAGGTAAAAAATGGCAATTCCTACTATGGTAATGCTGAACAATGCGCAGAAAATAGAAATGATCCTGCTTTTAAAGCGTAATTTATACTGGAAAAATTTGACGAGCGGATAAATCATATAAGCGATAAGCCATGCCACAAAAAAAGGTAGCAGTACGCCGCTGAGCCTTTTAAAAAGTATCAGTAATCCCACAATGAGCGCACAGCAGATGGAACCACGTATGAAACTATCAAATGTAATCTTTTTCCTTTCCATAATAATCTGACGTTTGATGTGCGACCTCACCGGAAATGTCCGGGCTTTGCTACCTTGAGGTCATTATGATTTTTCTTTGTCCTCTTGCAGGGCTTTCTGGTAACACTCCCGACATAAAGGTTCGTATTCGGCTGTTTCACCCAATAGCACCTGTTTGTCGTTTTTCACCGTACGGTGTGAAAAAGAGGCTAATTGTCCACATTTTACACAAATGGCATGTACCTTGGATACTTCGTCGGCAATGGCACACAAAGCTGGCATCGGACCAAACGGTATGCCTTTGAAGTCCATGTCCAATCCGGCTATGATGACACGTACTCCGTTGTTTGCCAATTGATTGCATACATCTATTAAACCACTGTCGAAGAACTGTGCCTCGTCAATGCCTACCACATCAATTTCGGATGTGAAAAGCAGTATGCTGGCTGAAGAGTCGATGGGGGTGGAGGAAATGGTATTACTGTCATGTGAAACAACGTCCCCCTCAGAATAGCGTGTGTCAATGGCAGGTTTGAATATCTCTACGCGTTGGCGGGCAAATTTGGCCCGCTTCATGCGACGGATCAGTTCTTCGGTTTTTCCTGAAAACATGGAACCGCAAATTACTTCAATTCTTCCTCTTCTTCTCGTCTCTTGTATATGATCTTCTGAAAATAATACCATGCTGATGTATGTTATAATTGGTTGCAAAAGTAATAGTTTTATTGGCTTCTCGGTGTTTTTTCATTATTTATTTCTACATTTGCGAAGTCATTCAAGAAGAAATTCAGATGTAGATATGCAAGCATTGTTGAACGATATAGAATTGGATATTCAGGAACTTAAATGCCTGATGGAGGCCGTTTCGCGTAAACCGGATTCTTCTTTGCGTGAAGTGGCAAAGAGAAATATTGTGCAAATGCGTGGCCGGTTGGACATCTTACTGGAACAGTTGGATCGGGGAGCAATACCGGAAAACGAACTTCCTGACCGGATTATAAATCCAATGCCGGAACCTGTGTCTGCAGCAGCAGCAGCAGCAGAAGAAGAAGAAGAAGAAGAAGAAGAAGAAGAAGAAGAAATAGTTGTGGGTAACCCGGAGAAAGATGAAGAGCCGGTAATAGTTCCGGAGGCTCCGGAGATGCCGGAATCTGAACAATTGGAATTGCCTGAAGTGACCGTAGAACCGGCACAATCGGCTGAAGTATCTATGAAGATTGAAACCAATACGGCTTCTACACCTATTTTGGCCGAGCGGATTAAAACAGCTGGAGATTTACGCCGTTCAATCAGTCTGAATGATTCGTTTCGCTTTTCCCGTGAACTGTTTGGGGGAAGCATGGAGCAAATGAATCATGTGTTGCAACAGATTGGGGAGATGCATTCGCTGGATGCGGCTCTTGTTTTCTTATCTTCTAAAATAAAGGTGGAAGAGGAAAATGAAGCTAAAGCTGATTTAGTGGAACTTCTCAAAAAGTACTTTATATAAAAACGCGATTATTAGGATATGGGAAAACTATATGTGGTACCGACGCCGGTCGGGAATTTGGAGGACGTGACATTTAGGGCTATTAAAGTCCTGAAGGAGGTCGACTTGATTCTGGCGGAGGATACCCGTACTTCCGGAATCTTGCTGAAACATTTTGAGATTAAAAACGTGATGCAATCCCACCATAAGTTTAATGAACATAAAACGGTGGAGAGTGTTGTTAATAGAATAAAGGCAGGAGAAACCATTGCTTTGATTTCGGATGCCGGAACACCGGGAATTTCTGATCCGGGTTTTCTGGTAGTTCGTGAATGTGTGCGCAATGGTATCGAAGTACAATGCCTGCCCGGAGCGACAGCTTTTGTTCCGGCGTTGGTAGCATCGGGATTGCCTAACGAAAAGTTTTGTTTCGAAGGTTTTCTCCCTCAGAAAAAGGGGCGTATGACAAAATTGAAATCGTTGGTGGATGAACACAGAACAATGGTGTTTTATGAATCCCCACATCGTTTGCTGAAAACATTGACACAGTTTGCCGAATATTTCGGTCCCGGACGTCGGGTATCTGTGTCCCGTGAAATTTCAAAGATTCATGAGGAAACGGTTCGCGGGACTTTGAGTGAATTGATAGAACACTTTACCGTTACCGAACCCCGGGGCGAGATTGTGATTGTACTTGCAGGAATAGACGATTAATAATAACTTCATTTAAAAACGTAAAACGTAATCGTATGAAAAAGTTAGTAGTTTTATTAGTATGCGCAGCTATGTTGGCTTCGTGTAACGGCCTGGGTGGTGGAAGTAAGGACCTGAAGGCAGAAAATGATTCTCTTTTGATGGAGTTGACCCAGCGCAATGCCGAATTGGACGAAATGATGGGTACTTTCAACGAAGTTCAGGAAGGATTTCGTAGAATAAACGCAGCTGAAAGCCGTGTTGACTTGACCCGTGGCACTATCTCTGAGAATTCTGCAACCGCAAAACAACAAATAGCATCTGATATTGAATTCATCACGAAACAGATGGAAGAAAACAAGGCACAGATCGCTAAGTTGCAGGCTATGCTGAAGAATAGTAAGAATAATTCGGCACAATTGAAAAAAGCCGTTGAATCTTTGACTCAGGAGTTGGTTGCTAAAACTCAGCGTATCGAAGAGCTTCAGGCTGAATTAGCTTCTAAGAATATCCGTATTCAGGAGTTGGATGCTGCAGTAACCGGACTGACTGCCGATAAAGAGTCATTGGCTGCTGAAAATGAAGCCAAGGCAAAGACCGTAGCAGAACAGGATAAGGCCATCAATAGTGCATGGTTTGTGTTTGGTACTAAATCGGAGCTTAAATCTCAGAAGATTCTTGAAAAAGGGGATGTGCTGAAGAGTGCGGATTTCAACAAGGATTATTTTACTCAGATCGATATCCGTACTACTAAAGAGATTAAATTATATTCTAAACGTGCTGATTTGCTCACTACTCATCCGGCTAAATCTTACGAGCTGGTTAAAGATGATAAAGGTCAGCTGACTTTGAAGATCACGAATCCGAAAGAATTCTGGAGTGTATCTAAATATCTGGTAATCCAGGTCAAATAAGTAGTATAAAACAAACGTAACTGATAAGGGCACGGACTACACAGTATGTAATCCGTGCTCTCTTTTTTGAAATGTACCTGATATATTAATATGAAATATAGAAACCTGTTTTTTGATTTAGATGATACTCTCTGGGCCTTTTCCCAAAATGCGTATGATACGTTTGAAGAAGTTTACGATAAATATGGATTGGGAAGGTATTTCGATTCGTTTTCCCATTTTTATTCTCTTTACCAAAAGAGGAATGCGGAGTTGTGGGTAGAATATGGAAACGGGGAGGTGACTAAAGAAGAGTTGAATCGACAGCGTTTTTTATATCCTTTGAAAGCTGTTGGCGTTGACGATGAAATGCTTGCAAAACGTTATTCTGACGATTTCTTTTTGATAGTTCCTACTAAAAGGCGGCTAATGCCGTATGCGGAAGAGGTACTTTCGTATTTGGCACCTAAATATAATTTGTATATTCTTTCAAATGGTTTCAGGGAATTGCAATCCTGTAAAATGCGTTCGGCAGGCATTGATACATATTTCGATAAAATAATTCTTTCGGAAGATCTGGGAGTGATGAAGCCTTGGCCGGAAATTTTTCATTTTGCTTTGTCGGCTACACAATCCGAACTACGTGAATCATTAATGATTGGGGATAGTTGGGAAGCTGATATTGTTGGTGCTCATGGAGTGGGAATGCATCAGGCTTATTATAATGTGTCCGGACGCACTGATTTTCCTTTCCGTCCTACTTATTCAATGACTGATTTGAAAGAGTTGGTGGAACTGTTGTAACATTTATAGATATATTGTATTTTTGCGTTCAATATAGAACGCATAAAAATACAACTATGGACACTCTCTTGCCTTTTGCTTTACTCTGTTTCACTTCTTTCTTTACATTGACTAATCCGTTGGGTACAATGCCCGTTTTTCTGACCATGACTCATGGTATGACTGATAAAGAGCGGCAAGCGGTTGTTCGCCGTGCCACTTTCGTCTCGTTTATCACTTTAATGGTATTTGTTTTTGCAGGGCAATTCCTTTTTAAATTCTTCGGTATTTCGACCAATGGATTTCGTATTGCAGGTGGAGTGATTATTTTCAAGATAGGCTTTGATATGTTGCAGGCACGGTACACTCCGATGAAATTGAAAGATGAAGAGATTAAAACCTATGCTGACGATATTTCGATCACTCCACTTGCCATACCTATGCTTTGTGGTCCGGGGGCGATAGCTAATGCCATTGTTTTGATGGAGGATGCCCATACCATTGAAATGAAAGGAACGTTAATTGGCATTATTGCTTTGATCTATTTTATTACCTTCTTGATTCTGCGTGCGTCTACCCGATTAGTTAAAGTGTTGGGGGAGACCGGAAATAACGTGATGATGCGTTTGATGGGACTTATTTTGATGGTGATTGCTGTTGAATGTTTTGTTAGTGGATTGCATCCGATATTGGTAGGTATCTTGAAAGAAGGGTTGCTATAAATCAGATACTGATTCGTTCAGAAAAAGAAGAATGCCCGGATACGTTTTATATGTAAATCCGGGCATTCTCTTTATTGTTTGATAAATACTTTAGAAAGCATTATGCTGATTAGCGGCTACCGCCGGCCCACCAAACCGGATCGGTATATACATACTGGCCGTTTCCGAATGCAGATTCTACGTTCGGGTTTGCACTTACATCATCTGCTCCATAAGGTGCGCGAAGTGGGAACTTGTAAGGGTTGTCCAGTTTGATATATTCCTCACCCATTGCTTTGAGGCGGCGTACATCATTATAGCATTCTGTTGTCTCACCGAAGGCTCCAAGGAATGCAATATATTTCTGTACCATTACCTCTTTTACAGGATTGGCATCGAATAATGGTTTTACGTTGTTGGTGAAATACTCTTCTGCTTCAGCAGTTGTGATAGCTTTAGTAGTCTCTTTAACGCCTCCGTAACTTTTTACTGTAGGAGCGTTAAGTGCAGCTGTTACACCTGTTTCTGCATTTGCAATGGCTGCAACAATAGCATCTTTCAGAGCATCTGCTGCATCATTGGTCTTATTCAAGCGAGCCAATGCTTCAGCTTTCAGGAAAAGTAATTCATGATAGCTCATTAATAAAGTTGGGCATGTTTGCGAATATACGAATATAGGAGTATTATATTCATATTTAACAGACTCTGCCGTACCGTTATCGGCCATTAGGAATCTTGGGTCATCTGCACCGGTTACTTGGATGGACACAGCTTTTTCTTCTCCAGTTACCTTACCTTGTCCAATGCAAAAGATACGGCGTAATCTCGGATCCTTACGTTCTATTAGTTTATCAGCGTAGCTTTTACTTGCAGCCAATCCGTCACGGCTCCACTGGAAGTCAAATAACGGGTTTAAGTTTGTTGCACTATAAATAGAGAAAGCAGCCTGATCCTGAATAGATGTATATGATTTCTCTATGTACTCTAAAATTTTTTGTAAATCAGCTTCTTTTGAAGAAGAACGAGCTAACAGACGCATTGTATAACGAGCTTTCAAGCCGTATGCTAGTTTTAACCATGCTTCTCCGTCACCTTTATATATGAAGTCATACTCACCAATTTCATTGCTTTTGTCACCTTTGGGA